>Ga0209755_10001689_pt1 | contig 33267 bp, 29 predicted proteins | sample TergutCo191P1_FD_187301 | JGI IMG/M metagenome (GOLD analysis project Ga0209755, IMG submission 187301) | Cornitermes sp. P1 segment gut microbial communities from Petit-Saut dam, French Guiana - Co191P1 (SPAdes) (version 2) | ecosystem: Host-associated > Arthropoda: Insects > Digestive system... | reverse complement strand
GCCTCGTAGTGCGTCACCTCCGGCGGGCGGCCTTTCCCTATGTAGCTGGCCTCTATTATGGGCACTACAAGTTTGTTGAACTGTTCCTCGTCTATCGGATAGAGCCGTTTGTTCCTTTCCATATCCCTTCCTGGTTGGTACATTTCACTTTACAGGAAAGGACCCTTTGGGGCAACCTTTACTAACAGTGTCTAGAGATGTGAACGGGGAAATAGCAGGCTGGCTGCCGGGAGGCCATTTGGAAATAGGCTGGCCAAGCGGAGGGATACAGGCTTTTTGTGGGATAGAAGTCGTCATAATCTGTATCATCATCTGCTCATTGTTTTAAAAACGTTTGAATATTAAGCCCCGTTGGAAACAACCTGCTTTCAACGGGGCTTGATGTGTTTTGTGCCTACTTTACCGCCATTAAACTGCCACCGACAATATAGGAAAATTTATACTCCCCCTTGTCTGCAAAAAACTTTCACTTAGGAAAAGTGTCATGCCAGTTTGAAGGGTTACATGGCGACAAAATATTACGAGGAAAATTTTCCGCGTAGATTTTGCGTTCTTTCTAAAAAAAACTTGCCACATGTGGTTTCTTGTGACAGTATCGTATTTAGGTACATTAGCTTGCAAGTTATCCTGTGCCTTGTGCAGTTGCCATCCTGTATAGGTATGGTTAATATTTTGGATTTTGGCTGACCGTGCGGTTTACGTACGGAGTGCTCGGTTAGCATGTTTAGGAGGAAGTTTATGAAGACTTCAGTAAAATGGATACGCGCCAGTTTGTTGGTAGCATTGGTACTTATGATCTCTTGTGCTGTCCCGCTCATGGAGGATCACAACCACAGCCAAGCCGCAAATGAAGGCCAGACAGTAAGCGGCACGCTTGTGCGTATTGGAACGCTTAGCCAAGCGGAGGCAATCTCCGCACGAGGGCGTCCCAGTGCCATAAGGTGCTGTTGTGAAAACGAAGCCATATATGCTGTCATTACCATCAGGCCAGCCAGTGAAGAATGGGTGTTCTTAGATTTGCATCTGCTAGATACCACAGGCAATCATGTGGGCACTTTAACCCGCCTTATGCACGTCTCAGGCCAAACGGTGGATTTGAACGGCGAAAGGCTACCCGTTCTTTCCTCTACCAAGTCGGCAGGGCATCACCAGAGCATAGAAGACGCCCTTCTGTTTGATTTCATGGATCGGGATACATCGTGGCCAGTGGGAGAAATGCCTGGGTCTGGTGCGGGCGACTTCTTTGGGCCCGGCGCAAACAACCCCTTTGCCCCCGGCGCAGGCGACTTCTTTGGGCCCGGCGCAAACAACCCCTTTGCCCCCGGCGCGGGCGACTTCTTTGGGCCCGGCGCAAACAGCCCCTTTGCCCCCGGCGCGGGCGACTTCTTTGGGCCCGGCGCAAACAGCCCCTTTGCCCCCGGCGCGGGCGACTTCTTTGGGCCCGGCGCAAACAACCCCTTTGCCCCTGGCGGGATACTGGGCGGGGGAGTTGGCATCGTTGCTATTATGAGTGGCGGAGGTTGGCTGTATGGTTCATTACCTGGCGGTGGTGGTTACTGGGCCACAGACGGTTTTCGCACGGGAATAGCATGTAATGAGACTGGAATTATGACAATTTTTTATCCAGGCGGCTATAAGATCGAAGAGCACCCATGTGGTACTGTGATTTGGACAAACCCAGATGATTCGGGCACTATTTTCCATCCTGATGATACCTACGAGGATTTCCCAGCACCCGAACCACCATTCTCACCTATAGATCCGCCAGATTATCCTCAACATGTAGGAGAGGGAGATAAAGAAGAGGATGAGCCAGTACCAACAGGGCTATGTAAGCTACTAGGACTATTGGGATTCCCAGAAATAGTATTCCCAGAAATAGGATTTCCTGGGGGAGGATTTCCTGGGGGAGGATTTCCTGGGGGAGGATTCGGAGGATTTTGATAATCAAGATTACCACTTAAGAGGTGATTAGGTAGGTATCTTGACTAATGCAAGGTACCAAGGCAACCTTAAAGTACGTATTGCTTTGAGGTTGTCTCCATTTGTTTTGCGGGAAGCCAATACAGTACAAAGGATGAAGAAGGGTAAATAATGCGTCGATTAGGATTAACTCTTGCCATAGGCATATTTCTATTTTCCGTCGGTACTCTAGTTAGACCCGAAGAACAGCCCGCTGAGGCCATTTCAAGAGTTGCCTTGCCAGCAGAACTCCGCAAAATAATCAATGAAAACCGCAGAATAGCTCGTCCGCCACCCAACCCAGATATTATGGATATGATAGCTGGTTTTACACCACATTTTGACGCAGAAGAAGATGCTAGGGTTGCCGAAATATTGAGGCACAGGCGAAGAATACGAAACTGGCGACATAGTACCAATTTACAAGGCATCGGGGGAACGGATAACCTTAACATTTACCTTACGCATGAACAAGCTGGAGAGGAAATCCAGTTCCTCTTTGATCTCCTGCGTAACGGCTATGGTGGCTATCAATATTTCGGTGGCGACAGTGTTTTTATACCTATTCGCAATGCGTTGCTGGAACAGCTTGCTAATATGGATAATCCCTTGCAGGTTTCATCATACATAAATGATCTAATCCTGCCAGCCCTGCAGGGTGTAATTGCGGACAACCATTTCTGGATACACGATGTTAGCTTTGGGGCTCCCGCATATGTGCCATATATGAGTGGAGAATTCATCCTGCGCAAAAGCGAAGGCGGTTTTGTAACCGAAATAGATGGAGTAATGTACAGTGTACTTGAAGTAACACAGAATGCGCAGTCGGTAAGCGGCATCTTGCCGACACTCTCACCAGAAGGGGAATTCGCTTGGGCATTTGGGCTTGTAACGATGGAAGACCAACAGGACGATATAGAAATTTCGGTTGTTTTTGAAAACGCCGCAACTGGTGAAACCCATTCCCGTATGGTGAATTTGCCCAAGATAATCGCCGCTCCGCCCCGGCCAAGCTACCCGATGGTTGTAACGCGTGAGATGGACGGGATAACGATTCTAGAAAGCAGGAGTTTTAATGTCAGATCGGGAAACGATCGCATTGATTTTCTTCAATCAGGCTCCGCATTGCGTGACAGACCAGTCTTAATCATAGATTTGAATGGCAATAGCGGTGGTCGAGCTACATACCCATATGAATGGATACGCCTGTACACTGGGCATGAACCTGCAGTCTTCATGCTTTTTTTCCGCCCTAGATCCCAGGTGTCGGTAGAATTACAAGATTATTTCATCCCATATCAAGTTTCTGCACGATTTAGGGAACGCAGGGCTATTTCCACCATTGAGGAACCCTCTTGCGTCATAGGGTTTCCCATGCAAATGGCCACCATCCCGAATGAAAATCTTGTCATTGTTTTAATAGACAATAATGTCGCTTCCGCAGGGGAGTTGTTTGTAGGCCATTTGCGCCAATTGGATAACGTTCTTTTCGTAGGGACAAACACAAAGGGTGCTCTAATTGCTGGCAACATAGGAAGAACGAGTCTTCCGCACAGCGGCTTGCGCATAACGTTTGGTACTGGTCTAAGCATGAGGTTAGACCTGTCGCAATTTGAGGGCGTTGGTTTCATGCCCGACCTCTGGGTACCACCTGGGGAAAGTTTGGAACGTGTTCTTCGTTTTATCGAACGATACGGGCTTGCAAATGGAGCCTTTGGCACAGTAGATTAAACTATGAAATTTTTTACAAAAACCATTGCTCTAGCCATGTTTCTCTTTACGTCTTTCAGCAACCAGTCCCAGGAGGTGCGACGGTGACAGTCACCAATTTTCAAACCCGCTTTGCTGGGTGACTGGCACTTTTTTACTACCGTAGGGTTATCCGCGCCATCCTATCAGCCGACCTTACGGCGACCGCGTTGTAATCCCACCGGATAGCCCTCACACTGGGATGCGATGCGCACGTTCCAGGCATTTATTTCATGCCTGGGGCGTGCGCATCGCCTCCCGGTGTGCCGGGTAACTTTCCAAACCAGGGCGCAAGTACGACCACAGGTGTGACAGTCAGTTGCATCTCCCAGTGTCAAGAATCATGTTCGGTTGCCTGCTGGATTGCGGGAAGCTCGTTCATGTCTTGAAGTCAGTCGAAAATTGATTTCCATGCGCCATGCAGATGCATCGGACTGAAAGGACGCAGATACTGAATTTCTGGCACGGATAAGGAATCGACCGGCACACTACTGGAAAGACCGGCACCATTCCCGCTATAATTATCGTTGGAAAGTGAGAGGGCAATGCCGATAGCAACAGGAATACGAGACGCCCTTGGTGCGTCATCCATGATCAGAAAAATGTTCGAGGAAGGAGCCGCGCTAAAAAAAACGCACGGCGCAGACAAAGTGTTTGATTTTTCCCTGGGGAATCCCGACATCGATCCACCCCCGGCCTTTCGCCGCGTTCTGGAAAAATTCGCCAGGGAGGGCAAAAAAGGATCCCACGGCTATACGCCCAACGCCGGGCTTTCCGTCGCAAGGGATGCAATGGCGAAAAAGGCTTCGCGGGAACAGCGGGTTACGCTGGACGCCTCGCACATAGTCATGTCCGCGGGCGCGGCTGGCGGTCTGAACGCAGTGTTCAAGACAATCTGCAACCCCGGTGACGAGATAATCGTCAGCCGGCCCTATTTCGTGGAGTACCGTCCCTATGCGGCAAACCACGGCGCGAAACTCATCGAGGTGAATTCCCTTTCGGACTTCAATCTTGACATCGACGCCATCGGCGCAGCCCTTTCGCCGAAAACCGCGGCCGTGCTGATCAACTCACCCAACAACCCCACGGGCAGGATTTACCCTGCGGCGACCTTGGCCGCGCTTGCCGAGTTGCTGGACGGACACGGCAGAAAAACATCCCGCATGCCGTATCTGGTTTCGGACGAGCCGTACCGCGAGATTACCTACGGCGCGGAAGTCCCCTCGGTACTCGCCGCATATAGCGAATCGATAGCGGTGTATTCCTACTCGAAAAGCCTTTCGCTACCGGGCGAGCGGATAGGGTACATCGCGGTGAGCCCCGGCATACGGGACAAAACCGAGTTGATGAACGGGTTGATCTACGCCACCCGCGTTTTGGGCTTCGTCAACGCAACAGCACTGATGCAGCGCGCGGTGACGGAACTGGTGGACGAGGTTGTTGACGTGGACGTTTACGCTCGCCGGCGGGATGCGTTCATGGCGGTTCTTGACGGGGCGGGAATCGAGTACGTCGTGCCGCAGGGTGCGTTCTACATGTTCTGCAAAGTGCCGCCGCAAAAATCGGGCACGGGGGAAAGTGCCGACGACCTTTCCTTCGTGGAGCACCTTAAACGGCATCTGATTCTGAGCGTGCCCGGTTCGGGCTTCGGCCAGCCTGGATGGGTGCGCTTTGCGTTCTGTGTTGACGAGGCAATCATTCGGGGTGCCACCGCAGCTTTTGGGAAGGCGATGGAGACTTGGTGAGGGAGCGCATTACAAATTTTACATCCAAATCAAGAAACTACGGTATGACTTCAAAGGGCGTGACGTTTGGCTTCCCTTGGGTTTTTCGCATTTTTCGAAAACACCTTTACGTTGCGCTTGCCGGAATTCCCTAGCCGTTTTTTGCGTCACTCAATTTGCTTCATTCGAAATGAACCCTGCACGCAATTCGAGAGCTTCGGCAAAGCACTTGCAACATGCGCCGTGCGCCGGTATAGTGAGTTTAAAAGGTTTATGCAGACACCCTTGGCATTGAGCATAATTTTATGATTTTGCGGGCTAAAACAAGAGCACTTTGACAAAATACATGGATATGCGACGCAGGTAAAGAGGAGATTGACGATGTTACGATTGACAAACCTATTAAGCAATGAACAAGCGGAGTTCATTACGGTTGGCTCAACCCTGGAACAGGGAAAAGTGGCCTACAAGATCAAAGAAGGCGATGACATTCGTATCGGAATCAATGTGAGTGAGGATGAATGCGTGGAGTACCATTATCGGTGGAAGTTCAATGTGTATAAACTGAAAAACAGGACCACAAATGAATAAGACCGAACTTCGAGTTTTAAGCGGCAAGAGCGAGAGGAGCCTCCGGCAACCGTAACGAGAAAAGAACGGGCTTCAGATGTGGGAGCCAATTTTCAAACCTTCTGCATGTGGTGACTGATATACTTTCAAACGAAAATTAATTTCCGTGAACCCTGCTTCCCAAGCAAGCCTTGCCTTTTCTCCCCGTTTTTCGTACCCTAGTGTATAACATGGATATGCGGTTCTCCTTTTTCAACACTCTGGGCCGACAGACTCAGGCTTTCGAGCCGCTTGACGAGGGAAAGGTCGGCTTTTACGGATGCGGCCCCACCGTCTACAACCACGCCCACATAGGGAACCTGCGGGCCTACGTCCTGCATGACACCCTCGTCCGCGCCCTTCGGGGGGGGGGATACGAGGTGAACCACGTCATGAACATAACCGACGTCGGCCACCTTTCCGGCGACGGGGACGACGGCGAGGACAAAATGGTGAAAAGCGCGGAGGAACGCGGCAAGGCCGTGCTTGAAGTCGCCGAGACGTACACCCGGGCCTTCCTCGCCGACACCGACCGCATGAACATACTCCGCCCGACGGTTATATGCCGCGCGACCGACCACATACCCGAGATGATCGCCCTGATCCGGCGCATCGAGGAGAACGGCTTCGCGTACTTCGCTGGGGGCAACCTGTATTTCGACACCTCGAAAGATCCCGGCTACGGGGGGCTGGCCCTTCTGCGGCCCGACGACGAGAACGCCCGGGCTCGCACGGACGCGGACGGGCACAAGCGGAGCCCGCGGGATTTCGTGCTGTGGTTCACCAAAAGCAAGTTCGCAGACCAAGCCCTGGTCTGGGACAGCCCCTGGGGTAAGGGATACCCCGGCTGGCACATCGAGTGTTCGGCGATGGGCATGAAGTACCTCGGTGAGCAGTTCGACATACACGCCGGGGGAGTGGATCACATCCCCGTCCACCACACCAACGAGATCGCCCAGAGCGAGGCGGCGACCGGCAAAAGCCCGTGCGTGCGTTATTGGCTTCACAACGAATTTTTGGTGCTGGACAAGGAAAAAATGTCCAAGTCCTCTGGGGAATTCCTCACCTTGCAGAAACTCGTCGAATCGGGTTATCATCCGCTTGACTACCGGTATTTCCTGCTTGGCGGGCATTACCGAAGCCAGTTGCAGTTCTCGTGGAACGCCCTTGACGGCGCTAGAAACGCCCGCAGATCGCTTTTGGACAGGCTGCGCGCCGTCGCCGGCAAGGCGGGGGCCGCGGAATCGGGCGGCGAAAGCCCGGCCGCGGATCCTGCGGCGAAATATATCGAAGCCTTCGGCGCGGCAATCGGGGACGATCTCAACACCCCGCGCGCCTTGGCCGAACTGTGGGGGCTGCTGCGGGACGCGGCCGTCCCCGCCGGGCGCGCGCTGGAAACCGCGTTCGACATGGACGAGGTGCTCGGACTTGGTCTGCGGGACTCGCTCGCCGATGAAAACCAACCCAATGGCGGGTTTACGAAAGAGGAAGAAGGGGAAATAGAGGCCATAGTCGCCGAACGAGCCGACGCGAAGAAAGCGAAAGACTTCGCAAAGGCCGACGCGCTACGGCAGAGTTTGAAGGAACGGGGCATAATCCTTGAGGACGGCCCCGGCGGGACGACTTGGCGAAGCGTTCGGCAATAACTGTAACAAAAGAGGACAAGGCTTGTTTGTAATAAGAAAACGGATGCTGGGGAAGGGGAATGACTGAAGCGGAATTCCGTAAGGTGTACGATACCGCCTTCCCGGTCCTGTACAGGGTGGCATACCGTATTGCCGGATCGGGCGAGGCCGCGGAGGATCTGTGTCACGATGCCTTCTCCCGACTGCACGAAAAGAACATGGTTTTTCCCAATCTGGACGAGGCGACGTACTGGCTTATCCGGGTAGTGAAAAACGCCTCGCTGAACTACGCCAAGCGCAAACAGCGCGAACGCAAAGCCTACCAGCGGGCGTTCAAAGAGGATACCAAGCAGACGGAGACCGGGGAGGGGCTGCTTGTAAAGAAGGAAACCAAGGGCGAGGTGGTTCAGGCTCTGAACAAGCTCCCGGACAACCTTCGCATCGTGCTGGTGCTGAAGGAGTACGCCGAACTGAACTACAAGGAAATCGGGCGGATGCTTTGCATAAGCGAAGGGAACGTCAAAGTAAGAGTTTTTAGGGCGAGGGAAAAACTCGCGGTACTGTTGCAAGGAATTGTGCAGGAAGGCAACCCCCGCTCCGAGAAAGGAAGGAAGACGAGAAAGTGAGTAACGCGTGTCCAGATCGTCAGATGCTTTCGGTTTACCTGGACGGGGAGCTCCCCTCCCCGTGGAAGGAAAAACTGGAAAGCCATGTTTCGGGCTGTCCCGAGTGCGCCGGGCGGATCAAGGCGTACAGAAACATAGCCCTGATTCCCGGGGGGGGGGCCGCGACCGGCGAGGAGATCGCCGTAAATGCGGCCGGGGAGCGGGTCTGGCAAAGGCTGGACGCATCCATGAAACGCGGCAGGATGTTCCCGCGCAGCAGGGCGATATGGCGGCGCAGCGTCTCGCTTCCGGTTCCCGTGGCGGCGGCCCTGCTGGTAGTCGCCCTGACCTTCGCATGGATGCAGTGGACGCCAGATGCGGACGAGATGGTCGGCGTGAGCTTCACCTCGGAAACCGAGCTTGACGTGCCGGTTCAGGACATGGAAAGCGTGATCGAGTACCTGATCGCCCGCAGCGGAAGCGAGATGCTGATACTGCGCCTGCCGGAAACCCAAAGCTTCGTCAGCAACGGCGAGCCGGCGATCATAAGGGCCGCGGATTACTCCCGGCAGTTGGCCAGTTGGAATATGCAGGGACGGAGAAGGAACTGACATGCGCTTGTGCGTGCGCGCCTTGGGCGCTCATTTGTTCTGCATTTTGCTTGTCGCAAATACCGTAACCACACACGCCGAGGAATTGGATCCCTCGGAATACCCGCAGGAAGAGGCACAGGAAGTCCCCGCGGTTACCGAGCTGCCCCCCCCCAGGGAGGCCGGCCGGCAGGGCCTGTTCCCCCGTTTCACCGGACAGGCCGTCCTTTTGAACATAAGCGCCCGCATAATGGAACGCGATCGCATCGAGTCATGGAACGAGTCGCACAGGAAAGTCACAATCCCCGGGCATCCGGTGGAGATAAAACTTGTCGGCACCAACGTGGTGGTCGCCGTGCAGTTCACCCCATACCTGCGCCGGGGGGGGACGCGCAAATTCCTCGTGGCGCAGGGCCAGATCTGGATGGAAACCCCGAACAGGGGCATCCGCTACCACGCTTCGATGCAGACCATACCCGTGCAGTTTGGCGAGCCAATATATTTCTTTCCCCTCGGCCCCGTGCGCGAAGGCACGGCCTCCATAGAGGTGATATTGACCATGCACCCATATCCGTATGAAGACACCGATCAAGACGAAGACAATTAGCGCGGTCATCGCGGCTCTGACGCTGGCCCTGCTTGTCGGTTGCCGATCCAATGATCCTGTGATTTTCTCGATTTACCCCTCGGTGGGGGTCATGGGCGAGCCGATTACCATCCTTGGCTCCTCTTTCGGCGACGAGCGCGACGCGTCATTCGTCACCATCGCCGGGGCGCAGCCGACCGGAACCGCGTATCTGGAATGGCACGACAACAGGATTCGTCTTAGGGTCCCGGAGTTCGGCGAGGCGGGTCTGGTGTTCGTACACGTCGGCGGCAGAAGAAGCAACGGCGTGCTTTTCGTGAACCGGGCGACAATGCCGGTAACCGCGCATGGCGGCAGAACGGGGTTTGGCCCGGCAATCGCCTCGATAACCCCGCAGGCCGGCGCCGTGGGATCCCTGGTCACGATAACCGGGAGCGGCTTCGGCAATTCCCGGGGATCCGGCGGGGTTTTCTTTTCCCGCAACGTAGAGGCCGGATCATGGGCCGCGGATCGGGAACTCATCAAGGTGTCGGAGTCGGACTTCGGCTACGAAACATGGACCGACCGCGAGATACGGGTTCGCGTACCGGACGGCGCGGCCACCGGAAGCATCGAGGTGCGCACCGCAAGGGGAAGATCCCCTCCCCTATCCTTCGCGGTAAACGGAAGCCCCGGGACGAAGACATTCGGCGACAGGCGAAGTTTCATCATCACCTACTCGGTGAACATAAGGACGGGCGATGCGGAGCCGCCCAACGCGCTGCACCTCTGGGTGCCCTTCCCCGCGGTCTCGGCCGAGCAGCAAAACATCGAGATGATTTTCAGCGAGCCCGCGCCGTTCATCGACAACTACTTCGGCACCAGCCTTTTCAGACTGGACAACCTGGAATCCTTCGGCAGCTCGACCGTGAATCTTTCCTGGGCGGTGGACGTGTACGGGGTGCGAACCTCGGTGCAGCCCCAGGCCGTCCAACGGGCCGCCTCCCCCATACGCGACGCCCACACCCGCGCCTGCGCCTGGCTACCCGCGGACGATCCGCGCATCAGGAGTCTCGCCGCGTCGATCGTGGGCGGCGAGACCAACCCGTACCTTCAGGCAAGAAGGATCTACGACTGGATGCTGGGCGGGAACATCGTCTGGGACGACAGGGTGCAGGGGGACATTTTCTACGCGATTGAAAACGGGCGGGCGGATTCCTTCCTGGCCGCGCTGCTCTACTCCACCCTGCTCAGGGCCGCCGGCGTTCCCGGCAGACCGGTCGCCGGGGTTCTGGTCGGACGCGACCGCCAGACCATGACGCACCACTGGGCGGAATTCTGGCTCGACGGCCTTGGCTGGATTCCCGCGGATCCCGCCATGGGCGCGGGGGCGGTGCCCGCGGCTTTCGCGTTCCACGAATCCGACGCGAGCGGCCTGGCCCCGGGGGACGGCGAGCCGCCGGACGCGGCGGGCTTTTATTTCGGGAACCTCGACAGCCGGCGCATAGCGTTTTCCCGCGGCATCACCGACATCTCGCAGATGGATCCCCGGGGGCGCACGGTCGCGCAAGTCCGATCGTACGCGATGCAGACCCTCTGGGAAGAGGCCATCGGCGGGATCGAATCCTATTCCAGCCTCTGGGGGAGTATCATAATTACCGGAATGCATGCACAATAAGGTATGGTAACGGTAGTTTCACTGGGCGGCTCAATCGTGGCCCCCGACGGCGTTGACGGACATTTTTTGAGGAATTTCGTAGGGCTTATCGGCGATCTCCTGAGGGAGGACGCTGATCGGCGTTTCGTTTTCGTGGTTGGCGGGGGCGGCCCCGCGCGCGCCTGGCAGGGCGCGTACCGGGATGTCGCCGCGGGCTTGGGTTCCGCGGGCGACGACGACGAGGCGGACTGGATCGGCGTGATGGCGACAAGGCTGAACGCCCAGCTTGTACGGGCGGTCATGGCCGAGTGGTGCCCGCAGGACGTGGTGACCGACCCCACGGTGGCCGAACCTATCGCCGGCAGGGTGCTAGTGGCCGCCGGCTGGAAACCGGGCTTTTCCTCGGACTATGACGCGGTACTGCTTGCCGAGCGTTTCGGCGCGAAAACCGTCGTCAACCTTTCCAACATAGAGCGTGTCCACACCGCGGATCCCCGCAAGGATCCCAGTGCCAGACCCTTGGATCGCATCTCCTGGGAGGATTTCCGCGCCATGGTGGGCGACGAATGGGTTCCCGGGAAGAACGTCCCCTTCGACCCCATCGCCAGCCGCCACGCGCACGAGACCGGCATCCGGGTCATATGCGCGGCGGGCAGGAATATCGAGAATTTTAGAAAAATCATAGCCGGCGGGGAATTCATCGGCACGGTCATAGGGTGACCCTGCCGCGCAGCATTGATTTTTCTTCGACAATGTTCTAAACTGATAGTAAGAGGTGTGGAATTCAGACGTGAGGAACGAAGATGGCCCTTACTAGGTACGGAAAACTGCTTCTGGTTGCCCTGTTCATGTTTTTCCCGGTGAGCCTTTTTGCCCAAATAGGGGCCAGGCAGGTCGCATTGATCCCCTTTTGGGGGCCAAACGCGACAATAAACGCCGAGGCTTGGGAAGAGCTTTTTGCCGCAATGTTGTCTTTGGATGGATTCAACCCGGTGCGGATTGACATGGACAACCTTCCCCCCGACGTTCCCCCGGGCGGGTTCCCCCCTTTCGTGAGTCCGGGCCCTTCGATGGCCGGGGGAATGCCGTTCGCCATAACCGGCGAGACCAACTTTGACGTATCCGAATCGCAGTGGCGTCTGCGAATTTTCCTTTGGGACATAGCCGACAACCGCCTTCTGTTCACCGACGAGATGGCCGTTCTTGGGCGGGACGTCATGGCCATGATCATGCCCAGCATGTTGGATTGGCTTTTTTCATGGGTGCCGGTACCGACACCGCCGCCCCCACCGGAACCGCCGCCGCCGCCTCCCCCGCCGCCAGCACCGCCGCCGGTGGTTGCGGTCGAGGCCCAACAAGTTGTCGTCTACCAAGGCGCGGCGGCGAACGTGCATCATTGGGTGTACTTTGGAGTGCGGGCTGGCGGGAATCTGCAGATGTTCAGGCCACTTTGGCCCGAACTTAGGGTGGACGACAGTTTTGACTTGCAGTGGGAAAACGTCAGCGCGGCCGCCTCCCTGAATTTCCAGTTCCTCCGTTTCCTTGGCCTGCAATTCGAGGGCGTCGCCTTGATGGATTTTGCCCACGATGACATGGTGGTTTCCTTCATGTTCCCCGCCCTGCTCAGGCTTACCGCCCGCAGGGGAACCTCATCCCTCTCGCTACTGGGAGGCCCTTATTTCTTCTGGTCTCCCGAGGGCCAGGGTATACAGTTCAACTACATGGACGAGCTGCCATGGGGCTTTACCGCCGGCTTCAACATTGGGAACAGATTCGGCCCCGTCTACATTTTCATGGAGGCGCGCTGGTTCTACGATATGTTCGGCAATTACCGGGCAATGGACTTTGACCACCGAAACACCGTGAACGTGTCCTTGGGTTTCGAGCTTGGTCTTTTCAGAAGAAGAAGATAACCGCGGAGGAAACAGCAGTTGAAAAAAAAGACACCGTCAGGTTTGCCGGCCATTCTGGCCTTGTTTGCGGCTTTTGCCGTTTTAGTTTCCGCGTGTTACAACGAATTTCCGCTTTATGACGCGACCAAGGTATACCTTGACCCATCCGAGGTCGTCCTACAGGTGGGTGAAACCGCCACCCTTATCGCCACGTTGCGCCCACATGCCACGATGCGCCTGTCTGGAATCAATGTGCTCAATTACAGTATCGTTGACTGGTCTTACGGGGATGAAGACATCGTATCCTTAACCTCAATGCCTGGCAATATTTTTGACAGCGACTGGACGGCCAGGGCAACAATAACAGCCGAAGACGTAGGCGAAGTATATATCACCATAGAAGTCAGGGAAATTATCGACTACGAGAACGATATCTATCGCACCGTTCCCGCCCATAGTGTCAGAGTTGTCGTTTACATACCCGGGGAGGAGTGCGAGTGTCCCGGGTGCGACTGTGATGAGGCCAACTGCGCCGAAGGCGACTGCGTGGACTGCGAATGCGCCCACTGCGTGGATGTCAGTTATTCATGTGATGCCGCTCTGTGCGACTGTTATGACAGCGATTGCGCCGGTTGCGACTGCGCCAATAGTTACGAATGCAACTGTGCAGATGACGATAGCGTGATAAGCAGAACCTGTTGTACCTAAGGTGGCACGTTTCTACGCCCCTCCACAACCAGCCTAAACCTATTTTGCCTGCGCCTTGCCCATTACCCGCGGAAACGCCTTTTTGCCGCTTTTTTTGTATTTGCTCTTGACGGGGCTGGTTTTGTTATGGTAGAATGCCTTAGTTGCGGCATCTTATTTGGCATCATTCGTGTATTCAAGGGGCGGTATCGATAACCCCTTGCGTTTGCCGTACTTTTCCACATTTACAAACGGTTTTTGAGAGGAAGTCTTGGTAACCGCCGGCAGGGAGTATGCGCGGCGGCACACAAAAGGAGAAGCTGTGAAGAAGGCCGTTTTTTTAGCCAGCGCCATGTTGATCTTTGGCCTCGTGTTTGCCGCTTGCAATAACCCTGTGGGCGATAACGGGGAAGATCCCCCCAACCTGCACCGACTGGAAGGCGCGGTAGGCATAGACGGAACCGACTCACATGGGAACGCCCAGGTTTGGCGGACTTTGACGGCAGACACAAGCGAATTTGACCTTGACGAAAGCGGCTTTTCCTTCCTGTGGATCCGCATCGAAAATGGAACAACGTACCGCATTGGCAGGGATAGATATTACCTCGTGCATCCCAATGATATCGGCAACCAAATCGCCGTAATCGTAGCCCACCGCGACTATACCAACGCGATAAGAAGCAGACACATTGACGTCAACCCCTATATAAGCTACGAGGGGTACTTCCCCATATTCCGCGGGGATTTTACCGGCAGAAGAATCTACTTCTCCCTTTCGGATTTCTTTGAACACGAAGGGATGATGCCAAGGGGCGTTCGGCTGGTTGAACCCCGGCAGTATGGCGGTGTCGAGTGGTTCCGTAACGCGGTGCGCATCACGGACGCAGCTTTGATTTCAGGTGATTACGATGAAATCCTTAGTTTGGATGCGTTCTTTTACCATGGGACACTGCGCGACATAACGGTGGTGGTGCGCGTAGGTGGCGTTCCATCCAGTGTTCTCATCAGACTCCTGTAGAAGCGGGTGAAACACGGGGGGAAATAAAATTGGTAAAAGGCGGGGGTTCCCCGCTTTTACATATCCCCGCTCGTTGAGCGGGTAAAATCATCATCGTGCCCGACCCAAAAAACATGGGCGGGTCACGACAAATTAAGGAGGTTTTCTTATGAAGAAAACCATGGCTTTGGCGGGAATAACGATGTTGTTCGTCGCCGGTTTGTTGTTATTACCAGGATGCCGGAATGCGGTTACACCAACGCCGACGGTACCCGGAACTGGTACCGTAACGGTGGGTTTTGGGGATCAAATCTTCCGTACAATTTTGCCTGATACGGTACTTACTGATTTTGAAAGATTTGATTTGGTCTTAACGCCCGTTCCCACCGGGACTGCGATTGAGATTGACGATTGGGACGAAAATCCAATCAATATACCTGAGGGTACATGGAACTTGGCAGTAACCGCGTTCCTGCTCGACCCTGACTATTACTATGATCCTGATCCGCCGGCATCTGCGTTCCTTGTAGCGGCGCGCGGTAATACCGTTGGTACCCCTTCTGCCAATTTTCCGGTATACACGGGGCTCAATACCAACGTAACAGTTCACCTTACTCCTATTGATGACCTTGGCTACTATGGAACGTTTAGCTGGGAAATATACTTCGACTCCAGTATTGATGCCGCGGTTATGAGGATTTACGGAACCAATGTTCCAGCAGGCTTTGAGAATTTTAACCTTCTTGCCCAACCCGCAAGTCTGGCCCCCGTTCCTTGGCCTGTCGGCATTTTCCAGGTGTTTGTCGATCTGGAAAATGGAAACGGGGAAGCACCGACGATCGGCCCCATAGTCATGCGCGTTTATCGAAACCTGGAAAGCGTATTTGATGAGGATTTTACGCTCGCTTATTTCCCAAGGACGCTGTTTGATATGATTATGGCCGCATGGGAATACGATAATACTGGGGAATGGGACTTTGCGGGTGCTGGCATTACTTCTGCCCACTTTGGCCTTCTCGGTATCGTGGTTTACTCTGACCTTGACGACCTTATCTACTACTTAGATATTCTCACCGTCACGCACGTTCCTGCCAATGCGGGGGAGCTAAGCGCACTGATCGATGCGGCTGAAATTTCGTTTGCCGCTCCCGATTTCACCGTGTTCATGACGCAAGCGGAAGCGGAAGAAGACCTTGAAGATATGGTTTATGACTACCTGAACGACTCCGCCCTGACGTTTGCCTGGGTTCAAGGTGCCACCACTTACACGGTAACCGTTGGAGTAGGTAGCGTTTATGAAGTGGTATTTACCTTCAACCGTATAACCGGAACCGTGACCATAACGAATGCCGCCGCCACAGGATACACCGTGGGGGATGTACTGACTGCAGATCTGACCAACCTTGGCGGAACAGGGACAGCCGACTTCCAATGGCTACGAAGAGTGGAATATCCCACCCCTGCCGCCGCAGCTACACCAATCACCGGAGCAATGTCTGCCACGTACACCCTGGTAGCCGCCGACGCAAATAACGTCATTTATGTACGGGTACGCCGCGCCGGTTACTTCGGTTTCGCTCTCAGCGCAGCCACCGGTATCGTAGAGGCAACCGACGGAACGGGAACCATCACCATCACCTTCCAGGATTGGAACGGGATAACCCCCATAACTGGCCCCGCGCCGTTTAGCATTACCTATGCTTCACCACCGTCTATTACACTGGGTCAGGCCGGTGTCACCGGTATCACATGGCACCTTCGCGGTACCCAAGTCGGAACAGGGGACACCATAACCCTGGATGCCGATGTCCACGACAACTGGGTAGGGACGCAAGTGTTGACGGTTCGAGGGTACATAGGCGGCAGACTGTACAGCGCGCTTGTCTCCTTTACGACAACCCTGTAGGCTGGGCACTCAAGAATGGGAGCCAAACGACCGTAAAAAAACGCGTTTTGCCGGCAAAAAGCTGGCAAAACGCATACCCTGCACCTTAGACTTTAAGGTGCAGGGTCGGTCGTTCCCATCCGTACCGCGCCTTAGCTTTTAGCCCTGAAACCGACACCCCGAGGCAAACATGACCATGGCCAGACTTCGAAAACTACTTCTTTGCATGTCGCTGGCTATTGGGCTTATGCCGACGGGTCTTTTTGCAAGGGACATGCCCGGCCCAGGTTCCGAAGGATGGGCCGAGATCTGGGCGGAAGTCTGGGAAGAGGTCTGGGAAGAGGTCTGGACAGAAGTCTGGGAACGCAGGATGGGGACGAGGGACGTGCGCATCGCGATTTTCCCCTTTTGGGGCGAGAACCCGGATATCGTCGCCCAGTTCGGGCAGGAGCTTTACGCCGCCATAAGGGAGATGGATGGGTTCGCTCCGGTAAGGGTTGACATGGAAAACCTGCCACCCTACATTCCGCCCGGCGGGTTTCCCCCGCATATAAGCCCGCTCCCCTCGCTTATGGGGGGCGCGCCTTTGGCAATCACCGGCCTCGTGAAGTACTCCCCCGCGATGAGGCAATGGAACCTGCGCCTTTACCTGTGGCAGGTGTCCGACACCCGCCCCATCTTCGCCGACGAGCTTGTCGCCATCGACCGGGAATCCCTCGCCGCTATCCTGCCGTACATGCTCAATTGGCTTATCTCGTGGACGGACTACTACGATCCGGCCGAGGAAGAGGAAGTTCCGGTCGAGGAAGCTCCGGCCTACGAACCGGTTTACGAATATGAAGAGAAAGAGCGGGTACCGGAGTACGAAGATGAAACGCCGCATTTCTGGGAATTCCCGGCTTTAATCGATGACGATCCCTTCTACATATTGAAGCCGCCGATCTATAGCACGATATTCGTCGGGCTGAACGCCGGGTGGAACATGCAGGTGTTGCACGACATGTTCCCGCAGGCGACTGACGGTGCCCTCATGGCTAGGACGGAATCGGCGAATTTAAGCGCGAGCCTCTCCGTTTATTTCCAGCTTATCAATTTCCAGGTTTCCGGCCTTCGGTTTTACCTCGGCCCGCAAACGGAAATCGCCTTCTTCAGCAGCCCCCTTGGGAACGGGTTTATGTTCCCCCTGTTGTTCAGGCTCACGGCCCGCTGGGAAAACTGGTTCGTTTCGCCGCTTGTCGGCGCCTATTTGATCCTGCCTTTGGATCGCAGCATCCAGATCGGCCCTGACGAAAGGTCATGGGGAATTGGCCTGGGTTTGGGCGTGGGCAGGGAGCTCGGCATGGGCCACATCAACATAGGGTTTCGCTGGAACCAAGACATGTTCAGTATCTTGGACATGAACGCCTACAACCGGCACATGATAGCCTTTACAGTGGGCTACGAGGTAGGTGTGGACGGCCTAATAAGAACGCTCGCAAGGGAGAGACGACTCAGGAGGGAAAGAGAACTATGAAAAAACGCATGGCATTCGGTTTCCCGGGTTTTCTTGCCCTGCCGGTGGTTTTCGGCTTCATGGTTTTGGCATGTTACAGCCCCGATTTCGGGTTTGGGGATATCATAAACAACGAAAACGTCGTCATTTCTCCTCGTGAAGCCAGACTGGAAATAGAGCCGATTGAAGGCGGTGATGGCTATTCCGTCGATACGGCGACACTTACGGTCACCATTCCAATTGCAACGAATGTGCCTGTGCGAATAAACTGGTACATTTCCGACAGTAACGTGGTCGATTTTGTCACCTTTCCTACCCCCGCTTCAATTCCCGCGGGTCAAAGGAAATCGCAAGTAAGGATAGTGGCAATAGGCCCCGGCCTGGCTCATGTAACCGTGACTGTCGACGGTAAAGAACTCGGTCCTGTAGAAGTTACGGTCGCAATGACTTCCCCATAGTCTCCCAATACAAAAAGCCATGCGTGTACGAAATCCCGCGAGTGTCGCTTGACCACGATTTTTTTTTCGTGATATAATCTGGGTGGTTGTAAAAAAATGTATTCGGCGGTGCAGGCCGAAACAAGGAATACGCCTACGGAACCACGTTGTCGCTAGCGGGCATTGCAGGTTTCGCTTTCAGGGGGAGGGGTTTTTCGTGATTCCCGCATGAGCTGGACAAATCCTGGGAATCACATGGCAAGGAGGACTCTTGAAAACTGCACCGGCCTTTACCGGAACCGCTCTGGTTTTTGCCTTTCTGATCGTCGCCTGTGGCAATCCCAACGATGTGTCCGGTGGTTTGCACCACCTGCCGGCATTGGAAGGAACGGTATCCATAGACGGAATCGCCAGGTATGGATGGACGCTGACGGCGGACACAAGCAACGTTGGCGGCACCGGGGATATCGCTTTCCAGTGGAGGCGCACATACACCGATGGAAGGACAATCAACGTCGGCACCGGCCCTACATATACCCTGCGCCTCGCCGACAGAGGGAACAGCATTGCCGTGGTCGTGTTCCGCCGCGGTTATTCCAACGCCATAAGAAGCGATCCTGTCAAAATCGTTGCCGACCAGCAAGACCCCGATGGAGACATTTTAATCAGTTTCGCCTGCATCCGGGATGAAAGAATCAACCGTCTATACATTTACTTCGACGACCCCCCGAAAATAATCACCTTGCTCGAACCCGAGCAATACGCCGGCAGCATCGAATGGTGGCTTGGTCGTCTTGGCGAAAGGAGCCTGGGGGTGGATGACGGCGTTTCCGGACACCATAGTGAAACCCTTGCCGTGGACGCGAGACTTCTTGAATACAGGATTGGGACACACTTTTTAACGATAAAGGTGCGTAAGAACAGTGTGTCGTACAGCAAGCTCATCGAGCTTAGGTTTAGGCTTACTCGGCTGTAAACATTTGGCGCTTTTGTCGGGCAGCCGGCGCAAGCGGCCAAACCAAATTGGGTACAGGCAGGAGGTTCCTGCTTTTACTTCCCCTGCCCGTTGGGTGGGTATAAAACCGTGATTGCCGTCACGCAAAAGACGCGGGCGGGCCATCACAAACGAAGGAGGTTTTCTATGAGGAAAACCATGTTTTTGGCAGGAACCGCCCTGTTGGCAGCCGCCGGCTTGCTGTTCCTGGTTGGATGCCGCAACTCGGTTTCGCCGCCGGCCGCCCAGACCGGCACCCTGCAACTGACCATTGGCGAAGAGGTCATTGGGCGCGCGATTTTGCCGGACGTCGGACTGAGCAGTTTTGCCCAGTTCAGGCTTGACTTCACCCCCGTAAGCACGGGCCCGGTCATGCGTTCTTTTAATCTAGTTTGGGATGGGACCAGCGCGATCGAGCTTGACGTGGGGACTTGGAATTTACGGGTAACCGCGTTCCTGAATGTTGTAACCGGTCTGGCCACAATGACCCCGGCTGCGGCTCTTGAGGCGGCGGTGGCGGTGGGAAACTACTCGGATATCGTCGTGTCTCCGAGAACACCCGTTGCAGTCACCGTCGATCTTGATCCGATTGCTTATGGGTACGGAACGTTTAGCTGGGAGATAGACTTCGAACCCAACGCCGGCATCGTCTCCGCCATGATGGGCATTACGGGTGGGCCCACCGCAGTCGGTGCAATTGACATTTATGATTACACCGAGGGCGAAGAAAGGCTGGCAGCGGGTTCGTACACCGTGGCTATCACTCTGACGAACAACGCGCATCCAACCCCGGAAACGGTGAGGATACCCCAGTATCTGCGCATCTATCAAAACATGACAAGCCATCTTAACATGACCTTCTCGTACCTTCATTTCCCCCAAACCTTGTTGAACTATATCCTGAACTTATGGACCGGTTCATACTGGGACTTTGCGGGAAGGGGAATCGCATACCGGCATTTTGTTGCCGTGGGTATAGACGGCGTTGGCAGTGCCAACTTTGGCGACGTCAACACCCAAATGAACGCCATCACTTTGGCAAGCGGCACGCCCCCAGTTCTCCCGACTAATCTGGCAACCTTTGGGCACTTGGTCGATGCCGCGCTGCTTGCGATTGCCGTTGCCAACGAAGACGTTGAGCCTGCCGACTTTAATACGGTAAACGCGATTGCGAACGCGCTTATCGATTTTGCCGAAAACACCCCTGTTACCGGCATTGCCTTTGGCTACACCAATGTCGGTCTGTATCACTATGGCGACCTTGCATTTCCACATGTAAGGATGACCGTAACGATAGGCGCATATAGCGTGATATGGGATATTCCGGTGCTAAATGGGAATGTTTTGATAACCGCTCCTCCCCCATTGGGAACCGCGCCATATCCAGACGGTCGCCACCGCGTGGGAGATTTGCTGACGGCAAACATCGGCCTTCTTCGCGGTCTGGGAGATTCCAGATACCGATGGTATCGAAGCGTGGTTTCCTATCCGGCTCCCCCCCCCAGCAATACTACGGCCTTGGTCACCGCCGGCGGAATCAGAATCGACTCCGCGACGGCAGCTACATATCAACTTTACGACGACGACGTAAACCGTCACGTTGCCGTAGAGGTGCGTCGCTCCGGTTATTTCGGCAATGTCATCAGCACCAACATGATCGGCCCCGTCGTGCATCTCCCGGTGGCGGCAAATATCACCGTCCAGTTTGCGGGCTTCAACGGCATAAATCTTACTCTGCCGGGTAGTATCAGACTTTATTATTACCCTGTAGATCCGACCGTTACGCTTAACGTGGCACCTGTGACAACTGGTGCTATGACCAATGTCAGGTGGTATATCGGCAGTAATCCTGCTGGCATAACTCCGATAGCAACTGGGACAAGCATCACCATAGACGATGCCATTCACGGCAGACGAATAGGGACACACCACCTCACGGTGAGAGCGAATATAGGCGGCGTGTCATACAGCAGGGTCATTACCTTTAGGGTAACCCTATAGGCCAAATGATGGGAACGACCGCAAAAACGCGGTCGTTCCCATCGACTTCGCCAAGCGTCGTAATAACGTGCCCCCGCAAAATTTAGCTTTTGCGGGGGATGCGTTTCAACACAAAACCGGGGGCAACATTGACCATCGCGAGACACAACAAATCGCTTCTATGCATCATGCTTTTGCTTCTGCCCCTGCATGTTTTTGCCGAAGCCGAGGCTTGGGCCGACGAGATCAGGGCCGAAGCCGCACGCATGGCCGACATCGCGGCAACGGAGAAGCGGGTCGTGCTTGTCCCCTTCCACGGCGAGGACGGCGATGTCGTCAGATGGTTCCAGGACGCGCTTTACACGGCCTTGCGCGAAATGGGGCACCGGCCGGAATGGGCCGACATGAACAACCTGCCGCCGGGCGTTCCGCCGGGAGGTTTTCCCCCCTTCGTAAACCCCGGCCCATCGCTTGTGGGGGATGCTCATTTTGCCATTACCGGCAACACCTTTTTTAATCCGCTTTCGCAACAGTGGCATCTGCGACTTTTCTTATGGCAAACGGACATCACGGGTCCCGTTTTTAGCGACGACCTTGCCGTAACCGACCTTGCATCCCTGAACCTAATCATGCCGTACATGCTGAAGTGGTTTTTTTCGCAAACTGGGGAACCGGAACCGCCGGCATTGGCACAGCACCATTTGTTGTACGCGGGGTTACGCATAGGCTGGACGCCGGTGATTTTCGCTCCCCATTGGGGTGGGGCCGCATACTCCGGCGGATCCGCGGGAGGTTTCAGCGTGGCCGCCTCCGCCAATTTACGGCTTCTGAACTTCCAGTTTTCCAATTTCCAGTTTTTCAATTTTGAGCCGCACACTTTTTTCCCAAACTTTTTCCTGGGCCTGCAACTTGAGGGCATTGGCGCATGGGCTTCCGGCGCGGGAGGATCCTTCACGCTTCCGGCTCTGTTAAGACTGACGGCCACCGATGAAAACATACCTTGGACATTTTCGCTGCTGTGGGGTTGCTATTTGTTTTTCGGCGGGGAACATGCGCACCACCAAAGCGAAAGAGTTCCGTGGGGTGTCACCGTAGGTGCAAGCGCGGGGATGCGGCAAGGCCCCGGCTACATTACCATGGGACTGCGCTGGTCAGGCGACATGTTCAGCAGTTTCAGAGCGGCTACCGGGGGTTATTACCGACGCCACACGATAACCCTGTTCGTCGGTTACGAGATGGGTTTTTTTGGGGAACGAACCACCGGGGAAAGGCGGCCCATGGGAAACAGGCAACGCGGGCGGCCCGCAGAGGAAACGCGGATTGTGGAAGAATGGCAACATGCCGAGGAGGATTGGCACCCAGGGGATCTGCTATACGCCGAGGAGGATTGGCATCTGGGGGATCTGCTATACATCGAGGAAGATGAGTATCCAGAGGATCTGCAAGACACCGAGGAAGAACCGTACCTGTGAGACAGATAGCAGCGAAGAAACGCGCCACGCTCGGTTTATCCAGCGCGCTGGCCTTGTCGGTGATTTTTGTCGGCTTGGTTTCCGCGTGTTACTACCCAAGGTTCATGCCGTACCAACCCTTCGTATCGGACGTGAGATTTGGCATAACCGATCTCACTTTGGAATACAGACCTGACCATCTGGGAATGGCCACTCTGACCGCCACTTTGATTCCAAACCTGACAACTAATGAAGCGATGCCTATCGTTTGGATTACTACCGATGGAAACGTGGTTGACTTTGCCTGGCCCCCCCCCACCGAAATATCCGGCGGAGAGTTCACGTCCACGGCAACGATAATAGCCTGGGGCCGCGGCACGGCGAGCATATGGGTATTCGTTAGCGGTCATTCCGCGGAAGTTACCGTAACCGTGGAGTAATTGCCTACATTTCAAGTTCCCCGTCCACCACCAGAACATAGGTGTTGCCGGGCTGTCCCATCGCCCGTAACCGCTCAAGTCGCTCCTGGAAAGTCCCGGCCGAAATATCCGTTTCCAACCAGCCGTTTAACACGCATATGGTGGTATTGACCTGCAAACCAAAATCGCCGTTTCGGGAAAAAACACCGTTGTTGAACGTGCCGAATTGGGCAGAGGGCGTAGGCCCACTGGCCATGAACAATGCATCGCCGTTAACACCGCCTATGTTTCCAAGTTCGGCAGGATCCGGAACGTTTCTGGCCGGGTTATTACAGCCGGCAAAGGCAAGGCAAAGAAGCAAGACCATTCCCGCGTTACGCAATTGGGTTTCCTTCAACCGCGCAGCACTCCATTTCATAGTCTAAGCATACCTATGAACGCGGAAATTGGCAATGCACTTGAATTCCTCCCAGCTTTCCCGTATAATGTATGGAAAGGAAAACACGATGGAAATTTCTGCACTGCAAAAGGCGCGGTACCAGTACAAACCAAAGCTGCCCGCAAGCCTCTCATGTCCCATAGACGAGATCGCCGTCCAAGCCGGGGCCTCCACCGAGGCTGTGGCTGACTGCGATGAACTCAAAAAGATTTTCGGGAAAACCTACGGAAAGCCCCTGGTCACGTTCACGGGGGGCAAAAACGCCGGGCTGAACCGCGGGGAGCTTAAAGTCGGGGTAATACTTTCCGGCGGGCAGGCTCCCGGTGGGCACAACGTCATCGCCGGGCTGTACGACGGGCTCAAAAAGGGCAACCGGGCATCCACCCTGTACGGTTTTCTGGACGGCCCCGGCGGGCTTGTCGATAACAGGACGAAAATCCTTACCGAAGAGATCATCGACGAGTACCGCAACACAGGCGGTTTCGACATAATCGGTTCCGGGCGGACCAAGATCGAAACGCCCCAGCAGTTCGCATCTTCGCTGGAAACGGCCAAAAAGCTGGGGCTTAACGCCATAGTTGTAATCGGCGGGGACGATTCCAACACCAACGCCGCGCTACTTGCGGAATATTTTCTGGAAAACGGGTCGGACATACAGGTCATCGGCTGCCCGAAAACCATAGACGGCGATCTCAAGAACGAGTACATCGAGACCTCCTTCGGGTTCGACACCGCCTGCAAAACCTACAGCGAACTTATAGGCAATCTCATGCGCGACGCGAACAGCGCCAAAAAGCATTGGCACTTCGTCCGGCTTATGGGCCGCGCCGCCAGCCACATCGCTCTGGAATGCGCCTTGCAGACCAAACCCAACGTGTGTCTGGTATCCGAGGAAATCGAGGCGAAACAGTATTCGGTGGAAAAAATCGTGGAGATAATCTGCGACTCCATCGTGAAACGGGCGGAAAACGGCGACAACTTCGGGGTAATCCTAATTCCGGAAGGTCTGGTAGAGTTCATCCCGGAAATCAAAAAGCTAATCGGCGAACTTAACGACGCGGTCGCCGGCAACGAGGAAACCGTTTCGCAGATTACCTCGCTGGCCGAGCAATTGGAGTGGTTCAAGGGGCGCATTTCCGGCCCTGCGTTCGCCAGCCTAAGCTCCCTGCCGTCGGAAATCGCGCGGGAATTCCTCGCCGACCGCGACCCCCACGGGAATGTGCAGGTTTCCAAAATCCAGACCGAAAAACTGCTTATCGGCATGGTAGAGGACAAACTGCAAGGGCTGAAAAAACAGGGGGCGTACAAGGGCAAATTCACCCCGCAGGCCCACTTCTTTGGGTACGAAGGCCGGTGCGCGTTCCCGTCGAACTTTGACGCGGACTACTGCTATTCCCTGGGTTTCGGCGCGTTCGTGCTGATTGCCGCGGGGCTTACTGGCTACCTTTCCAGCGTCCGCAACCTTACCGCACCGGCAAGCGAATGGACGGCCGGCGGCGTCCCGCTTACCATGATGATGAATTTGGAACGCAGGCACGGCGCGGATAAGCCCGTAATCAAAAAGGCGCTTGTCGAACTTGACGGCAAGCCGTTCGGGAAATTCGCTTCATCGCGGGACACCTGGGCGGTGGAAACTTGCTACAACGTTCCCGGCGCGATACAGTACTACGGCCCACCGGAAGTCTGCGACGAGCCGACGATTACGCTTAAACTGGAACGGAACAAATAGGACGGATATGAAAGTAATAGCGTTCAACGGAAGTCCCCACGCCAACGGCACGGTCGCAAAGGGGATTTCCGTCATGGTAGGGGAACTTGCCAAGGCGGGGATCGAGACCGAGGTTCTCCATATCGGTCACAAGCATATCCTTGGGTGTAAGGGCTGCATGGAATGCTGGAAAATCGGAAACGGCTGCATCATCACGGAGGATCCGGTAAACTGGGCCCATGAGAAAGCAAAGACCGCCGATGGGATTATACTGGGAAGCCCCGTGTACTACGGCGGCATTGCCGGGACCTTCAAATGCTTTCTGGATCGCCTGTTCTATTCGGGCGGACGTGACATGAGCTACAAGGTCGGGGCTACCGTGGTGTCGCTTAGACGTTCCGGGGGGATTTCGGTTTTTCATCAGCTAAACAACTACTTCAACCTGGCGCAGATGATAATCACCCCGGGGATCTACTGGGACGTGATTCACGGCAACAACGCCGATGAAGCGGTGCAGGATCTGGAAGGCGTTCAGATAATGGAAACCCAGGGCAGGAACATGGCGTGGCTTCTCAAATCCCTTGCCGCGGGAAAGAAGGAGGTGCCCCTCCCTCCCCCACTGGCGGAACGGAAACGGACCAACTTCATACGTTAGGTCGTCCACCTACACAGCCAGCATCGCGTCGCCGTAGCTGAAAAAGCGGTAGCTTTCCCTTACCGCCTCGGCGTAGCTTTCTAGGGCGAATTCCCTGCCCATGAAGGCCGAGACCAGCATCAGCAGGGTGGATTCCGGGGTGTGGAAGTTGGTGAAAAGGGCATCGACCACGTTGAACCTGAAACCCGGGTAAATGAACATCGACGTGCCGAACTCCCCCCGCTCGAGTCTCCCCGCATGCCACGCGCTTTCCAGCGTGCGGACGCTGGTGGTGCCGATCGCCACGACCTTGCGACCCTGCGCCTTCGCCTCCTCGATTTTCCTCGCGGATTCCTCGCCGACGCTGTACGTTTCCTCGTGCATGACATGATCCTTGATTTCCTCGGCGCGCACCGGCAGGAAGGTTCCGAGACCAACGTGCAGAGTGATGAACGTGCTTTCAACCCCCGCGGCGGCGATGCGGTCGAGCAGTTCATGGGTAAAGTGCAGCCCGGCGGTCGGGGCCGCAGCGGAACCGGTAACCGATGCGTACACTGTCTGGTAACGATCCGCGTCCGAGGGCGCGTCCTCGCGTTTGATGTAGGGCGGCAGAGGGACATGGCCGTGTTGATCCAGCCAGTCGTCGTCGATTAGCCGGTCGAACGTGAGCAGACGTATCCCATCGAGCAAGTCGCTTTCGGGAATCGAGAGTTCCGCCCTGGCCCTTTCCGTTCCGTCCGCGTCCAAAAACATATAGACACTGCCGGGTTTGCGCCGTTTGGCCCGATGCACCAAGGCTTTCCATGTCTTGGATTCAGGATCGGGCATGGTGCCCAAGGCGTTGGGTTCCGCCCTTTCCAGCAAGAGGAATTCAACCTTGGCACCCGTCTCGACCGACGTGCCCATAATCCGCGCCTTGCGAACTTTCGAGTTGTTGAAAACCAAAAGCGGCAACCCGCCGTCAGTGCGGAAATCGGGCCCGCTTAGGATTTCCGGGAGATCCTCGATCATACGGTGAGTGCGTTGCCCCGTCTTCCTGTTAAGCAACATGAGCCGACTCTGCCCGCGGTGCTCGGTGGGATGTTGGGCAATGAGGTGCTCGGGAAGTTCAAAATAAAAATCGCCTGTCTTCATTGGTCTAATTAAAACAGAAAACCCTCGCCGTTTCCAGTGTCCGACGATGGGGGTTTCAGCCCCAAATGCCCGTAGGTAAGGGCCGTCGCCATTCTTCCCCGGGGTGTGCGCTGCAAAAGCCCGGTCTGAATCAGAAAGGGCTCGTAGTAGTCTTCCAGCGTCTCGACCGACTCGCCTACGGAAATTGCCAGCGTTTCCGCCCCCACCGGCCCTCCGCGGTAGCGTTCGATTATCATCGTCAGGATGTCGCGATCCTGTTTTTCCAACCCCAGCGAGTCAATCTCAAGCCGCTCAAGGCCGTCTCGAACCACGTCCAAGCTTATCGCGGCGGCGGCACCTTTGGCGGCGGCGAACTGCGCAAAGTCCCTCATGCGCCGCAACAGGCGGTTCACCACCCGCGGCGTTCCCCGCGAGGATTTCGCCAGCAGCGCGGCCGCATCGGCGTCTATATTTACGCCAAGAAGCCCCGCGGAGCGGCGAACGATGGCCTCCATGTCCTCCTGCACATAGAACGAAAAGCGGCAGGTAATCCCGAAACGACTGATCAGCGGGCTAGAAACCACCCCGGCCTTGGTCGTGGCCCCGACCAGAGTAAATGGCTGGATTGGAATTCGCAGGGTTCGCGCCATCGGCCCCTGTCCCACGATCCAGTCAAGTTCGTAGTCCTCCATGGCGATGTACAGAAGTTCCTCGATCGCGGGTTTGAGCCTGTGGATTTCATCGATAAAGAAAACGTCGCTTTTTTTTAGGTTGGTCAAAAGGCCCACAAGGTCTTTGGGTTTGTCCAAAGCCGGGGCGGAGGTCTGCACGAAACCAGCCTCAAGCTCGTTGGCCACCACCTTCGCCAGGGTCGTCTTGCCAAGTCCGGGGGGGCCGATCAGGAAAAGGTGATCCAGACTTTCCTCCCGTTCCTTGGCGGCATGGATGAACACCTGCAGATTGTCCTTCATCGCCTGTTGACCCAGGAATTCCGAAAGCCGCCTTGGACGCAGGGCGATGTCCTTTTCGTCCTCGCCGGGAATGGGTTCGGGACGCGCCATTCCTGTCTTTGGCAGGTTGTCTTCAGAATTCGGCAGGGAGTTCGCGTTTCTTTTTGCCATAACTTAAACCGTCGTCCGCCCGTCAGTTGCCGCCGGACAACTGCACGATTGCATTCTTGAAAAGGAGCTTTTCCTTTTCGGCCTGAGACAACCCGGAGGGCAACGCCCCTTCCGCCTTCGCGATGGCCTCGGCCGCGGCCCGTTTGTCGAAGCCCATTTCGGCCAAGGCCTCGACAAGATCGGCGTAGGGAGAGGCCGCGGCCGAAAACGCCGGCGCATGAACGAGTTTCCCTTTCAGCGCGAGAAGCATTTTCTGGGCGGTCTTTTTTCCAAGGCCCGGAACGGCTTCCAGCCGGGCCAGATCCCCGGATTCCAGAGCGCGCTCAAGTTCATTCTGCTCTATGCCGCCAAGTATTTTCAGCGCGCCTTTGGGTCCTATGCCCTCGACTTTTAGCAGTTCAAGAAAGGTGTTCCGCCGGGTTTCGTCGGAAAAACCGAAAAGGCGCATCGTATCCTCGCGGTGGTACAGCCAGGTAAACACCCGGCATTCCCCGCCGGCGTCAGGCAGCCGCTCCATGTCCGAGGTCGGCATCGCGATTTCCCACTCCACGCCGCCGGTAAGGATGAACGCCGCCTCGTCGCTTTTCCCCCCGACAAGCCCCCGAATGCTGTTGAACATCTGCGCTATCGTATATTGATGAAGAATCGTTCGAGGAACGCTATTCTTCTGCGGGCGTCGGCAAGACGGCCGCTCTGGGGGAATTCGCGGACAAGGCGATGGTAAAAGCTCAACGCATAGAGTATGTTCCGGCTGGGGCTGTCCGCCTCGAAAAACTGGCCGTAAAGCCACCACGCCTCGTCGCTCCCGGAGGGATACAGTTCTGTGAACAAGTCAAGCAGTGAGATCGCCTCGGCAACCCGTCCCGCGGCGAATTCGCTTCTGGCCATTTCCAGCAGTTCAAAGGGGTAACCGAAAGCCACAGCACCCCCGGGGGGGGCATCAAGAAAAGCGCCCACCGTGGCGATCGCCGGGGTTACCGGCGGCGGTGGTGGTGCGGCCGGCGCAGGTGCCGCGGGAACGGGCGGGGCTGCCGGCGGTACTGGCGAGGGTGGCGGCGCCGGGGGCAAGAACGCCGGCGGGGTTTCGGCTTCTTGAACCGGGGGCGCTGTTGGCACGGGCGTTTCCGGGATCGCCGGAACCTCCGCAATGGTCGCCACCGAAAGCGGCTCCGTTTGGTCTATCGAATCCTCGACAGCGGCATCCCCCGTGTCGGCGGTGCCTAGCTGGACATGCCTGCCCGTAGCCCTGAAAATCCTGGCCTCGTCGATTGGGCTGGGCCAGCGCTCGGCGATCACCCTACCCGCTCCCGCGGCGGAAGGACTGCGCGTTTGGGCAACGACAACCCGCACATGATCGTTCACGATAATGTCGCGGACAAAGTCATGACGGTAAAACCTGAGCGCATATTCCCCCGCGGTTTCGACGTTGAAAACAAAGGTCTGGCCTTCGGCATCGGGTCTGCGGGCGTCGAAGTTTATGCCGCGGCGTCCGCCCGTCTCGCCCAAAAATATCCAGCCGTTTCCGCGGAACGGGACTTCGACCACCTGGCCCGCAGTTGCGTAAACGGTGCGCGAAAAAACGGTCGGCGGCGGAAGCAGGTTGCGGAAATCGGGAACAGGGTTCGGCAGTTCGGGTATGCTCGGCACGAACGCAGGCGGCTCCCAGACCTTAACGGGCGGCGCGGGCGCAACAACCGGATAGGGTTCCTCTACAAGTGGTAGCACGGGTAGAAGCTGGTCGGGTTCCTGCTGTGCGAGGGGCGGAAGTTGTACCAGAACCGCCGCAACAGGAGACGCCGCGGGAAGCGACGGCGGTGGTTGCGGAGCGACAACGGTCGGCGAAACCGGTTCGGGGTTGGTGTAATTGCCGGTATTGGGGTTTGGGTTAGCGGTAGTGTTGGGGTTTGACGCAACAGCCAAGGGCTCTGGCTCGGGTTCGAGGGCGATGAGTTCTCGCTCCGCCTCTTGGGTAAAGTCCGGGAGCGCGGGCTCGGCATAGACCATGGTCTGGGAGCTTTCCTCGGGGAAGGCTTCCGCAACCAGCGTGTCCGAAGAAACCTGTTCCGTGGGAATCGGCTCCGCAAAAGCGGGATCCTCAATGGCAAATTCCAGAAAAAGCAACTCCGTTAGCGCGAATTCCCTAAAGGCAAGTTCCGGAAGCTCCGGCTCCACCAAGGCGGGTTCCCCAAAGAGCTCCGAAAAAATCGGCTCCACCAAAACGGGTTCCTCAGTGGCTAGCTCCGAAGGAATCGACTCCGCCAAAACGGGTTCCTCAATAGCGACTTCCGGGAAACCCGCCTCCACAGGAACGTATTCCACCGATTCCGCAATCACGGGCTCGGAATCATCGACATCAAGGTATTCAACGCCCATGACACCGTCAGGCAAAGCATCGGCAAACGCAATATCATCCTGCGGGATGCCGCCTAGCAAGGCATCGGCAACTTCCTCATACGTCTCGGGCGACCCTCCCCCGGCATGTTGGGGGACGCTGGCACAGGAAACCGCCATCACAATGAGCGGCAACAAAAGCAAAACCACCTTTTTCACGGAACCCCCTCCATGATTTCATCCACCATTCTTTCGATTTGGGTACGCCACTGTTCCTCGCCGTCCGCCAGCGGGTTCTGCCACCACGGTTCGGCGTCCTCGGCGGTCCATTCGTAACGCCGCTCCCGCCCAAGCATTACGCCTGGGACAAAATCCGGCTCGTCGGGCAGGAACAACTCCTCCGGCGGTATAAGGTCCCGCTGGGCGGGAACATCCCACGCCGGGATATGGAATTCCCGCAGATCAAACACATCCACCTCGTATGCGTCCCTTTCCTGCATCGACATTCCGACAAAGGCGAAAAGCAGGAGCGCAAAACCCGCCAACGTACCGATGATGACCGGTTTTCGGCTGCTCGGAGGCAGCTTTTCCAGCTTTTTATCAACGGCAAACTGCGCCCGGGCAAGCAGTTTCGCCGTTTCCCGGGGAAACCCTGCAAAAACGCCCTTGGCGGATGCGACAAAAGACTGTACTCGTGCGAAAAAACGCGGCGAAGAAGGCATATTATGGGTATATTATCGGACAAATTTCCACGTTTCGCAACGATCCCTTTCGCGTTTTATGCGGGGATTTTATCTCGCCGAGTCGCGCGAGACAATCTCCTTGGCCTTTTCAAGGAACTGCGCCACGTTCTCCTCGGCCGCCCTCATCTCGTGAACGGTTCTCGTAAGCTCCGCCGAGGTGGCCTCCTGCGCGTTCATTTCCTTGTGGATAAACGTGCTTTGCCCGTGTATCAGACCCGACCCCTCCTGCACCTGCCCGCTCGTCTCCTGCACGACCCTAAGGGCGTCCAAAACGTGGGTTCCCTCCAACGCGTGGGCTTCCACCGCCTTGTCCATCCCCCCGAACGAGGAAACCATGTCCTTAATCCCCGAGAATATCGTGTCGATGGAATCGACCGTCGCGTTCGAGACCGCGCCGATCTGCTTTATGGCCTGTTCCATCTTCTGAATCTCCGCCGAAATCTTCTCCGATTCCTTCACCGAAAGCTCCGCAAGGTTGCGAACCTCCCCAGCGACCACCGCAAAACCCTTGCCGGCCTCGCCCGCCCGCGCCGCCTCGATCGCAGCGTTCATGGCAAGAATGTTGGTCTGGCCCGCGATGTCCACGATCGCCTTGTTCGCGCCGTGCAGGGTGGCGGATTGCTCCTCCATCCGCTGAAGGTCATCGGTAAGCTCGACAAGCATCTTGTGCCCGACCTCCGAGGATCGCATGAGCTTTTCCGCGGTGCTTCTGGTGTCCATGGCTATCGATCGGATAGCATCTACGTTGGAGACCATCTGCGAGACCGCCCTCGATGACTTCGTTATGGAATCCGTCTGCGTGCGCACCTTTTCCTGGAAGGCATCGGCCTGCTCGAAGATGCCCCGCGCGGACTGGGACGCACCGCGCATGGACTGCATCTGAACCTGAACCTTGCTTTCTATCACGTCGATATGTTTGCTTATGTGCTCTATCGCGTCAAAGGACTCTACCATGACGTCGTTGAGCCGGCTGTTTTTATCGACGCTCGCCGCAAGATGCCGTTTGTTAGTCTCGTCCATTTCATGCCGAAGAACGGTCTCGGAATCGAGCATGTCGTGAAAGAGCTTGAGTCGGCGTTTGCAGGCCATTCCGGTAACCGTGCCTATGATTATCATCCCGAACAGGCGGAAGGACTCGTAGAACAGCGGAAAGCTTACTTCCAGTTGCCGGCCCTGATACACAAAATAGTGCGGCAGATCCAGCACTTCCCTGTTCACCACAATGACTATTAGGTACGCAGCGGCTGCGTATATGCCCGAAAAATACGCGCAACGGGTGCTGTACCTGCACGCGCCCGCCGCAATCAGTATCGGGTAGAACAGGGCCCGGAAGGACAGGAAGGGAAGCGGCGGAGACAGTTCCGTGTATGTGCAGCTTATCCAGATAATCGCGCTGATCAGCGTCATGTCGATGGTGGTACAGACATACTTGAACCAATCCGCCAGCCTTTCCGCCCGGCGCACGTAGACAAACAGGTAAATCGAATACACAAGAAGGATGCCGGGAACTGCATGGGCGCGCAATGGTATCCAAGGATCGCCCTGCAAGAACCTGATCACGGCAACGCCGGTCGTGCTGACCAAAAAAATACCGGCCATGATTAAACGGACATTGCTTATAAGCTTTTCCCCGCCGTGCTCGTCTATCCTGATTCGCTCGTTGATTTCGTTTATAGTCATGCTTTCTCCCCTAATGAAAGTTTATAAGATAAGCCAGAGGAGGGCCGTTGTCAAGTGAACCCATTGAATAAATCAGCGGTTCCTGCGGACTTTTAGTCCCTAAATACCGAGAACCATCCCTGCGCGGCTAATCCAAGTCCATGGACAGGATCGCCGCCCACGCGGGAAGCATGACTAT
>Ga0209755_10001688_pt1 | contig 33280 bp, 30 predicted proteins | sample TergutCo191P1_FD_187301 | JGI IMG/M metagenome (GOLD analysis project Ga0209755, IMG submission 187301) | Cornitermes sp. P1 segment gut microbial communities from Petit-Saut dam, French Guiana - Co191P1 (SPAdes) (version 2) | ecosystem: Host-associated > Arthropoda: Insects > Digestive system... | reverse complement strand
TTCTGTTCGTCCATTGTTAGCACCTTTCTCTTGCCTCCTGTTTGGTCTTTTTTCCTCACAGTTTATCGGCTTTTTAGTGCTACACTTTTTTCTTTGTTTTTGCTACATTTCCATTTTACAAAAAACAGTGCGGCGGCTGATAACTTCACGTTTACCGGTCTTTAGGTTTACTGCTGTATAAATGTAACTTTTGCCTGTATCGCGCTCCATTAGCACACAGCCATATGCGGTAAGTAATGGTACGGTGCTTTCAGTAATACGGATCGGGATATTATTAGGAATATTTCTGGATATTTCACGCTCAATTTTTTTAGTCATAAGTACCTTCCTTCATATATATGTTTTTTGTTTGGGAAGCCCGGCGGCTCTGTGGTGAGGGCAAGGCGTAATTGTTTAAAATGCCTAACCCTCAATATCAGAACCGTCGAGAGTTTTTCGTTAGATGATTTTTAAAATAATTTTTTAATCTCTCACGGTAAAATTTTTAATTTGTTTCCTTTTTTAAATTCCTTCTATAAACATTAGGCTGTAGCTTTAGCTACACACGAAAGCTCCCACGGGTCTATCCCAACCCGCACGACACTTCCCCGAATCGCGCCTCCACGCTGTTCGGCCCTAGTTCTCTTAGGGGAGTATCATTATCACTGTCTACCGTTTGTTTACCCGGCCTACCCATTCATGGATGAGTGGCGAAGGGTCGCTCTTGCTCCAACTTATTAGCTGTGCTGTCGTGGCGAAAGGTAAGGCAGTTATCGTACCTAGTGCTTAGTTATGACCGGACAAGATTCTCCCAGTATTTGTCAAAGTGCGCTGGTGGGAGGAAAATATTTATCCTCTCAACCAACGCACTTTTGGGAGCGTTTTGGCAGGGTGTTTTTATAACTTAGCCAAAAACTTTTTTATTTTTTTATCTGCACCGGCTAGGCTCTCTACAACAGATTGATGGGAACAGCCGTCTATAGAAGCAATTTCCCGTGTAGTTATGCCTTCTATGCGGTGTAACAGATAGCGCCGCTTTTGAACCTCGGTCAGCTTGTCCAAAGCGTGACTGGCTAGAGCCAAATATTTTTGATGCTGTTTATATTCTTCTTTGGCCTCAATCTTGGCTGTAAGTAATTCTTCTGGCGATGGCTCTTGTCCGTTTTGGGTTTCATCTAAGCCTTCAAGCGAGTCATTCTTTTTTGTCTGAGCATTTTCGGCTCGATCTTGTTGGCGATAGATTTCGTCAGAGAGTTCCTTTAAAGCTTGGAAGTCACATTCTGTTTTGTCGGGATTTTCCGCAAGATAGTCTGCAAGTGTAACTTCTACGATGCTGTCAGCGAAACGATATACAATTCCTTCGCTATATTTGTTCAGTGCATAATTACTGTTGGTGTAATGTTTCATTACTTTTCCTCCATTCGATTTTTGAAAGTTGCTAAAATCGAATGGAAGGTGGTGCGCGTTTATAAAAATAGAAAAAAGCTACCGTCATTGCTATACTCCCTCTAGCGAAGGGGCTTGGCAAAGGCGGCAGCTTTGGTTGCACAAAAAAGACGGGTCTTGCAAAACGGCAACAAAAAGTTGCCGCCTGCAAGACCCGTCGAGCATTGTGATACATCAGGGTTAAAATTCACCTAATGTTCATGCGAACTCGGCACGGCGTTTCACAAAGGAAACGCATATGAATGATGCCTGCCCGCCTGTTCCGGTCTGTCCACGAAGCGGTGTGGCCTCTATCCGCAGACTCAAATCGTTGTCAGGGCGCTTTCAGCCGCCATCCCCAGGATTTCACTGGGTAAGAGCAGGGCTAAACATTCCAAGCGCTTGTCTCAGATTCCGTCCTATCTGCTTAACCGCCCATTAGGGCGATAGGCCATACCTATTCAGTTTTTAATTAAAATTTTTACGCCGATATTTCAGCGAAATAAACAATGCCTATGTTCTCATGGCATTTTCTGCATTTCCTGTATTCATGGCAACTTGCGTTTACCCTGTGAGTAAAACGCACTAGGTCTAGCTTTCGCTTTTCGTTGACCACCATAAATAACTTTCCGCAGTAAGGACACTTAATTTCCTTCTGTCGTTCAGGTTCTTTTGCTTGCTTTTTGTTGCCATCTCTACGAAAAGCCACAACAGGCCAAAACTCTGGAGCATAGCCGTGTACTTCTATTACATACAAAATTTGTTCATAATCTAAAAGTTCCATGTTGTTTTCCTCCAGTTTCCGTTTACTATCCCCGTAAGTTTTTCCAAACGGATCAGCGCGGCACGTTTTGATACACCAAATATTTTAGCCACATACTCCGGTAATTGCATTGCAAAACAATCGTCCATAACACTTGCACCACGATAAATACGGCGGGGCTTTTCGTCGTAATAATTAAAAAACTCCTTAAATGCTATCCTTAAAGCCGGGCGGTTCATAATAATAGCCGAAGCAAGAAAATCAGCCTGCCGCTCCATGCGCTCTATATCAGAGTTTTCTTTATTAGAGCGGCTGTAATCAACACGCCCTTCTTTGGCGGCGATAAATTGATTCTCGTACTTACCAGCCGGCCCGAAAGGGTTGTCCTCTGCAAAAGCTTTCCTATGTAAGAGCCAATGAGAACCTTCATGTAACATGGTAAAACGCAAACGAGGTAGGTTGCGTTTGGCAAGCAGAGAAGGATCAATAATAACTGTGCCAGCCTTAACAAGTAATCTCTCTGGCATCCCAGTCTCTTCATTTATCACTTCAACTGTACCTCTATTAAAAGTGGTAATGCCTAAAACTTTACGGTCAAGGCACAGGCGGCGGTAATCCACCGTAAGGCGAAGATAAAACTCAACAAACCTGTCAACATCCAATTCGCCGGGTGTTTGTAGCGCATCCGGAGCAAAGTCACGGACAAGCTCTTCTGCGTAGTCGTCAAGCGATTTATAGGATAGATATGGTATCTGCGATAGTGTATAGGAGGTATTTAATTCAATCATCAGCATCTAGTCCTTTCCTTCAAGCTGATTAACAAACCTTTGCCAGTCGGCATCGCTGGCTTTTTCTTTGGCTACCCGTAGAGCGATACGAGCCGCCTTGCTCTCGTTTATATATTCAGTTATATCTGGTGGAGATGCTGAACGAGCTTTACCCCATAAATCGTATAAGTTTTGCTTGTCCTCATCGTTAAAATGTAAAATGTCAATAACTGCATCCAAAAAAATACGGTCGGTTGGGGATCGCCGTCCAGATTCGATGTCACAATAGTGGCCTGCTGATACGCCTAATTTTTCAGCCATTGGTCTTATTGATATTTCGCGCTCGTTTCGCTTCTTCTTTAAAAACACCCCAAAACGCTGATAGTCGGTCATTTTACCCTCCTTTTATGCCTGTTCGATTCCGTTCGTTCGCCATACTGCGAATAAAAGGCATTAGTTTTAGCGGCATTGTTGCCGCCTGTTTGTTCGGTAAGGGTATTATATCAGATGAGGTGTCCAATAGTACGGACTTGACTTTAAATTTCATAAAGAATTTTATTTGCTCTTATCAATTCTCTCATTGAGTCTACTAAACTGCACGGGGATAGGATTTTCGCCTTGCCGCCGAATTGGAAAATCCAGCCCAAGAACACAGGGCTGACAGTTACATCTACGGTCACTTCAAACTGCTCATCATCTTTTGGAGTGATTCGGGTATCTTTGCCAAAATAGTCCAGCACCACGTTTACGAAGCTGTTGTCAAAAGCCAGCGTTGCCCGAACAACCTCGCCGCCAAACATCCCGAACATTCCTTTTATATGTTCTGCAACATTAAATTTACTCTTATTAAATTCATCGCCTTTAGCATCTGACACTGCTACGTTGTCCATACGGTCTACTCTATAATTCCGCAATTCGTTATGTTCAGCGTTGTAGGCCACAAGGTAGTATTTATCGCTGTCCCAGCACAAAGTTACAGGGCTTACTTCATAAGCGATCCCATCTTTGCGGAATACACGCTTTTTATGGACATCATAGTCGAAGTATTTAAACGTAATTTTCTTCTCGTTGTTAATAGCGGCATGAATGGCATCCACGCTGTAAAAAGCCTGCTCGTTGAATGACTTAGGGCGACCCGTTACAAAAATCTGCCGTTTTAAATCGGTAGCTTGAGCTTGGCTAGTGAGCGATGAGAGTTTGACGATTAGCTCTTCGCTCTTTTTCTCCGTAATAAAACGTGAGGACTGTACTGCATCTACTAATAGTTTTAGTTCTGGTAGTTCAAACTGCCGGTGGCCGATATAGTAGCCTCGTATTTTGGTCTTTTGGATTATTACGTCAAGTCCATATTGTCGAAGGATTTCCAAGTCGTTATAAATAGATTTGCGTTCGGCGTGAATGTCATATACGGCAAGCTCGGTAATAATCTCCTTCATAGTCATGGGGTTTTGCTCGTCTGCCTTATCTAGTAGTATCTTCATAAGATACAATAGCTTGGTGCGCTGGTTTGATGATGGCATTAGTAGGTAAGCTCCTTTGCTTTGTTTATTGCCTATTATAGAGATATTTCTACTGCTACGCATCATTATTTCATAAATAGATGGAGTCATCTTATCAAATTTATGTTCGGTATACAAGTGGTGTAGTATTCAAAATTTGTTGCAACGAATTCCAAGAGCCACATAAAGCACACTGTTTTACAGTATAATTGGAGGCTATAAAATTCCTACTTTCAACTCCTCAGAATACAGTCTAATTGCTTTTATAAGTTCCTCATTTTCTTCAGGTCTTTTTACAGATACTCGTATGCTTTGCCTGTCGATACCGATTTTTTCGCTTATGCTTTTGATGAAAATATTATGTTTAGCTAATAGAAATTCCGCAAGTTTCAGGCTAGATACATCGTTAGTGACATAGCACATTATGTAATTAGCCTTACTTGGAATAGGTTCTAGGAAAGGTATTTTTTCCAGATCATCATAGAGTTTATCTCTAACTGGATAAAACCGCCTCATAGCATCCGCAAAATCCGATTTATATTTTTCACAAATTTGAAGATAAAACTCTCCGAACGAATTAATATTCCAAATTGATAAATTCTCACTTATATTCTTAACAAAAACCTCATCGCCGGATGCTAATACCCCTAATCGAAAACCTGGCACACCGTAGGCTTTTGAAATACTTTTGATAACAATTAAGCTAGGATATTTTTTTAAAATACTGTCCACTATCAATGTATCATTAATATCCGCAAAATCTACGAAAGATTCGTCTAAAATTAATTTTATCCTCTTTTTTTCTGCCCATTTTATTAGGGTTAGCACACCTTCATACGGAATATAGTTGCCTGTGGGGTTATCAGGATTAATAACAACCAAAGCCTCAATATCCTTATCATTGAAATAATTAATTAAATCTGATGCTGTATAGGTTAGAATTTCATTGTCTGGCTTATATTCAATAATACCGCTATTTTTTTGCCTAAAATATTCCTCAAATGTTGGAACAATAATTCCTAAATTTCCGGGAATTGTTGCTATAACTGACTTAATTAGTTCAGCAGCCCCATTCCCGGTTACAATTCTACCAAGGCCAACATTAAAAAACTTAGCGGAAAGTAAATTATTCACGCGTTGACCGGAAGGGTACTCTGTTGCCAACACCTCGAAATTAGCCTTTATTTCATCAAGTAATCTTTGCGGGGGGAAGAATGGGTTTACTAGATAACAAAAATCCAGCATATTAGGATAACGCCAATAACCACCATAACGAACTTGAAAGTGGATAAGCTTATCTGTTTCATTTGGGTTAAAAATACTTCCAGCAATGTCTAAATCCTGAATGTCATCAATTTCGTACCAGTTACCTTCTTCAAGCACTTTTGCTCGAAGTTCAGAATTGTCTAGTTGATTAATTACTTTAAGCACCTGTTCATAATATACGTTATTACCCAAAGCATGGCTGTATGCTTCTAAAAAAGGAACGTAATGTGTATCAGAAAATTCTTGACTAAACTTATAAATATTCACGGTTTTATAATAATTTTTAATATCTGCAAAACGAAAATGTTCTTTCGGCAAAAAATCTGCTATGCTGTGATCTTCTCTTAGTGTAACAACGGTACCATCCATCCAACTTTCGTATTTTGATACAAGCGCTAAGCTAGGCCTAGTATCTTCTAGTACGCTATTAAGCACGATGTCCTCGAAAATAAGGTCTGATTCTAAAAGAATCGTATCTTCGCGACGCAAATATTCCTTTGCTAAGTAAAGTGAGTAGATGTTGTTGGTTTTGTCATAATCTTGGTTTTCCACATATACTAATGGAGTTTTCACTTCTAAGGAACTTATGAACTCAATCAATTTATCCCCTTTGTAACCTACCACCAAAACTATCCTTGATAAGCGTAGCTTGTCCAACTGCATAAGCATTCTTTCAATCATTGTAATACCATTTACTTTTATCATGCATTTGGTATTGTTATCTGTTAATTCTTTTAAACGTTTACCCATCCCTGCGGCAAGAATTATAGCCTGCATATCTACAGCCCTCCCAAATATATTTAATAGAATGAAATAACTTCTTCAAGCGTCTTAAAACCATAACGTTGCGGCGCACCACATTCAGAAATATCTTTACCTACCTGACCACCAGAAAGAAAATATTCTTTTCCGGATTTAGCTTGGTACCAGAAAAGCAACTTGTCCAAAAATGGAGTTTCATGATTAGCCAGCAATGCAAACCCTTTAAAAATGGCTAAACCATAGGGGAAATCCTCGATGAAGAACCGCGAACCCCAATCAGGAGCAAACTCACCCCCAGTCTGAACCATCGGGGTTAGGAATCCAGCAAATGATGGTATACTCCGTAGCTTTTTTGTCAGTCTTTCAGGAGTGTCTGATTCGTAATGCTCGGCTAATGAGCGAACTCCGGAAAGGTCAAGATTATTTATTTTTTTGCATAAGGTCTGGACATCTGCATCACATCCAAGCAAAATCTTTGAAGCTTCATTAGTCCAGCCTTCATAGAATAAAGGAATACTTGTGTATGTCGTACCTTCAATATGTTCTTTGAACAAATCATACATACGTGGTGGATGCAAAATAGGGTTAGATGGTGTAAAAGTAACCGCTAAGTAGTTTGCCAGAGGTATAGCTGGTACTTTTAAGAGCCTTTCCATTATTTTGCATATTTTTTGTGTTTTTGAACTTGGTATTGAACTGACAAAAATTTCTGGTTTCCTTGACTGGCAAATAGAAATCTTGCCATATTCCTGAACTCTGCATGAGCAAGGAACGCGTTGCAAACCAAACACAGTTATGCCTTTTTCAATAAGAGGCATACAAGCGAACTCTGCCCCGCCAAAACCGGGAATGAAGCCTAACAAAGTATCATTTTTTAGATAAGGCTCCGATTTTTTTACAAAATCTTCATACAAAAAAGAAGTGAGTGTACAAAGAACCATATCTGCGTCTCCAATGCCTTTGGCATACTCATTTGTTGACGAAATTGTGTTTGACATATATGTGGAATTATCTTCTCGGTTTATTACTTTTATTGTATCCGAATATTCTTGTGGCCTACGTGTAAGTACGGTTATCTGCACATCTTCTACTAATGATAAATCAGCCGCAAGAAGCATCCCGACGTTTCCTCCACCTACAATAGTTATTTTCATATTTTCCTCCCTTGTAGAACATTTTTTGTTCTTTCAATCCATTCCTTACCTTTTCTATTCGCTATTTCTTGCAGTCTTAAATCAAACTCTTCAAGCTTTTCCACAGACATATTATATGGTTTTATTCTAAATTCGCGTTTCAAGATATTTGCGCTATGCTGGTAATAAGAACCTTCTTTTGTGGACATATCTCCTTCCCATGAAAACTGATATTTGCTATGCACAAACAAATTGTCGCGTTCACATTGTTCGTACAATCTCGTGCCGGGCAAAGGCATGGCAACCGATAATGTAACGTGCATTGTATCCATTTTTATTATCAACTCTTCAGTAGCTTTTAACGTTTCTTCTGTATCTTCTGGCATCCCTATAATAAAATATGATTTTGCCATAATACCCACTTCGCGACACCACTTAAAAACATTTAGAATTTGCTCTTCAGAAATCCGTTTACCCATGATTTGATTACGCACATATTCAGAACCGCTCTCTACAGCCACTGCTACTATAATAAATCCGGCACGTCTCATTAATTTAAGCAATTCTAAATCTAAATTTTTAGCAGATATACCGTTGGGTGTGTCAAAATATATTTTCATTCCGCTTTCAATAACAAGTTGACATATTTTTGCTGCGCGATCACGGTTAAATGTAAAATTGTCATCCATTATTCTAAAATAATTAACCCCGTATTCCTCATAAAGAAATTTTATTTCTTCAAAAACATTTTCTGCACTTCTAGCACGGAATCGCCTACCCATCACACGATACATGTTGCAAAAATTACATAAGTTAGGGCAACTTCGGCTTGTTAAAATCGACATTTGCAGATCGCTGATTAAAAAGCCGTCGGGTGAATACCAATTGGATGCATCATGCAAATATTCATCAAAATTAAAAAACTCATAACCCGGACGCGGCAAGTTATCTATATTCTCTATATAGCTCAACCTATCTTTCATTACAATTTCCCCTGCATCTCTAACGCAAACACCTTCCACCCCCCCTCCGAAACATTGTTCGAGATATTTTATAAAACTATCGTCACCTTCACCAATTATTACTGCATCAAACTCTGGACAATATTTTATAATTTGCTCTGCAAATAGTGTTGGGTGCATCCCACCAATTGCAATTTTAGAAAGTGGAAATTCTTGTTTTATTTTTTGTGCAATCTCTCTTACTTTTGGAAAAACAGCCGAATATAGGCAGTTTATCCCAATTACTGGTTTTTCATCTTTTGCTTCGTGTAAGTTGCTTATTAAATTATCAACTGTTTTTCCGCTTCCACGTGGCACATTAAAATCAAAAATTTTAATACTGTTGCATATTTCACGAGCAGCGCCTGAAAGATATAAAAGCGCCAAGGAAATATCACTCGCTGCAATATGAGAGCCATCTATTTTTGGTGGATATATAAGGGTAAGATTCATATTTTTCAGATCTCCTATACAATCTAAAATATTGATTTAATTCTATTAGATGTATCCATGTCTTTTATTTGCTTAGAAATTTCTTCGTGATAATAAGCCGCGAGAATCACTATGGTCGCTCCTTTGAAGTTTTTTATCACCTCTGGGTTTTCTACTTTTAAGCCATTTAATGCACTAAAAGTTATACCCTGTTTTTTAATATCACTATCTACAACAGCCACAATATTGCACTCATTTAACCCCTTTCCAAGCAAACTTAAAGCAATATTTCCGACTCCCCAAGCAATAACTTCTTCCTGAGATATAATCAACTCCCTTATTTTGTCCACAATATCGTTTTCATGTGATTTTTCTATATATTTTTTAAGCTTACTATTATCACTTAGCACGTTTAGATGAGGACTGTTATTTTTCTTAAAAATTATTGAAACACTTGGATAGCCGTTGCCTGCCTTTTTCTCATTTGAAACTTCAACCGTAAACCCGTGTTTCCCAGCTAAGTTAATGAGAGATTGCTCATTAAAGTGATTAATATGCTCTAAATCAAAAAAATAAAATGGTTTGTTATAAAAATCGTAATATCTTGATGAATCCGGAGATTCAATATATAAAACACCACCATCTTTCATCACTCGGCTTATATTTTTTATTGCAATGTCAACGTCATAAATGTGTTCTAACACATGTGACAAAACAACCAAATCAAATTTATTTTCAAATGTGTCTGGCATAGTAAAGCAACCGGCTTTATGACACTCAATGTCAAGCCCCTTTGCATTCGATAAACACTCTTCCGACATATCTATCCCAACTACGTTACGATAACCATTTGATTTTAGAACATATAAGAAACCGCCGTTTGCACACCCAATATCAAGAATCTGGCTTTCATGATTTATGAATACTGAAACATCATCCAAAACATTTTCAAATCGTATTATGTCTTTTTCCGTTATCCTCGCCACAGACGAAGGTAAGTTTTGGTTTACAAAATTTCTTTCATAATAATTTGAGTTTTTTGCATAATAGCTGTCATAAACGGCCTGAGAAGCCTTCATGTCGTTATAAACAAGTCCACAGCATGTACACTCTACAATGTTATATTTTTCCGGCAACCCCTTATATTCATCCGGTAATATAAATTTTTGTTCGTATAACAGATTTCCGTTTTTGTTATTGCAAATAGCGCATTCCCTGTATAAATTCATATTTATTTACCCTCCGTAATTAATTTTTAACGTTCGTATATTTGAAACATTCGCTTAGTTTCACTATTATCTACGGTTTCGACAGTAAGATCATCTTGTTTAACAATTTTGAAATCATTACTATCCAAAATGGAAAAAAGTTCAAGATACTCTTCCTCTGTTCTTATCACCGAACTATATTCTGATTGCAAGTCCTCAGAATAAAAACGGTTTAAGGTTAATCTTTGAGAAATCCCCACACCATTTGCAATATATATTTTGCAAGAGTCTTGCAATACAGACATCATATTTTGCAAACTTTGGCGTACAGTATCGTCATTAACGCTTCCCATAACACCAGCTATTAAAACAACAGAATACTTTACATCAACAGGCATTTTAGGATTTCCGCTTGATATATCCTGCATAGCTATTGTTTTGAATACATACTCTTTTTTCGGAAAAACAACTCTTTTTTTTGCTATAGCAATTAATTCTTCTGCATAATCAGTACCAAGATAATAATTGCAGACAGGAATAATGGCTTCGGCTAATCTACCGATTCCGCAACCTATATCTAACACCTTATCACCGTTGTTTATATTTAATAGCGGTATGATGTGGTTTTTTTCATATTCGTCCCATCTTCGAGCGCGGCTTGGGTCTTTATCTCCTAATTTTATTGACACATAAGGATTCTCTCCATCGTACTTTTCTGCTCGCTTATTCCAAAAACCCTTCAGATGCTCTTCACTAATATCCAATTTTCTATCGTACACCCTAGTTTCCATATTCACTCTCCTTAATATTATTCATCGTTCGAGGTTGTTTCGGCTAATCTATTTATTAAGTACCGCCCTCCGGCTTCGCCGTTTTTCAAAGGATAAAATAAATATTTCTGCACAACTTGACTAATTTGATTTCTAAATGCTTCTTTATTGTTTAACATGTCCATAACGATATGATTTATTGTATCAATTTTATCGACATCAACAGACCTCCCCACTTTGTCACGAAGCGTTATATCTAACACCTCCAATCCCCAATCTTCATAATCAGGATTCATAACTTTCATTGGTGTATTAATATATAAGCTTGGCCTAAGTGAACTATAAGAAAATTCTAACGCTATATTCGACCAGTCCGATATAACTATATCAGAATAAAAAATTGACTCATTATTAATAAAATCCAAATCGAAAACTATTTCACCTGTAGCTATGTTTTGTGCGTATTGTTTTTTTAACGTAGTAATGCGCTCAGGAAACATAAGCAAATATTGTGGGTGTGGACGTATTATAATTTTATAATCATTGCTCACCAATCTGTCTAAAATAGCCTCAATGCAAATTTCTAATATGTTATCCTCCTGCCATGAAGGTGCAATTAATATTTGCGGATTTTTACCGGAGTGTTTGTCTGCCTCCCGGTATGATTTAACTAACTGGTCATATACTCCATATCCGGTTTTAACCAACTTCCTTTGTGGTAAATTAGCCATTTCCTCGCGCCGTCTTGCTTCGGCTACGGTATGCGGGCCAACACAGAACAATGTGTTATAATGGTCTACCGAATCAACCCTTCCAACAAGGTGCGCGCTTGCGAGTCCGTGGCATGTGTAAATATACTCAATATCATCGCGTACTAGAGATTTTTTCAAATGATAGTTTTGTAATCCCGGTACTGTTGTTATAAAAATGTCTGCATCTAGCTTCAGCATGATGGATATTGTTTTTCTTTCACTTAAATAATACACCGCTAGTCGCTTATTAGCTTGTTCAAAAAGCTTGTCGTTGGGGTCATTAGTTAGATAATGAATTATTAAATCGGAGTTTTCCAAAATATATTCAATATAGTTACGTATATATTTATATTGCCCTCCACTTAATACATAAAACACCAATTTTTTATCTGCTGAATTAAATCGAGCAGAATCTCGCTTTTCACGAACTCTTAACTCCTTTTTGTGTTTCCTCTCCGCTTGTAACTCTTCCTTTGTTTTCCGATTAACTTTCAAAAACTCCAACGCCTCTACTGCCAATTTCTTTGGTGGATAGAGCCATTTTAGAATCATAACCACGACAATGGAGGACAAATTTCCAACAACCCAATACAAAACCACCCCTACCGGCAAAACAAATGAGAAATACAACGACATCCCCACAGTAGATAATGTAAAACCAAAATTTGTACGCTCCCCTTGACTTAAAGCCCCTGGACTATTTGCGTTTTGCACCAAGCAAAAAATAAATGCCGCAATAACTGCCGTTAAGGGTACAAAAAGTTCGATCGTAGGATTTACCAGCGATGGCACAACTCCAAGATTGAGTCCTAAAAAATTCAAATCCAAATGAGCATATACTGACTCTAACGCTCTAAGCTGTGGTGCAAACCCACCTTCGTCTGCATAAGTAGCCCTCACCACCTGAACTATTTCTTCAATTACATCAGCCGGCAACCGCAACACATGTTGCAACGGATGGTACATAACTTGCAATACACCCATTATGAGTATTAACTGCATGAGCAACGGCGCTAATCCCAAAAGCGGGCTATATTTTTCTTTTTTGAAAAGTAGATACTGTTCTTCATTAAGCCGCTCTTTATCTCCAGAATAGCGCCTTTTTATCGCAGTTAATGTAGGTTGTAGTTGTAATAAACGTATAGAGTTCTTGTGCATAAGTATCGATATTGGAAACAATACAATTTTCACTATGAGCGCAAATATAATAATGGCAAGACCATAATTGTTAGTTAAATGATACGCATAGTAAATTATTATCCCAAAAGGTGTGCCTAAGATTGTGTTTAATAAACTCATTACTTGTCCTCTTTTAGTGGGTCTATTACATTATTTTCTTGACTCATGCTATTCTGCTTTAATTTAGGTCTTTCCATTTTCTTTTCTCCCTTGGTGAACAACGCTTTTATTTTTCGACGCAAGGAATATAAAATTCCTCCACCAACAGCAGTCATTACTACTATAGCTTGTATTAACATTCCTCCGAATCCTGGGTCTAGGTACATAAAATCAGTCCTTTCTTATTTTTATTTAAGATGTTTTATCTTTATTTTGTTCCTTCCTACCTCTTTCAAGTTTAGTAAATATTTTGACCACCCACGGTACAAAAGCTGATAAAAACATAGCAGATAGCAATGCGATAAAGGAGTATTTAAAAACAAAACTTGCTGATAAAATATGGCTGGTTGCACCAATATTTAGAGAAAAAGAAACCATTCGTTGCGGATACGTTAAAAACATAAAAGCATATGTGACCATTTGTATTAAGAAAGAATATACAAGATAGTCGCAAATAATGAACTTATAATCTTCGCGTTCTATTTTTCTGTTGTGCCATAAAATTCGGATGGAGATTAAACCCGGAACTAATAACATGAGAGCAGATACAATAATCATAATTTACCTTCTTTTCTTTTTTATTATTGGGGTAGCAATTTATAGTTTTGACCGACAAAACGGTTTACTAACTCACGCGAAATGTTTCGTGGTTCTAACGGAGGGGGGGGTCGTCGGGTAGACGCACGGCGCTGATTACGGAGAGGAATAACTCCATAACTTCGCTTTCGGTAAAGCCTAATAACAATAAATGATCTTGCGTTCCTTGCATGTGAAAACCATGGTCAGACTGTAGCACAATAACTGCATCCGGGTTCTGTTCAAGTATCATGTCAATAGCGTTCAGCATAACTTCAACTGCATGATTATGCCCCACCATGTAAAATTCAAAAAAGCGTTCATCTCTTTCTTGGATAGACGGTGGAGACCAATACCAAATATGTGGTCGTAGTATCGAAAAGAAATCTATATAAACAAATTTAGGTGAATATACATAATAGAAAACATCTAGCAATGCTCTGTAAATAAATTTCTCGTGTGCAGTACCTAGTGTATTGATAGTTAAGTGTTTCATTTCATACGAATAACAGTGTATATCATTCCATTGAAATTCTTGAATGTTTTGAATTTCAAAGATCAATTGATCGGCAATAATAGATAGTGGCGTAGTTAAAGTGAGTAATTCTATTAAATTCTTTGATTGTGTCCAAAAACCAATATCATTATATTGATCTATATTTTCGTTAATCCTCATCGCGACTCTGCTTCTCCAATGAACATCGTACAAGCGATTAAAAGGTGCCATTATATATACAAGACCAGGGGGAGCAAGTAGTATGATTTCATAATCAATTGAACTTAAAGCACGAAACATTTCATTATTAGGTATAATATCTTCAATAATATTTACCCCATTTCGTGCTAGGACACTTCCTAATTGATTTTCACGCGCATCTTTAAATAAGTGGCGCACTTCTTCCAAATGTTCCCTTAAGAAATTATCATAAAATGCAGGAGAAAAAAGAACCGGCATCGCTATAATAGTGCTACCTGCATTTAATTCAGCATTCTTGTATACCACAAAACCTCTTTTTTCCAACTCAAGACGTAAAGGATCTTTGTTGCACATAAAGAAGCGCTCTACAGTTTCTAAGCTCAACATTCCATCCATGTGAAACCAATATATATCTGGACTTGGCAATGATTGATCAATGCTAAATTCATGTTTAATAAAGGAATCAATTCTACTGGCAAGAATGCGAGATGTGATTTCACTTCGCAAGTTGGGTATTAAGTTATACATAAAAAGCACACATACACATATCGCAAATATACGAAGGCCAAAATCAATATTTTTAAAAGGCGGGGAGTATCTACACAAACAAAACACAACAAAACACACTAGAACAAATAAAGCCATTAACAGCATAGACCTTGAAAATGTTTCCGAAAATTTATCAGTAAAATAAAATATCTGTTCAAAGAACCAAAATAATATCCAAAACAAAGTAGTTACTAGAAATGCATTTTTAACTTTACGTACAAAAAAATAAACAAGTGAAAATATTACTATACTAGTAATTGATAAAATAGTAGCAACAACCAGTGTATGAGTAAAAAACAGATGGCCTCTTGCTTGATTTTGGCTATAAAGATTAAACAACAATATACTAGGCATAAGCACAACAGCACAATAATATAGAAGTTTTTCTTTCATTTTCAAATCATCCTCCCTTCGCAAACTGTTCTGTTTTTTGCTATTAGATATGGAAGCAGATACGACAATCACAGTTACCTTCTTTATTTAAAATTATTGGGGTAGTAATTCATAATTTTGACCAACAAAACGATTGACTAATACGCGAGAAATGTTTCGTGGGTCAAGGGGTTCGTTAAGGCCGCCATATTGGATCGGGATACTAACAGCACTAAAAACTGAAAACAAAAGTTCAAGTGTCTTATCTATGCTATAACCTTCTTCTAGTAAGTGTTGACGTGTGTCAGGAAAATGCGGGCCATGGTCAGATTGCAAAACAAAAACCGCATATGGATACTCTTCACGTATGGAATCTATAGTTTCAATCATGTTTTCAAATGCATGTTGATGAGCAAATGGGTATAAGTCAATTCTGGTAACATCAAATCCTAAATTCTGCGGATCATGAAATTGCCAAGACCCAGTAGAAGCGCGGCTACAATGCCTAAAATAGAACAATGGGCTACAGGAATATTTCTGCCGATATAAATTAGGTAGGTTGTGTGAAACAACAGGATATTGATTTATTACAACTGGCAAAGATAGAGGTGTTGCTCTGTTTAGTAAGTCTGGCAATTCACTAGCATGGTAACGGTCAATAAAATCATTTGTACCATAACTAAAGACACCATAGTCGCGTATATAATCAGGTAAGCTTACTTCGTATCCCGCCGTTGCAAAAGCATAAAACAATTCCAAATACGGTAAAAAATCACGATATAAGCAAAGCGCATCTTGTCTTAACCGTTGGTTGACATCAATAACAGTCCACTGCACAGGTGTATCCGGTTGTCTCAGTCTAAAATCAGTATATTTCAATATTTCGCTGAAATAACTATCGTATAAGGCTGGGGATAATAATGTGGCTAATGCTACTGATGTCTGCCCAGAAACAAGCCGACCATCTTCATACATTAGAAATCCTCTTTTTTCAAGTTCTACACGATTGTGGTTTTGACATATTCCAAAAAAACTTTCAACGGTTGCAAAACTCATCATACCATCCATATGAAGCCAGAAAATATTTGGAGAGGGTGTTTTATTATCCACATTAAACTCACGCTTAATGTTATATCTGCCGTGTCTGCGGATTACATCGTGAATACCGGGGACTAAGTTAAAAATAAACATGCATATGATAGCAACAGACAAAGTAGAAAAAATCGGAACCGCTTTCATAAAAGAAGGTTTATATCTAGTAAAACATACCACAACAAATACAATACCAATGCCTAACAGCAACAAAAGTCCTCTACTAGGTATATAATGTGCTGTTGCACCATGCAAAGTTTCAAATAGCCAAAAAAATATCCAAAATAAAATGATAACTAGTACCGCACTTTCAATACTTACCATTATCCTTTTTAAAGTAAAAAATATTACTATGCTAATAATCGCAAGCACCATTGAGAGTACAATTACATGGTCAAAAAAAATACTACCAACATCTCTGTTCCTATTAAATAAATCTAACAAAAATATAGACGGAAAGAGAGACACAGCTATATATTGAATCAATTTGTAAATTGAGCTTTGTGTAGGATTTTCAGATGTTTGTTCGGTTTTACTATACATGGTACTCATAATTCCTTTCGTAAGTCATTCTGCTTTTTTGCAACTATATAAAAGTTCAACTCTGGGTCGATATTCATTGTATCTCCAGGATCTTCGTAACAGTTAGGCGGATTATAAGAACCCCTCGCTAAATCTCCGGAATCAAGCAACTCTGGATGAAGTCTAAACCCATGTATTCCAAACAATTCTTCCCACCATCCATAATCTTTGACTGTGACATGCCAGTTGACCCCCGTAATAGGGTCAATATCGTCCCAACTTGCAACAGACGCAACAAAAATGCCGTTTTCGGTCAAATGGGAATTGATATTGGAAAGTAAAGCCGGCAGACTCTTTTCAGGAATATGCTCCAAAACTTCCCATGCAGAAATAACGTCAAATTCAACTGGATTACCTAGCTTACTATCCACAATACCGAACGGCTTTGAAATATCACAAGTTTTTAAATGCTCCGGAATCAAACGCCACTCGGCTCTTTGCTGAATAAGCGAAATATCGCAACCCTCTAAGCCTAACGCATAATGACCGCGCAATAATGCATCAAGCACAATTCCACCACCTGAGCATCCCAAATCTAAAAAGTTTAATTTTTCCTTGTCATGAAAAATTGTCTCGCATTTTCGTATAAAACGCGGAAACCGTGTATTATCCCTTATGGTTCCATGAGGCGCAATATAGTCATTGCTTGTATCTGCAATAGGATGTTCTGATATTAATTTAACTTCCTGACCCCATGCCCCGGTTCTTAAATGATTACGCAGAACAATCATAATATCCCTATAAGTGAAATCTATATGTCTATGCGTTTGTCGGCCTACTTTCTCAATGGTATGCTCAATGGCATAGTTCCGATTTACACTGCCTTCGTCATGTGCCTTTTGTGCATTTGCTAAACTACAAAAATGTGTTTTTAGGTCGTCTATTGAAATCTCAAACCTTTGGCTTCTTTCGTTAATTAAATCACTTATCTTATTTTGTTTTTCTTCTAAGACATTCTGCGCTTCTTTAATAGCGTATATCTCATGTCTAATATGTGAAAATATACTTCTGTCGAGTTCAACAACAGCTCTGACTACTAATTTGCGATAAATAGGTCTGAACATTTGCTTAATTAAAGCTTTGATCCGTTGCTTAAAAGAATTTTGTTGAATTTGTTGAGTATTTTCCTTTTTATTATTAAAAGGATTAAGCTGATTTAAGTCCGAATGGTCGGGCTTTAGTGAGAAATAAATAAATTTAAATGATTCGTAGTCAATGGGTTTTGGGTTATCCAAATAACTGTTAATCCACTCTGTAATAGTATCATTATCAACTCCTGTTTTTAATAACGGAGTTTCAATAATATCATTAATAAAATCATCAACACCCTTTTCTATATCTCGAAATATTTCAATTCTTGTTTTTTCAAATTGGTTTTCAGAATAATATAGAGGTATACCATTATCGGATACTTCTTTTATGGGAGGTTCTGGAGATGAGATTATAAATTCCATCAAATCCCAAGACCTTAACTTGTTATAATGCTCTTTTTGAAAACTTTTAAACTCATTTCCATCGGAATTATTCAATGCTCCGCTTAAAACAATCCAATAAACTCCAAGTACGTTGTTTTTAATAGAGCTTGCTATAATTTTTTGAGCAGAAAACTTATCAGTAATAGTATCTACAACCAAAACCTTTCCTTTGCCAAAATCCTTTTGTTTTAGGTATTTTTTATAAACCTCATGATTTTTGACAGCACATGCTTTAATTGTTTCATAATTGGCTTCAAGTAGTGACTTCGCATTACTGTCCGACAACTTATCAATGTTGATATTTTTGTTAGCCAAACAAAATGAATATTGCTTTAAAATTGTTTTAATTTGAGTTGCGTTATCGTAATACGACTCCTTAAAATCCAGACGATATAAGAGATTAAGAGACCTTGATGCATAAACATAATGTGTACTAATATTTGTTTTAGAAAATAGCTTGTCGTATATTTTTTTAATCAAATAGCCATCTCTTGCAACAAAAGCAATACCGGTCACATCAGTGTCAGTGCTAGTTACATCGGCTACAAATTTTGCATAAGCAAAGCAAGCAGGCCCCGCCAATTCATAACCAAATTTGTGCCAGTAATTACTAAAATTATTGCGGAATCTATCTGCCATCTTCATTGTTAATGTTGAGGGAATATGAGCATCAACTCTGATATTTTGAAATACATTACGGTGTAAATCATTATCAAAAAACCTATCTATAACTTTTGGATAAAAAAATGAATTAATGTTTAATGATTTTGCCATATCATAATCAGCATTAAAGTTATCACCTATATGCAGAATCTTTTGGGGCGGTACTTTCAAATCATCTAATACTACGCGGAATAAGTTTCCTGTCCATTTTTCTTTTCCCCAAGTAGATGAAACGAAAAGCTTGTTAAACTTACTATAACCATTCTTCCTCAGCACTTTATCAATAAAAGTTTCAGGTAAATATATATCAGAAATAATTATAATTGTTTTTTTCATACTTACAGCCGCGTTAAAAATTTCTTGCATTTCACCGTTAGGATATAATAAATTTAATTCATAATCTAACTCAGCATCTGCCATGTCAGAATACTTTGTCATATTAGCATATATATCCTTTAAAAGAACTTCTTCCGTATCAATAAGTTGTTCTCTAAGTCTGTGTTCTGTATCTATCCTTAAAGAAGCAAATTCTGGAATTTCAAGTTCTTTTTCCATATACCAAAACAAATCTGTAGGATTTACAAAAGGGCGAAGAAGAAGGGTATCAAAAATATCAAAGGAAATCACATCACAACTACCCATTTGTTGCATAAGCAATTTTTTGTTAAAATTACCACCGAAGTCGGAATTGCTCATAGCGTAATATCCCCTTTCAAGAGTTTATTTTTTATCATTTTTTCAACCATACGAGCCATTTCCAATTCTGTAGGAAAAGTATTCAAAACCCACTCTCTTCCTTTGAGAGACTTATAACGCATGGCTTCGGGATCATCCAGTATGTCAGAAATTTGCTTCGCCATTTTCTTTGGTTCAAGGCTACACAAGAATACATGCTCATCAGACCCCCCGTACTTTGAAACTGCCTTTTCCAAGTCCATGTCCACAACCGGACAACCGCAACTTAACATTTCATATGGCACAAGACTTGGATTTGTAGTTGAAAAAACAATACCTAAGTCTGCATTTCTATATAGATTTGACAAATCTTTTAATGTTGGCAATAGTCCGAGGACTGTAACTTGAAAATCAATTTGGCTTTTATTAACATGATTTGACCCAAATAAAATAATCTCAACTTCTGGCTTTACTTTATGAAGCTCTCGCAAAGCCATCAACCCAAGTTCGTAACAACGCCTGTCCAAGTCAGGTTTTGCAAAAAAAATGACATTTTTATTTTTCTTCGTTCTTGGTGTATCTATATTATAAATTTGTTTATCTACAGGAAAATTAAAATACTCTGCCTCAGCCTTGTACTTATCTACAAGAAAATCTTTGCACCACTTTCCAGAACAAATATGGGATAATCCAAGTTGATAAGAATTTTCCGCAAGAATATAATTAGAGCAGACAGGATAAAACGCCGGCTCGAAATCCTGTACATAATAAAATCCGCTTTTAACCATATTTATATTGTCGCTCAGCATATATGCTGTTTCCCACCATGTTGCAACGACAGCATCGTGGTATCCCAATTTTCCATCGTAACAGATGTATGGAATATCCGACATGTCGTAAAACCAATCACTTATACGTTGCTTTACAATGTCTGCGGGCTCAGTTGTTTGAGTGTAGTAAACCGTCATTTCATGACCAAAATCTCTGAGATATTTTATCGCCCTGTAAAAATTGCGATGCCCTCCACTTCCTTGAATCGGCTGAGGAACTATAAATGCTATGTCGATTTTATTAGGATTTATTTTGACATTCTTTTTTTTGTCAAAAACAAGGTTATAATAGTGTTTATTCTGTATCTCTACTTGTTTTGCTTGAGCTTCTTCTATGGTTGCGGCTGTTTCTTGCAGAGAGGAATTATTACCCTTTACAAAAAAGTATATTTTCATCGCCAAATATGGTGAAATTTTTTCAATTATCCTAAAAGCTTTTTTCAAAAACTTTTTCATGCAATACTCCTGTCGTCAAATAGCATCCAACATCATGCGTTTGTATTTGAGGTAAGACTGTTAAGTTTATTAGCGTTGTCTTGGGTCGTTTTTGATATTTGAAAATTAATAGTTCGAGCATTACCCCCCGTCTTTTCTTAAAAAATCTCGCAAGTAATCATTATGCAAATTTTCAGGCCATTTATTTTTTTCTTCGTCTATCGGCAATTTTTCGCCTGAGAGAATTTTTCTTGCTATTGTTACTCCACATTTTCTTGCAGTATCAGCCGTGATAACCTCAAACCGTCTGCTTTTAATTAATGTTTCAACTACAGCACCTACCCCGTCAAATAAGACAGTATCATGCATAAATATATATCCACCTTCTTCTAAGAGAGGTTCATAATTTGCAATTTCCCACATTGTATTCTGATAAGAGTGTAGAGAATCACAAACCAACAAATCTATATTTAAGTCTTTTATTTGATGAAGCGCTTTGTCAGATGGGAGATTAATAAAATTAATAAATCTAGCCAAGTTTGTATCTTCCCACAAGTGCGGTATATTCCATGGGTCTATTGTATAAATAATTCCTTCATATCCAATTTCCTCTATAGCTGCGGCAATAATTGAAGTAGAGTAACCGACATATGTTCCTGTTTCGACAACAATTTTGGGCTTTATTAACTTAACCCATGCACTCCAAACTTTTGCCGCCTCCAACTCCATTGAACAGTTATCATATTCCAAGCCGATAAAATTTTCTTTCCAATGATAAATGCCTTCATTGGCATCATACGTTTTTTCAAATTGAATTATTTTATTTGGTAATGTAGAGGAATTATTAACGGGGGTATGGTGTTGTGTGTTAATGTAATATTGATTAATGCCTTCATAAACAATATTGCGCCCAACTTCTTTAATTCGCGATTTTAGTTTTTTGAACATACTCTTAGAACCCTTTCTTAGATCGCTACTATTTTATATATCAATTAGCAGTTTTCACGATAACCGCATGAGCGTTTGTATTGTGGACAAATATGTTATTCGGCATCTTTGATAGTTCTTCGTCTACATATTTCGCAATGCCAGCACAATCCATCCAACCATAATCGTCAAATACAATAATTCCCTCATCATTTTTAGCTTGAAAATAATCTTAAGCACCATACAAAGCACACATTGATTCAACACTGCCTGTGTCAATTAGTTCGCCTTGTTGAAGTACCATAGCCCGTGTACAGAGCCTCTCGATAGTTTCCATGTCATGAGAAACAATTAAAACCGTAGCACCGCTTGATAATAATTTAGAAATACGCTCTTCACACTTCTCAGCAAAGCGATAATCACCAACACCTAAAATTTCATCTATAATCAAAATATCCGGATCAACTTGTGTAGCTACCGCAAATCCCAGTCGAGCTTGCATACCAGAGGAAAAATTCTTCAACGGTACTTCCGCAAACTCCCACAGTTCAGCAAAGTCCATTATTTCCTCGTACAAACCGTCCATATATGAAGGAGAATGTCCGTACATAGCACCGTTCATATAAACATTGTCCTTAGCCGAAAACTCAGGATCAAAGCCCGCGCCTAACTCTAACAAAGGAGAAATTGCTCCTTTAACATTAATACTTCCTTTTGTAGGCTTAAAAACCCCGGCTATAAGCTTTAATAAAGTAGATTTACCGGAACCGTTGTAACCCAATATGCCAAGAACCTCCCCTTTTGCAACTTCAAAACTGACGTTTTTTAATGCCCAAAACTCATCGTAATAAAGTTGACGCTTTAGAGCTTTTACCACATATTCCTTAATGCCCATTGACTTGTCCCTATTTAAATTAAACATCATGGATACATCTTTTACTGATATAACGGGGTCTATCATGAACACTCCTTACAAATATAAAATATATTTATCTTGTTGAGACATCTTTACATATAACCCAAGAAAAAAAGCGGCTAAGGCAAAGCCTATACAAATAATGTTTGTCCACAATCCCGGAATTGTCCCATATAGCGCCAATGCACGGAAATACTCTACAAAATGAAACATTGGGTTAAGGTGGATTAAGTGGTACACTCTCGGCGGCAGTATGCTCACCGGCCAAAATATTGGGGTCAAAAAGTTTAATAAGGTAAGTAGCACCCCGTATATATAGGTAATATCTCGGAAGAACACCGCTACTGCCGACAAAAGCATCCCAATACCCATCGAAAAAATTAAGAGATAAAATATCGGGATTGGTATTAAAAATATCGTTGGATGAAAAGCAGTTCCTGTCACCACAAACACAATCAAAAATGCCAAAAACGAAAATCCTAAATTAATAACCGATGATAATACCCTTGTTGTCGGGAAAATGTACTTTGGCACATACACCTTCTTTATTGTCCCGGCTCCAGCAAGTACAGAACCCATTGCTCCGTTAGTTGATTCGCTGAAAAATCCAAATATTAACTGCCCGCTAAGAAGATAAACCGCAAAGCTAACACCAGGTATCTCAAAACGGAAAATTTGAGAAAACACCATTGTCAATACAAGCATGGTTAAAATCGGGTTCAACAGCGACCATACAACTCCAAGCACACTTCTTCGATACCTTGTCACAAAATCCCGCTTTACCATCAAAAACATTAAATGGCGAAAGTGGATAAGAGTTGCTATATGGCTTCGCACATATTCCTTCTTAGTTAGTACAATTAACACCGATACTGCCATTGCAGATGCTGTTATAGCCAATAGTCCTGCGTTTATCAATAGTAACGGAACATTACCCATCCTTTGTCCATCTATCTCTATAGGTAGGTACAGGAAGAAAATAACTGTAAGCACTGATGAAAGCAGTAAACCTATGCCTGCAAAATGTTTTTTACTCAACTGTAAAGCCTCCATCAATCTGCCTTTACATACTTGTAAAACACACTCATCATTAGATGGTCAAAGACCATGTGTATATCTTCCGTTATCTGCATATCATCAATAGGCACATGCAGAGAAACATCCGAAAGCGGCTTTAGTTTGCCGCCGCTATATCCTGTTAGAGCGATAACTTTATTGCCTTGTTCCTTGGCATACTCCACAGCGTTTATTACGTTGGGTGAGTTTCCGCTACCGGATATGCCAATAACCAAATCTCCTTCTTTAATGCGACCTTTCAACTGGAAGCGGAAAACTTCGTCATAGCTAATGTCATTGGCAATCGCCATGATGGTAGCAATATTGTCATTAAGGCACGCAAAGCGAAATTTCTTTTCTGTGTACTCAGATATGCCTTTATTGAAGTCGTTGGTAAAGTGCGAAGCCGTGGCCGCGCTACCGCCATTACCAAAGATGTAGATATTTTTCTCGGCTTCAAGTGCGTCGTTAAGTAGGTTCATTGCCGCATTTATTGCATCAACATCCAAGGCTTGTAAAATTTCAAGCTCTCGTTTAATGTAGTTTCTAATGTCATTCTTGTAATCCATTTCATACACTCCCGACTATTTGATTAACCGCATCAAGTAAATTTTTTGTATTTATGTTTGCTACTACATCATATTTGCCGTCTTTTCCGGCTTCGCCTGTTGCTGTTAAAGCTGTTTTAAGCCCTGCATTTATCCCGGTCTGTATGTCTGTTGTGGTATCGCCTACTATCCATGATAAATCCGGTGATATGTTAAAATCCTTTACTGCTTGTCCGATCATACCAATGCCCGGTTTGCGACATTCGCAGGGTATCTTATATTTTGGATTTTCTTCCGGGTATCCCTTATCCGGGTGGTGCGGGCAATAATAGATAGCATCTACATAAGCACCTTCTGCTCCAAGCAGGGTTTTCATTTTTTTGTGAATAGCTTCTACGTTTTCTATGTTGCACAGGCCACGCGCCACCACAGGCTGGTTTGTTACTATAATTGCTAAATATCCTGATTTGTTTATCGCTTTTATTGCGCTTGCGACCGACGGCAATAGTTCAAATTCTTCTAGCTTGTGTATTAAACCGCTATCGGCGTTGATGGTACCATCACGGTCTAGGAATATACATTTTTGTTTTTTTCTTAAATTTCTGGCGCTTACTACGCCTTTTGCCAGATCACTTGCTACTTCCTGTATTCTCTCCGGCGTACCTGCGTCTTTTATATATTCTGAGGATATATAGCCGTACACTTTCTCTTGTGGTATTAAAGCGGCAAGATATTCCCTTTCCAAATCCACAGGCCGTCCAGTAGGGATTTCACTGCATACTTCGCCGGATAAAATATATAAGCCTGCGTTTACCATGTTGTCGTACCAATCGTTGCGCGGCAAGTTCTTCGTAAGTATTCCGCTTACCAAGCCCTTGCTGTCAATCAAAAGTAAATCTGAATCATAGGGGTGAGAATTTGGATGAGCAAACAGACTTGCATGTGCCTTATGGTTTTGGTGAAACTCAGCCATGCGGCTTATGTCGATGTCAAATATGCAGTCGCCATATACCAACACAAAGGCTTCGTTCTTGATAAAATCTTGCAAGTGTGCCAAGGCACCTGCTGTCCCTAAAGGAGTTTCTTCATTGTAGTAGTGTAGATTTACACCCAAACCAGAACCATCACCCAAAGCTTGTTGAATCTTATCGCCCAAGTAGCCAATTACGATATAGATGTCACTTATATTGTTTTGCCGCAGACACTCTATTTGCCACTCTAATATTGCTTTACCGTTTATTGGCGCAAGCGGTTTTGGGATTTCGTCACGGGTTACAGATTGTAAGCGTTTTCCCTTACCGCCAGCCATAATTACTGCCCGCATAGTTCTCTCGCTGTTCTGGCTACTGCTTCATCGGATGTGTGTTCTGCTTTCCATCCGGCGGCATGTATTTTAGATAGGTTATACTCAAACTCTGGTACATCTCCCGGCCAACCACCGCGCCCGCCTGTGTATTCGTAACTGACATTTTTTAGTTTCATTGCATCACACACCATGTCAGCTATGCTTGTTACATTGGTGCGCGTTTCTACACCTATGTTGTATAAGGTCACACCGCTAGGCACGTTCATAAACTGCATGATGCCTTTTATTAAATCGCTTACATACATATATGGCTTGGTCTGTTTGCCATCGCCTAAAATTTCAAGGCGTACTGGATCGCGTTGCAATTTATTAATAAAATCATAAACTGCGCCGTGGGTAAGCCGTGAACCAACTACATTAGGAAAGCGGAAAACAAGGCTTGCAATATCATTCCTTGCGCTGTATGCGGATATAAATGCTTCGGCCGCAAGTTTTCCAGCGCCGTAATATGAAACAGGCTCTAACGCTCCTGCCGCTTCTGGCAATTGCCCTTCCTGTTCGCCATATACAGCAGAGGTTGAAGAAAAGAAAAGTTTTTTTACGCTAAACTGCCTCATACACTCAAGCAAATTAAAGCTTGTTAAAAAGGTATTGTTAAAATCTATAAAAGAGTCTTTACCTCCGGCTTGTATGTCTGAGTTTGCGGCTAAGTGAAATACATAATCTACAGATTCTTTTTCAAAAATTGCCCTTATGCCTTGGAAATCACAAATATCTTGTTCATACAAAGTAAATAGGGGGTTGTTTTCCAAGTGCGAAATATTTTCCTTTGTACCAAGGAGGAAATTGTCCACGCATACTACACGATGTCCTTTTTCGATAAGAGCATCTATTAAATGGCTACCAATAAAACCTGCACCGCCTGCTACCAATGTGTTCATTTATATCCCTTTCACTTGTCCCAATATTTATCGCCAACGTATATTACTGATGTTCCGTCATAATCAAAAGTAAATTGCATAGGTCTTAAACCAAGTGCGCTACTTAATTGTGCTTGTTTTTCCTCCGAGCAATAGAACAGTAGAAACCCGCCGCCACCTGCGCCAAGTAATTTTCCACCAACTGCCCCGGCTTTAATTGCCTTGCCGTATAACTCGTCTATCTCCGGGTTTGTTATCCCGGAAGCGAGTTCTCGTTTTAGTTGCCAGCTTTCGTGTAAAATTTCACCAAAAGCACTTAAATCGCTGTTTATGAGTGATTCCCGCATTTGCTCTGCAAGTTCACACATTTTTACAAGATTTTGTGCTTTGGCTTCGTCACTCATGTTGTCGCTTTGCTCTTGCAAAATTTCGTTTGCCGAGCGGGTTGTGCCTAAGTAAAAGGCACACAGATTGCTTTCCAGTTGTTTTTGCACTTCATGCTTTAGTAGTAATGGTTCATGTGTTACAGAGCCGTTTGCATGAAATCTTATGAAGTTAAGTCCTCCAAGGGCGGCGGCATATTGATCTTGTTTGCCTATGGGATTACCGAGTTTTTCAATCTCTACCACACAAGCACGCGCCGCTAAATCTGGCTTGGAAATATATTTACCCTTGTAACAATTTAGAGTATGGAGCAAACCAACTGTAAAGGTACTTGACGATCCTAGTCCTGTGCCTGCTGGTATGTCAGCAGTACAAGTTATTTCAATACCTTCTATCTGCAAATCATTTAAAACATGGTGCATTATGCTGTGTTTAACTTCGTGTAAGGCATCCACTATTTCTGTTTGCGAATATTTTAGTACCGTCTTGCGTGGGTCAAAGTACGGGTGGATAGCTATATACATATATTTGTTAATGGAGGTGCTAAGTACGCAACCCCCGTGTTGTTCATAGAACGATGGTAAATCACTGCCCCCGCCGCAAAAACTGATGCGGAAAGGTGTTTTGGTTATAATCATTGCGTCCTCCAAGCCTTGTTTGCGCCAAGCCACCGCTTCATAAGCCCTCTAAGGGTTTTGGCGGTAAGTAGCGCTACTGACCACCAATATAACGGAACTAACTTGCGTGTTTTTAAATATAGTGATGTTTCTCCTGTGGGTGACAAGTGATAATATTTTTCACAAGCGTTAATTACAGAGCGTAGTGCTTTTCTGTCTGCTATAGAGAATCTGCAATAGTCGCTTATGCTATATAGTGATTCACGTATCAATCTGCCGCATAATGCTTTGCCATAGGGTCTGTCTTTGAATTTAGTTACACCATTAAGTGCCGTAAGGTTTATATCTAAGGTTTTCTCTGGACTTACACGTTTTGATAATTGCATTGAATGATTGTAGAAATAACCATACATAGGCGTATCTATAAAAGTGATTGTTTCCGCAGAATCCAGCATTCGGGGTGTCCAATCAACATCTTCGCAAATTAATCTTGGGGCAAAGAACAGGTCGTGCTTTAACAAAAATTCCCGGCGGCATACATAACGCCATACGTTCCAAACTGAGTCGGGTAATTTTTCATAAATAACTTGCCTTGCTTCTTCTGCCCCAGTAATGTCAGGGAAAGAATAATCAGGCCATACATCAACACCCTTCGATTGAAACAGCACAAACTTACCAACGTGTACGTCAACTTGTGTTTCTTTCAATTTTTCTTTAAGCTTTGCAAAGCCATCTTCTAACAAAACATCATCGCTATCCATGAAGTAAACATAATCCCCAGTTGTTGCTTTTAATCCAGTGTTACGCGCAATGGAAAGTCCTTCGTCAGCTTGAGTGATAACGATTGCGTCTTTATTGTTTTGGAGAAGCTCTTTACATATTTGTGCCGACTTGTCCAAACCAGTCTCGCTAATCACAACAACAAGCTGAACACCGGATAAATCGTGGGATAAAAGTTGGCTCAGTCGCTCACGGATATACGATTCTGCCTGATATACAGTCATGACAATTGATAATTTCATATGCGCTCCCAAATCAATATTAATAAGGAAAAATATACTTTTGACATTCCCTCGTCTTTGAATTTTTGTTCAAAGTATGGGATTCCTGTTTCACTATGCGTGGCAGATTGTATCTGCTTCGCACTCTCAACCAGGCTTAACTTCCGGCCTGTCCAGCCGTACACGTATTCCTTCTGCCAAAATATTAACCGCCGCGTTGATCGCTCGGTTGTGGCGTTTATCACAAGATGGGCATGTCCATCTAACTGACGTTTTCTTAACTTTCACTTCCTGATTCCTATATCCGCATGAACTACACAACTGAACACTCGGATGCTGGCCGCTTACTTTTACTAGCTCTTTTCCGTACCACTTGCATTTGTACTCTAATTGCCTTACAAATGTTCCCCAGCCTGCATCTGGAGCGTGCTTGGAATACCAGGGGTATTTAACCTTTTCAGCAAATGGTTCCTTCCTCACGCATATAAGGTCATATTCGCGTACAAGCTGTGTCGTAAGCTTGTGGATAAAATCATTTCTTTGGTTGGCGACCTTTTCGTGCGCTATGGCAAGCTTGATCCTAGATTTTTCGTGGTTTTTACTGCCCTTTGGTTTTCGGGACAGTTGGCGTTGCAAGCGCGCGAGTTTTCCTTTTGCTTTTTTTAACGCTCGAATATTTTCAATTTGCTGACCGTTAGACAACGATGCTAATGTGTTAATCCCCATGTGTATTCCGGTTACGGCATGTGTCTTGGCCAGCGAGCTTGACTTAACTTCGGTGCAACATACTGTTACAAAATATTTGCCGCTCGGAACTTGTATTATTGTTGCGGAGAGGATGCGCCCTTCAATTTTCTTGGATAGCCTGCAATTCACAAATCCAAGTTTTGGTAGTTTAATTTTGTTTTCATAAATGCTAATACTTTGCCTTACAGTGTTATTTTTGCTTCTGTAAGATTGCCGTGTTTCTTTTTTGCTTTTGAATCTTGGAAAATTTGAGTGACGATCACCTTGTTTTAAACCTCTGAAAAATGATTTATAGGCAAAATCTAAATCTCGTAGCGCATAACGCAGAGAGTTATCGTCTGCTTCTGCAAGCCATTCAAAACCCTGGATTTTTTTCAAAACAGTAAGGTCGCGCCCACATTCACCAAGGCTCAGGTTGCTTTTACTGTCTTGGTAGGCTTTTATCCGCTTCTCCAAGTAATAGTTATAGACGAAGCGTACACAGCCGAAATTCTTCTGGATTTGGATTTTTTGTTTTTCATTCGGATATATTCTAAATCTGTATTGCTTCTCCATAGTACCCTCACGAATAGTTCGCAAATGTTTTAGCATTTGCGATAATAAGCAAAGGAACATTGTAAATTTGAGCATTTGCGGTATTATCTGCCCAGATTTTTGACCATGTTCAAGTTTCAGTTGTACACCGAAGCCATGGACTCCATGCTCTTTCTTTTATGAGCATCCAGCACATGAGAATATTTCTTTAGAGTTATAACTGGTGATGAATGTCCAAGTATTTCGCTCAGAGTTTTTATGTCAAAACCATTTTCTAATGCCCTCGATGCAAAAGAATGTCTAGTCATGTGGCACGAGCCATGATTAATCCCTGCCTTAACTAAAAGCCTTTTAAAGCGGTACTGCATATTTCTTGGTTCAATGGCTTGTCCATTTTTTGATATAATGTAATTTCCAACGGTTTGAGTACGATGACTTTTCAACAAATTAAGAAGAAACTCTGGTAGGGGTATGCTTCTTCGTGATGATTTTGTTTTAGGCTCTAAAAAGGTGATACGAGTTCCACCGTTCTTGTTTTTGATGCGTTGCATGGTTCTTCGGACATACAATAAACCACTGTTAAAATCTATGTCGCTCCACATGAGGCCGCATAATTCTCCGACCCTGATTCCGGTATACAAACAAAGAATTACCCCGATGCGATTAACGTCATCAGATGTCTTTGCCACAGATTCAAGTCGCTTTTGTTCATCAAATGAAAGCACATCAGATTCGTCTGAACTGCGCCTTGGAAGCTTTACATTAAATGCATTAGCATATGTTAAACCTTTCAACCCCTTCTTCATCAAAATAAAAACGGACTGCACGGTTATTGCCGACAATCCGCTATCAAGATTTTTATTTACGAAGCCCTGCATCAATTCTTGAGTTATCCGGGCGCAAATCGTTTTTCCGAAATATGGCGCGATGTGGTTATCTAAATATCCTCGGTAAACCCAATAGGTTGATTCCTTTATCTGAATTTTGATTGCTTCCAAATAATTATTCATGGTATCCACCACGCTTTTATGCGCGCCGGGTAGGGCTTCCGGCTTTTGTGATTCAACAGATTTTTTTCGTAATTTTTCTTTGACCTCTGCGTATGTTCGAGCGTATACCGCTCCGTACTTTGCCTTGCCGTTTTCATCTCGGCTTTTAATGTAGCGCGCTTCAAAGCGCCCGTCTTTCCGTTTGTAGATATTTCGTTCTTTTAGTGCCATTTTTTTCCTCCTTAGTTAATGAACAAAATTTGACCAGATTCAGATTAAGTATAATGCTATTACAGATACTTGGTCGGTATGATTTTACATTTGATAGAGTGTTATATCTTCTCAAAAGCGTTAATTGGAACCTTTTAATTACATGAAAGGTATTTATTAACAGCAAAATGAAAAATTAATACGCTTCACCCCACTTGCAAATAAAACATTTATGTGATTAAATGTATATGTATGGAAAATATTCGCCTATCTTGTTATCGCAAATGCTAAAACATTTGCGATATTTGAAGTTTTACTCCGATAATTAATCTACGCTAGAGTAATAAATGCTTAAAAAATAAAATCCTTCAATTGTTTTGTTTGAAGGGTTTTGTTTTTTATTTCCATAAATTAACACGAACATACGGTTGTAATTAGAATGTATATTCGGTATAATGCACAGACTATTCTATTGAGGTGGTCGCATGAAGCCGAACAAAGTTATTTTTCATATTGATGTAAATTCCGCTTATCTGGCTTGGGAAGCGGTAGAACGCTTGAAAGCTGGAGAAACCCAAGACCTCCGCAACATCACATCTATTGTTGGCGGCGATCCGTCCACACGGCGGGGAATTGTGTTGTCTAAAAGCTTACCGTGTAAGCCATATAAAATCCAAACAGGCGAATCACTATATAGCGCCTTGCAGAAGTGTCCCGGTCTTACTATTATTCCGGCACGCTTTGGCTTGTACGAAAAATACAGCGACCAGATGATAAACTATCTTAATCAATTCTCAGACCGCGTACAGCAATATTCAATAGACGAGGCATTTATAGACTACACCTACATGGAAGAACATTTTGGCCTGCCTCTGGAAGCCGCAGATAAAATACGTAATGGTATTAAAGAAAACTTCGGTTTTACAGTATGTGTTGGCGTAGGCTCTAATAAATTACTGGCTAAAATGGCAACTGAACTGCGGAAACCTGACTATACAAATACGCTGTTTTCTCATGAAATCGAAAAAATGTGGGCTTTACCCATAGAAGAATTATTTATGGCAGGGCGCGCCACTGCTCCCAAATTGCGCCGTTTAGGAATCCGAACCATAGGCGATCTGGCGCACTATGACTTGAAGCTTCTTATCACGCATTTTAAGTCCTACGCCCATGTCCTATGGCAGTACGCCAACGGCATAGATGATTCAGTTGTGGAAACTGTTCATTCCCCCGCAAAAAGTATAGGAAATTCAACCACTATCCCCTTCGATGTAAACAATCATGAGGACGCTAACCGAGTATTGCTGTACCTCTGTGAATCTGTAGGCAAGCGCTTACGACAAAGTAATTATTCTGCCTCAGTTATAAGCGTAGGCTTTAGGGATAATAAAATGCAGTTTTACTCCCATCAGAAGAAAATCGAAATACCCACCGACAGCACTACGGAGCTATACCGACATACAGTAGAATTATTCAAAAAAGGTTGGCGGCGTGAACCTATTCGCCAGCTTGGTGTCCGTGCCCAAAAACTTTGCGATAGTCGTGTTTGCCAATTATCTCTATTCGGGCAAAATGATACGGATAAACAAAAAACGCTCGACCGTGCCATAGATATTATAAGGGAACGCCTCGGCGATAAATCCGTAATGCGGGCAAGTTTTCTGTGCAACGATACAAAGGAAAACCATAGCCTAGACCGCTTTAGCCCTTTCCGCTCGACAGGAGGACTATGATATGCGTATAGTTATCCATGTTGACTGCGATAATTATTTTGCAAGCGTAGAAGAAAAATTTAACCCGGCTTTAAGACGCATACCTTTTGCCGTGTGCGGTGATCCGGAAATGCGGCACAGTATTGTTATGGCAAAAAATATCTTGGCTAAAAAGGCCGGGGTTCTAACAGGCATAAGTTATCGTCAAGCGAAAGAGATATGCCCCAAGCTTGGATATGTCAAAGTGTTTTTGTCAACAAAAAAGTGTAGCGAATATTAATGAAAAAGTGTAGCGGCAAAACTATGCTCAAAGGTAGTCAAGGGTGGCGAAGCCAGCGAAGCGAACCCTTGACAACCCCGATGCACCCAGAC
>Ga0209755_10001687_pt1 | contig 33301 bp, 31 predicted proteins | sample TergutCo191P1_FD_187301 | JGI IMG/M metagenome (GOLD analysis project Ga0209755, IMG submission 187301) | Cornitermes sp. P1 segment gut microbial communities from Petit-Saut dam, French Guiana - Co191P1 (SPAdes) (version 2) | ecosystem: Host-associated > Arthropoda: Insects > Digestive system... | reverse complement strand
CTTTCTATAGGGTATCAAAAACCGCTGAATGTACCGCAAACAGGGCAGTTGATTATATTTTAGTGTACTCCGCTCTCCGAAGTACCCTTTATAGTATAAATTCTTTCTGAAAGCTCTATACTCTACCCATCCGCACATTCACGACAGGGTTGGACGGTTACAACAATTGGGTGTTCGGTATTATAGATATTAGACAATGATTGGATAAACCTTTTAACGATTGCCCTGCTAGTCCTTAATTTTTCGCATTTTCGCGCCGAGGCTATCGTTACATTGTATCAATAAGGGTATGCCAATAGACGAAGGATTCTCGGGCGGTAATACTGAAAGACCGAAATTTAAGAAAATGATGTCGGAGGCAAGGGGTAAAAACTTCTCGGCTATCGTGTGTTATCGCCTTGACCGCATCAGCCGCAATATTGGTGACTTTGCCAAGCTCATTGAGGAATTGGATGGGCTGGGAGTTTCTTTTGTGTCAATAAAAGAACAGTTTGACACATCGTCCCCAATGGGTCGCGCCATGATGTATATTTCCTCGGTATTTTCTCAACTGGAGCGAGAAACCATTGCGGAGCGTATTCGGGATAATATGCACGAACTTTCCAAGACAGGTCGTTGGTTGGGGGGGATTACTCCAACTGGATATGTTTCGGTGAGTGTTGAAAACGTGACCGTGGACGGAAAAACAAAAAAAGCCTGTATGCTGGGGACTATTCCGGAGGAAGCGGAAATTGTGAAGTTTATTTTTGCTAACTTTTTGCGGAACAACTCACTAACGAAAACGGAAACGCTTCTACTTAATAACGGTTATAAAACCAAGAACAACAAGCTGTTCACACGGTTTGCGATTAAAAACATCCTCACCAATCCGGTGTATATGATGGCGGATAATATTGCGTATAACTATCTGCGTGAATGTGAAGTTGACTTGTTTGCCGAAGAAAGGGAATTTGATGGCAAACATGGAATTATGGCGTACAACCGCACCATCCAGAAGCCGGGAAAGACCACCGTGATAAGACCCATCAATGAATGGATTGTTGCCGTAGGAAAGCACGAAGCCTTAATCAGCGGCGAAGATTGGATAAAGGCGCAGGAGCAGTTGGGGCAAAACAGCTCCAAGTCATACCGCAAGCCACGCAGTAATGTGGCGTTGCTTTCGGGATTGTTGTTTTGCGAATGCGGCGATTATATGCGTCCGAAGTTAAGCAAACGAAGAAATTCACAAGGCGAGTTAGTTTACACCTATCTATGCTCCATGAAAGAAAAAAGCCGAATGCACAATTGCCAAGGGAAAAATGTCAATGGCAATATGCTGGATGCGGCTATTTGTGAGGAAATAAAGCGATTAAAGGTCGATGATTCAGAATTTGTTAAACAGCTTGAATTTGGCAAAAAGCAGCTGGAGGACAATCGTGATGAATATGATGAAAGTCTAAAACACCTGCGAGGGGAACTTGCCGTCAGCGAAAAGGAAGTCAACGGGCTTGTATCTACCCTAGCCAATGCTGCTGGGACACCCTCCGAAAGTTATATAATGAAGCAAATCGAAGAACACCACAAAAAAATAGAAGCCTTCAAGTTGCGTATTGGCGAATTGGAAGGCTTAACTGCAACCCCTGCCCTTTCGGATATTGAATTTGATTTACTACGCCAACTGTTGAGTAATTTTTCCACAACCCTTGACCACATGGAAATTGAACAAAAACGTGCCGCATTACGCTCCTTCATCAAAAAAATAGTATGGGACGGGACAAATATCCATGTGTATCTGTTTGGTTCGGAAGATAAAGGTGATATTGAACTGCCGCCCATTCCCTCCGATGATACAAGTATCCCATTTGGTAAAAATAGCAAATGAAATACTAATGTTCATAAGAAACATAAAAAAAAGTGCGGGTGATATTTATTTGCAGGACATTGTTGGCGTAGACCGTGAGGGCAACGAAGTGCGAATAGAGGATAAATTGGCGGACGACAAAGACCCGGTTGAGGAACAGGTGAATCTTAAAATTCAGGTGATAAAATTGCGTGATGCGGTTTGCAACGGCCTTTGCGGACGGGAAAAAACGGTCATAAAGATGCGATATGGCATGGATGAAAAAAAAACGGAAATGACCCAGCGTGAAATTGCCGATGAGCTTAACATTAGCCGCAGCTATGTCTCTCGAATAGAAAAAAAAGCCCTAAGCAAACTACGAAAAGAATTCGCAGAAGCGAGCCATGCTTAAAACCTTGGGGGAAACTTTTTACGTAAAAAAGTTTCCCCCTGTCTCCCTTTTCCCAAAAAAGCAAAATGTCTTTGACCTATAGCAGTTTCACCAAACATTATTGGGGTACGCCGGCTTCGAGAGAATGCGCACGCTCGCACACGTGTCCTCGGTTTCCGCTGTGCGCCGGGCGCACCGGCTTCGAGAGAATGTGAATGCTCGGGAGACGTGTCCCCGGTTATCGCTGTGCGCCGGGCGCACCTATAGAAAATATTTGGCTAAGTTTGCTTCGCTGTCCAAAATAGGTTCGATTTGCGGCTCTTTGGCGGCCAGCAAAGTTGTTACGCCGGGGCCGTGTCCGGCAATTACGCTGTTGCCGTGAACAATTACGCCAATGGTACACGCCCCTTTTTTGTAGTAGCGGCCAAAGCGAGTGTCTGCATCGGTGATGGCTACAATGTCACCAAAGCGCAAATCATGAAGCCCGTATTTTTCAACCGTTTCGTCATCGAAAAGGGTTACATCGTAGTCTCCTCGCACCGTGCCAACGTGTCCCAAACCGCTACCCATTACCTTTGCGGGAATAGTTTTGCTAACGCCAACTTTTAACCGCCCGTCCGTTTCTTCTATGTTCATTTTTGCCAGCAATGCGGGGCTTATGCTCCGCACTTTTATTTCCGGATAGTCCAAAAATTCGAGGCCTTGCCCTGTGGCTTTTACACTAATTTTATCGCCAATGTTCATCTTTTCCAGCGTCTCCGGTGCAAAATACATAATTAGATGCTCACTGCCGCCGTGTTTTCCCGTTACAAAACCCGTTTCGCCTTTTGCGTCACCGCTTCGAATTGTAGCTTCATTGCCGATGCACGACAGCACCGTCAACGCCTGGTTCTGGTCGTCCTCCTTGTTGCGCACGGTAACGCCGGGTTCGAGATGGTCTGCCGCCCAGCCACAGCACGGGTCGCCAATTTTCGCATTGTACACAATTCCGCCTGTGCCTGTGAGCCACACAACCGTGCCGTCCGGGGTGATTTTTCCCGCCGCACCGCCTTTGGGATGCCACACCGTGCCGCAAACAGAAATCACCGGTAGCTTGTCAATATTGGTTCGCATAAAAATTCTCCTCGCAAAAAAAATTTATTTCCCGTATAATAACATACGGGTGGATTGTTGATGCCTTGCCCAGAAAGGAATGATTTTCGAGATGGATACAAAAAACGTACGCATCTGGCTAATTGTCATTGCTGTGGTTTCCGCAATTGTTGTGGCAGCTGTGGCAGTGATTTTTTTTGCAAATCCCTTTGGGCGGGAGGTTGCGCCCGCCTTAGCCGAAATCCCGCAAGAACCGGAAATAATTCTTGAATTGCCCGAGCCAACGCCAACCCCCACGCCGGAACCCACGCCAACCCCAACGGCACGGCTTGCTTTTGTGGGCGATATTATGTGCCATATGGAGCAAATGAATGCGGCACGCATAGCCCCCGGCGAGTACGATTTCAACTATGTTTTCCGCTACATTGCGCCATACATACAACAGGCGGACTTTGCAATTGGCAACCTGGAAACCACTCTGGTTCGCAGCAATTATGCGGGCTGGCCTTTGTTTCGTTCACCCAAGGCATTGGCCGAGGCAATAAAAAACGCAGGCTTCGACATGGTTACAACGGGCAACAATCACAGCTTCGACGCTTTTGTGGCGGGAGTTAAGTCCACAATGGAAATTTTGGACGAAGTTGGGCTGGCATTTACCGGCACATATCTCACGCCGCAATGCCGTGAGGAAATCACCGTTGTGGAGGTAAACGGCTTCACATTCGCCATCATCAACATGACCATGCACGTGAATTCGCTGGAGAGCCATATGTACAACCATATGTACATGGTCAAAATAATATACAAAGATTTGGTTGAGCAAGCCACAATCGACTACGAAATGGTGCGTGACACCATGGCACGGGCCCGTGCGCTGGAAACGGATTTTATCATCGCATCGCCCCACATTGGCATCGAGTATTACGGCACAATGAACCGCCAGGGCGCAGGGCATCGCAACGATATTTTTGAAATGCGGGACACACGCTGGTACAACTGGATTCGCACCCTGGAATTGTTTCTCCTCGAAGGCGCAGACATGGTTATGAACCATCATCCGCACACGCTGCTACCGGCGGAGTTCGTGTATGTGCCTATCAGAAATGAATACGGGAACGACTACGGCTACCGCCGTGCATTTGTGGCGTATTCCATGGCGAATTTCGTTTCTGCCCAGCGCACACAGCCGAGGGAAACCAGCGCAGTTTTTTATGTAGATGTAACCCGTGACGAATACGGCAACCCGTTCATTTATGCGGCTTCCTACGTACCCATCTGGGTACGCCAAAACGACCCAACCCGTGCGCCTTTGCTGTGTTTCACAATTTTGCCTGTGACAGAAACATTGCGGCGGGTAGAAGCGGGCGAAACCCCGGACCTGCGCCCACAGGACATAGAACGCCTGCGAGTGGTACACAACGATGTAACCCATATGCTCTCCGGCGAACCAATCCCGCTATACGAAATGGAATACGAATACCCCATCACCCGCTCTCGCCGCCTAGAGGAACACGCCGGCTTGCCGCTGTGGGGTACACTACCCTGGAGATAGCGGGCGGGTGCGACCCGCAGCGATAACCGGGGACACGTCTGCTAGTGGAGCCGTTCTCTCGAAGCCGGTTACGCTGCGTTTTCGGATGGAGCCGTTCTCTCGAAGCCGGTTACGCTGCGTTTTCGGATGGAGTTGCTCTCTCAACGCCGGTTACGCCACCAGAATTGGTAGCAGTGTTCCTGCTGTAAGCAAAATTACTCCTGCAATGCCTTTTGCACAAAGGCGTTCGTGCAAAAATATGCAAGCCGTAACCATTGTAAACACGGTGCTTAATCTGTCTACCGGCACAACATGGCTTGTGTTTCCTATTTGCAGTGCATGGTAGAAAAAAATCCAGCTTATGGCGGTTGCCGCACCGCTGGTGATAAGAAATGCCCACGTGCTTTTCGTGAGGGGCATTTTTTTTTGCACCGGAAACTGAACACGGCTTCGGAAGAAAACCATTGCCACGCAAATTGGAAGCACCACCGTTGTTTGAAGTGCCGTCCATAAATACGCATCTGTGCCACGCACGCCAATGTGGCTGAAAATATACACCAGGCACATAAACACCGCAGATAAAACCGCAGAAATCAACCACTTTCCGCCGGAAAGCCTGCCGTCTACGATAAGCCACGTTCCCGTCGCCATTAAAACCATAGCCGCAATCATAGGCAAATTCAGCGGCTCATTTAAGAAAACAACAGCCATAATCATTGCAAGAATGGTACTGCTTTTGTAAACCGGAACCACTTGATTAACATCGCCAATGGCAAGCGCACGAAAATAAAAAATCCACGACAGCCCCACCGCAAGCCCGGAAATAACCGCAAAAAACCAAGTTTCGTTACATATGTAGCGTAGGTTGGAAAATCCGCCGCCTATCGCAACCATGCCCCATGCAATCGCAACAACAACAGCAGTGCGTATGGCAGTTGCAAAATAGGAATCTACGTGCTTTAAGCCGATTTTTGCCAAAATCGTAGCCGCCGCAGAAAAAATCGCCGCCCCCAGCGCATACAAAAACCACAGCTCTATGGTCATATTTCAATACTATCCTTAAACCCCTCGCCAAAAACTTCCCGTGCATTCGAAATTATCATAAAGCACGTTGGGTCAATTTCACGGGCTATGCGCTTCACTTTTGCGTATTGGTTATTGTGAACGGCACAGCAAATCACGTTTTTTTCCTTTCCGGTAAACGCACCCGTGCCTTTCAAAAACGTGACACCTCGCCCTTCTTTGGCGATAATTTTGCGTGCAATTTCGCTGTATTCGTCCGAAAAAATCAGTAGCAACTTGCCTTCCAGCCCGCCATACAAAATTAAATCCGTCACTTTGCCGCTTACGAAAATCGCAATAACAGCGTAAAGCCCGGACTCGATACTCCTAAACGTGAGCATTGCAAGGGATATGATTACTGCGTTGGTTGCAATAATAATTCCGCCCATGCGCAAATGCGGGCGCAGTTTGTTTATGACTCCGTTAATTATATCAATTCCGCCGGTTGTTCCCTCTCTCGCAAAAACAAGGCCTGTGCCTGCGCCAAAAAGCACACCGCCGAAAATACTTGCCAACAGCGCATCTCCCGTGTAAACGGGAACAGGAGGAATGCCCGCAAATCCGGCAAAAAGCCAATCTGTTGCGGCGGTAATCACCGCAACAGATATAAGCGTTTTAACCATGCGTTTTTTTCCTAAAAATTTGAAGCCTACAATTATTAGCGGCACGTTAATTACCGCAAAAATTATTCCCACAGAAACAGGCAAGAAATTATTTATTACGATGGCAAGTCCAACAATTCCACCGGGAACAATGTCGTTTGGCACGGTAAAAGAATGAATCCCCACCGAGTAAATAAGCGATGCGGCTATAACTACGAAGATATCAATAATCCATTTTCGGATGTGTACTACCACGTTTTTATCTCACGGATTACGCCAAGTAACCTGCGGATGTCATCGGGATAAACTTCTCCAATGTTGCCTATGCGGAAAGTATCGGCGTTAGAAATTTTCCCCGGATACAAAACGAAACCTCGGGCTTTTGCTTTTTCGTAAAAATCCATGAAATCGAAATCGGCGTTTGGATATAAAAACGATGTGATAATCGGAGATTGCATCTCAAGAGGAAGAAGTGCTTGCAAACCCAGCTCCGCCATGCCTTCCACCAATATTTTTTGATTTTCGGAATACCTTGCAAACCGTGCAGGTATGCCGCCCTCTTCTTCGAGTTCATCCAAGGCTTGATAAAACGCACGAACAACATGGGTTGCAGATGTATACCGCCACTTGCCGGATTTATCCATGGGTGCCCACTGGTCGTACAAATCCATGCACAGCGAACGGGCGTTGCCCTTTGTTGCCTTCAGCACGTCTGTTTTTACAATTGCAAAAGCAAATCCCGGCACGCCCTGCACGCATTTGTTTGACGATGATACAAGATAATCAATCTGCAATTCGGAAATGTCCATTGGCATTCCGCCGAAAGAACTCATCGCATCGCAAATGAAAATTTTGCCGTGCTTTTTGCTTACGCTTGCGATTTCTTTTAGCGGATTAAGCATACCCGTTGTGGTTTCGCAGTGGACAAGGGATACGTGGGTAATCGCCGGATCTGCCGCAAGCATTTCGTCAAGTTTGTTTGGGCAAGGCGGCTCTGTTTCGCCAAGGGAATACTCAACCATGTTTAGCTTTAGAACTTTTGCCATTTGAACCATTCTGTCACCGTATGCACCGTTTGTGATTATCAAAATTTTCCCGTTTTCAGGAACGGCAGTACCCAAGGTAGCTTCCACAGAAAACGAGCCGCTGCCCTGCATTAGCACCGTTGTGTAATTTGCGGTGTCCTTTGTTGCAAGGGCGGTTAGGCGTGTGCGAATATTTTGCACAATATCGGCGTTGTAATCATCGTCCCAGGTACACCAGTCTCGAAGCATTGCGTTGCGAACGCCCTTTGACGTGGAAAGCGGCCCCGGAGTAAGCAAGATATACGGATTATCGGGTATAAAATCAAGATGTCCCATTTCAAATTCCTCCAACTGAACCGGTTAGTCACACCAACCGGTTCAAAAAATTTTCTATAATCTTTCAAGCAATTCCGGTAATTCTGATATTTCATTTATAACGTAATCTGCGCCTGCGCTTGTGTATTTGTCTGCGGTTTTTTTGAGAAGATTGTCAAGCTGTGCAGAGGGCATACTTTTTATTTCGTCTTCGGTTAATCCAAGAAGGCTACTGCCTTTTAATACTCCCACGCAAATGCAGCCGGCGTTAACGCCCTCTTCCATATCGGCAATGGTGTCCCCGATTTTTACTACTTGGCGGATATTGCCTACTTTAAGCTGTTGAAGATTGTGCCAAACCATGTACGGGTTTGGGCGACCGCTGCCAACATCTTCGGGGCAAACAACCAAGTCCGGCGAGTAACCCTTGGCTTTCGCCGCAGGAATCACCACGTCCATCATTGCTTTTGTGTAGCCTGTTGTAGAGCCGATTTTTATTCCCATTTTGCGAATTTGGGCAACTGCATCAAGCACGCCGGGAATGGGGTCGGTATAATCGTTTAGTGTGGCAAACAAATTTGGCTCAAATTTGCTGTAAATCGCATTTATGTCATCTTCTGTTGGAGGTGCGCCGTGTTTTTCCAGCCACAGCTCAGACAGCCTTTTGCCCTCCAACATTTTTGCAACATGGGCACGTTTTTCCATGCCCATTGGTTCTCGTGTTTCGTCCATTGTTGGTGTAATTCCATGTGCTTCAAACGCCTTTACAAATGCGTTTACGGGGGCAAAACATCCGTAATCTACCGTGGTACCCGCCCAGTCCAAAATAATCGCATTAATTTTCATTAACTGCCTCCCTCTTCTTCAATTTGATTTGTATAACTTTAACCGATATCTCGTACAAAATTCGCACAGAGATATTGATACCAAAGATTAGTAATGCCATTGCCGCCGCCTGTGCAGGCCGCCCGTTTTCTTCCATTTGCGTTATGGCAACCGCCGCAATGTTAAACCTGGGGCTAACCAAAAACACCATTGCCGAAACCGTTACCATTGCGTTTACAAAAAAGTACATCGAACTTTCCAAAATAGCCGGAAGCGAAAGCGGAACACTAACCCGTAAAAAAGTTTTCCACCGGGGGATACTCATGGAATCGCCTACGCTTTCATACTCGCTGTCCAGCTTTTTCAAACAAGCCGATGCGGTTAGAAACGGCACGGAGAAAAAGCTGATAATGTTAGCCAAAACAAGAATGATTAGCGTACCAAAAATGAAATGAAGCGGGTTGTTTGGTGCGTTAAAGAAGAATATGAACGACAAACCAATAACCATACCCGGCACAGCAAGAGGCAAAATGCCCAACAGCTTACCGTATCTGCGCACACCACCAAAGGCATTTATTTTTTCCATGAGATATGCGTAGATGAAAACGAAAATTGTTCCGATAACAGCGGTTAAGAGTGCCATCAAAATCGAGTTGTAAAACGCACTTATGCCGCCCTGTGCCTGGGGAAAATCGAAATTGCGAAAGGTTAAATCCATGTTAAACGGATAAAACACAGTAAACGCTCCCACAAATAACGCACCAACCAGTAGCAACAAAGCCCCTGTTATCGTCGTGCAATAAATGTAGAAAAATCCGTCACGCAAATGATTTTTCTTTATTTCAAGAACCGTTGCTTTCGCACTAAGCGTTCCCGCATTTTTGGAGCTTATCACCCTATCCGCAATGAAAGATACAATCGCAGGAACCAACAGCAATGTGCCAACAACCGCACCCATGTTCATGTTAAACTGCCCCACAACCTGCTGGTAAATATCCGTTGCAAGCACATTAAAATGCCCGCCCAAAACCTTTGGTGCGCCAAAGTCTGTAAATGCCAGCGTAAAGCAAACGAACAGCACGTTTACAACAGTGAATTTAATTTCCGGCAGCGTTATAAAAATCAGTTTCTTCCACGCAGGAATACCCATAGAATCCGCCGCTTCGTAAAGCCGCCCATCCGAAAATTTCAGCGCAACAAAAAACATCAAAAAAGCCTGCGGGAAAGTGAAAATTACTTCCGCCATAATAATCCCCAGCCGACCGTAAATTTCGATGTCTAAGTTGAGCGCACGGGTGAGAATCCCCTGCCTGCCGAATAAATAAATGAGACCCAGCGCATGAACCACCGTGGGAATAAAAATGGGAATAAGCGCAGTGTACCTAAAAATCGTTTTGAGTCGTATGTTTGTACGAGTTAAGCCATATGCGTAAATGAATCCCAGAGTTGTGCTTATTATCGTAGTCCATGTGGATATATCAATCGTGTTTCGTACGGAGCGAGCCAAAGCGGGATTTCCGAAGTAACGGCGATAATTTTCCAGCCCAACAAAAACGCCACCTTCCCCGAGAAAAGCCATTCGCAACATTTCAAATAACGGCAAAATCATTGTTATGGTAAGAACCGCCACAAAAATGAAAAGCGTTATGCCCTGCGAGATGCTTATCCCGGCGAGTTTGCGTTTTAGCTTCTCCATCACGCCGCTCCTTGCGGATACTCGATAATATGCTCTGGCGGCATTTTCAAGAAAAGCATGGCATTTATGTTTAGGCTCATGCCGTCAATTTGGTCTGATGGCACGTCAAAACAAATCATGCTTCCTTGGCTTGGCAAGAACGCATGAACCCGTGTAAGCACTCCCTTAAACTCGACAAACTGCACTTGCGCCGTTATGTCGTAGTCTTCCTTGTGGGTTGCCTGCACGAATTTTTCCGGGCGAATGGCGCAAATTTTGTCGGGATGCTTCAAAAAGTTCATAGTGCCTATGAAGTTTGCCACAAACGGGTTAACCGGATTGTCGTAAACGCCACGAGGGGTGCCAATCTGTTCGATGATGGAATTGTTCATTACAATGATTCTGTCTGCCATTGTGAGGGCTTCTTCTTGGTCATGCGTAACCATGATGGTTGTGATTTTAAGCCTTTGCTGTATGGCACGAATTTCCGAGCGGAGTTTGTGCCGCACCTTTGCGTCCAGCGCAGAAAGCGGCTCATCCAACAACAGAAATGCCGGAGACAGGGCAATAGCTCGTGCCAACGCTGTACGTTGCTGCATTCCGCCGGAAAGTTGGCGCGGGTATTTATTGCGATGCTCGAACAAATCTACCATCCGCAAAACTTCGTTGGCTTTGTTCTCCATATCGGATTTTGACATCGAGCCTTTTTTTTGTTGCAAGCCGAACATGATGTTGCCGATAATTGTCATGTTGGGAAAAAGTGCGTAGGACTGAAACACGATGCCGAAATTACGCTTTGACGGATGCAAGTACGTAGAATCTTTGCCATCGATGATTATTTGCCCTCCGGTTGGCATCTCAAGCCCGGCGATTATGCGAAGAAGCGTAGTTTTACCACAGCCCGACGGCCCCAAAATACACACAAACTCGCCTTTTTCGATATCGGCACTAACATCGTTTAATGCCGTTTGTGTGCTGAATTTTTTCACGATATTTTTAATCTGCAAAAACATTATAAAACCCCTCCACGCAATAATCTTCTGTTGCCAAATTTAGAACCCCTCTACGCAATAATCCCCTGCGACTAAAATTTATTTCAACCGCAGGGGAATATGAAATCATTATTCTCCGGTAATTGCGTTCCAGCGTGAGATAATATCGGCACGGTTTACTGCAATCCATTCAAGGTCAAGTTCTGCAAAAAGCTGGTCGGCGGGGTTTTGTCCCTCAAATCCGTAGTAGTACGCTCCTTGCCCTGTTGCAATAATTGGGAAACTGCGAGAGTAAATTTCCATTGCCTCGTCGGAAATTGCCCAATCCAGGAAAATTCTTGCACCGGGGCTAATTTCGTCACGGCGTATCAAAGCATTTGCTTCCAAATCCCAGCCGCTACCACGCTCCGGGAACACAACCGTTACCGGTGCGCCCTGCTGTTTTTGGTCAATGGCAGGGAAGCCGAAGCTAACACCTACCGCAACTTCGCCGCCTGCCGCATCCCGTGCAGGTGCAGAGCCGGAATGCGTATACATATGAATGTTTTCATGCAAGGCCGCAATAAAGTCCCAGCCCTCGTCGTTATCTACGCCGTACATTTGCACAATTGCCGCCACGGTTAGCATTCCCGTTCCGCTGGAGGCAGGGTTTGGCATACTTACTTGCCCACGAAGCTCCGGACGAAGCAAATCGTCATAGCAACGGATGTCTGAGGGGCTAAGACCAAGTTCTTCGATAACTACGTTATTGATGATGAAAGCTGTTTCCCATGCACAGTTACCCACCCAGTAAGGCGTTGGTTGACTGCAACGGAACATAGGAAGAATTCTGTCCAGCCCGGCGGGGGCGTAGGGAAGCAAATATCCACGCTCTGCAAGAACCAACATGGATGATGCCGCCGTTCCCCAAACAACATCTGCAACAGGGTTTGCGGCTTCCGCCATAAGGCGTGTTGTAATAGGTCCTGTAGAATCACGTAGGCTTGTTACATTAATGTAGGGATGTGCCGCACGGAACGCCGCAAGTCCCGCTTCATACATAGCAGGCTCTACGGCGGTGTAGATGGTGATGTGATACCGATAATCATCGCTACCTCCGCAACCTACAAGCAAAATAGCACCAAAAGCCAAAATAAGTACTGCCAAAGCAACCTTCTTTTTCATGTTGTCCTCCCGACAATTTTTGATAGGTGCATAGTATATCTTTCTTCGGGTGCAAACTATCAATCCCGGGTAAATGTTTTGTGAAGTCTATGTAAAGTGCGCACGGCGCACAGCGAAAACCGGGGACACGTATGCGAACGTAAACATTCTCTCGAAGCCGAGTTCACTTTCCTGACGTATAAAAAAGTGCGCACGGCGCACAGCGAAAACCGGGGACACGTATGCGAACGTGAACATTCTCTCGAAGCCGGGTTCACTTTCCTGACGTACAAAAAAAATCCGCCCGGGCGGATTTTTTTTAGACGTTGCGGGGTTCGGGGCGGAGTCCCGAAAATTACACGTCACCACATTGTTTGCAAACTTTCATGGTTTTTTCACCCTCGGTTTTTTCCCACAAAAGTTTAACCCCTGTGCGGCTGCAAGCGGGGCAACTTCCCCGCCATTCTTTGATTGCACGTGCAAGTTTTCCTCGTTTTGGTTTTGGCATTTGAAATCTTCCTTTTTTGATTGCGATTATAAGATGCAAATACCCCGCTTGTCAACTTCAATATAAAATGTTACCATTTCCGGTGGAATTTCAAAACGAACTGGTTGGTGTCACTAACCGGTTCAAACCAAAACCAACGGATGGAGTGAAAGAAAATGAGAGTGTACAATTTTTCGGCAGGCCCGGCTGCTTTGCCACTGCCGGTACTGGAGCAAGCGTCAAAAGAGCTGGTATCCTACGGCAGTGCAGGGATGTCTGTAATGGAAATGAGCCATCGCTCCAAGTCGTACGAAGAAATTCACAACGCCGCAGTAGCACTTTTGCGTGAGCTTCTTGCCGTACCCGACAACTACAAAATAATGTTGTTGCAAGGCGGCGCAAGCCAGCAATTCGCCATGATTCCAATGAATCTCGCAAAAAATGGCAAAGCCGATTTTGTGATAACCGGCGAATGGTCTAACCGTGCATACAAAGAAGCCTCACGAGTACTTAGCGCAAAAGTTGCGGCCACATCAGAACCCGAAAAATTTGCCGTAATCCCCGAAATCAAAGACATTTCGCCGGATGCAGACTATTTGCATATTTGCACCAACAACACGATTTGCGGCACACGTTTCACAGAAATTCCTGATACGGGAAAAATTCCTCTTGTGGCAGATATGTCTTCGGGCATTCTTTCGGAAGTGTTTGACGTTAAAAAATTCGGCCTTATCTACGCCGGTGCGCAAAAAAACATCGGCCCGGCCGGTGTTACCGTGGTTATAATCCGTGAAGATTTGCTTGAAAACGAAAAGGCCGCAAAACTGCCGTCTTTCTTCCAGTACAAAACCCACACCGATGCAAATTCCCTGGCAAACACCCCGCCAACCTACGCAATTTACATGACAAAATTGTGCTTGGAATGGCTAAAGTCCCAGGGCGGCGTTGCGGGGATGCAAAAAATAAACGAAGCGAAAGCAAAAATCCTTTACGATTTCCTGGATACATCGTCAACTTTTAGGGGCATTGCGGCGAAATCTCACCGTTCGCTAATGAACGTACCGTTCACCACAGGCGATGATAACCGTGACAAAGAGTTTGTAAAGGCCGCCGCCACCGCAGGATTTGAAAACCTTGGCGGACACCGCCTTGTAGGTGGACTTCGTGCAAGTATCTACAACGCCATGCCTACAGAAGGCGTGCAAGCATTGGTTGACTTTATGAAAAAATTCTAACAAAAATAAAACCTTGGGGTGCTACCCCAAACCCCGCAAGGGACAAGTCCCTTGACCCTAAAATTTGAAAGCCCACCCTTTCTAAATTAGAGGGGGGGCAAGGGGAGAAACTTTTCGTAAAAAGTTCCTCCCCCCGAGAACTTAAAAAGGAGATGTGAAAATGTTCAAAATTTTGACTAGGAATAAGATTGCGGAATGCGGATTGAGCCAGCTTCCCGGTGCAGATTTTAGCGTTTCCGACGATGTAAAAAATCCCGACGGTATAATGCTGCGTAGCTATGTACTACCGGAGGAAGAGCTAACACCCGGGCTTTTGGCTATAGGCCGTGCCGGTGCCGGCACAAACAATATTCCCGTTGATGTGTGTGCGGAAAAAGGCATCGTGGTGTTTAACACACCCGGCGCAAATGCAAACGGCGTAAAGGAAATTGTACTGGCTGGGCTTTTGCTTGCATCTCGAGATATAGTTGGCGGCATCAACTGGTCTCAAAGCCTTGTTGGCACAACGGGCGTTGCCAAAGCTGTTGAAAAAGGCAAAGCCGAATTCACCGGCCCCGAAATTTCCGGCAAAAAGCTGGGAGTTATCGGTCTTGGCGCAATTGGCGTGCTTGTTGCAAATGCGTGCCGCTCGCTGGGCATGAGCGTAGTGGGCTACGACCCGTTCATATCTGTTGACGGCGCATGGAGTCTTCTCGTGGCGTTCACCGTGCCCCGGATTTGGACACGCTTCTTGCGGAGTGCGATTATATTTCCCTGCACGTTCCCGTGAACAAGGACACGAAAGGGATGTTTAACAAAGAAATGTTTGCGAAATGCAAGAAAGGTGTGCGCATCGTGAATTCTGCACGGGCAGAGCTGGTTGAAGATGCGGCACTTCTCGCCGCTATCGACGATGGCACGGTTTTCTGCTACGTCACAGATTTCCCCACGGAAAATATGTTAGGACACAATCGGATTGTTCCCATTCCGCATCTTGGTGCATCCACGCCGGAATCGGAGGATAACTGCGCAACCATGGCGGCGGCACAGCTTCGTGAGTATCTGCTGTACGGAAACATCAAAAATTCCGTTAACTTCCCCAACTGCGAACTGCCTTACACCGGCAAAAAACGTGTGTGCGTAATCCACCGCAATTTGCCCAAGGTTATCAACCCCGTTACAACAATTCTTGCAGAGCGTGGAAGCAATATCGCAAACATGGTGATGAAAAGCAACGGCGATTTCGCCTACGTAATACTGGACGTAGACTGCCCCTCCCTAGATGGCGTGGCGGACGAAATTGCAAAACTGGATAACATTATTAGCGTAAGGGTGATTTGATGGGCGTTACAGTTAGACCATTTAGAGCGGTGCGTCCCCGGGCAGAGCTTGCCTCGGACGTAGCCGCACTTCCATATGATGTAATGAACACGGAAGAAGCCCGTGAAATGGCGGCGGGCAACAAGTTTTCGTTTTTGCGTGTGGACAAGGCAGAGATTGACCTGCCGCAAGGCATCGACCCCTACAGCCCGCAGGTTTACGCCAAAGCGAAAGAAAATTTGCAGTGGCTTACGGAAAATGCAATGCAACAGGACGATGAGCCATGCTTTTATGTGTACCGGTTAACGGGTTACGGACAAGTGCAAACGGGGCTTGCGGCCTGCGTTAGCGCAGACGAATACGAGCGTGGGCTAATTAAACGCCACGAATTTACACGCCCGGACAAGGAACGTGACCGTGTAAACCACGTTGAGGCAACCGAGGCACACACCGGCCCGATTTTTCTTGCGTACAGGTCGGATATTTCGCCGTATCCGGAAAAAATTATGGCTACGATTGTAAAGGAAGCACCCGCCTACGATTTCACCGCAGAGGACGGCGTGCGGCACGAGATGTGGGTTGTGTCAGACACGAAAACGAAAAACGCACTTACTGCGGCATTTGCCGAAACCCCTGCGCTGTACATCGCAGACGGGCATCATCGTAACGCCACGGCGGCTATTGTCGCAAAAAAACGCAACGAAGCCGATACCAACGCATCCAATTCAGAAGCATCCAGTTCAGAAGCCGTCAAATCTGAAGCGGAACACAACTTCTATCTGGCTGTTATTTTCCCGCACAGCGAGCTTGCGATTTTGGACTACAACCGTGTTGTTACAGACCTAAACGGCAAAAATACGGCGGATTTTCTCGCCGAACTGGAAGCCGCATGGACGGTGGAAAAATCCGCCGAGCCTGTGAAACCGGCTCGTAAATACGAAGTGGGTATGTATCTCGAAAATACGTGGTATCGCTTGAACTTGAAAAACCCGCCGAACTCACCCAACCCAATCGAAAATTTGGACTGCGCCGTTTTGCAAAACACACTGCTTGCGCCGGTGCTGGGCATAACCGACCCCCGTGCAGACAAGCGCATTGATTTTGTGGGCGGTATCCGTGGTCTTGAAGGGCTTGAAAAACGAGTGAACAGCGGCGAAATGGCAGTTGCGTTTGCACTTTTCGCAACGTCCATGGAAGAACTGATGGCCGTGGCGGACGCAAATCAAATTATGCCGCCCAAATCAACCTGGTTTGAGCCAAAACTACGCAGCGGACTGCTGGTGCATACGTTTTAGACAAGGTCTTAAATCATACTCCGCCGTGCGTTTGTGCGCTCGGCGGATTTTTCTTGCCGCCATTTTGCGATATTGCCGTGGTGGCCGGAGAGCAGAACCTCCGGCACCTCTCGCCCTCGAAAAACAGGCGGACGGGTGTAGTGCGGATGCTCCAGCAAGTTTTCTTCGCAGGAAAAACTCTCGTTGAGAAACGATTCCTCCTTGCCCAAAACACCGGGGATAAGCCTTGAAACTGCGTCGATTAATACCAATGCGGCGGGCTCGCCGCCGGTTAATACATAATCGCCGATGGAAATTTCTTCGGTCACGATTTCTTCGATTACACGTTCGTCAATGCCCTCATAATGTCCGCATATAAGAATTAGCTCTTTTTCGGCCGAAAGCTCACGCACTTTTTGTTGCGTCAAAACTAGTCCTCGTGGCGAAAAATTTATAACCGATATGGGATTGGGCGAAAGTTTTTGCATTCTCTCGAAGCCGGTTTCCATTACGTTGCTGTCATCTGCCATGGGCTTCTGCGCACTTGCGAAACCGGTTTTTTCCACCGCAATTTCCCGTAACACACGCTCATAGGCATCAAAAATTGGCGGAGCCATCATCACCATGCCTGCCCCGCCGCCGTATGGCGAATCATCCACCTGCCCGTGCTTGTTCACGGCATGGTCACGGATATTTACCGCATTAAGCCGCACACGCCCCGCCGCAATCGCCCGTCCGATAATGCTGTGGCTTGCGGCCTGCTCAATCATTTCCGGAAAAAGCGTGAGTACGTGGAATCTCATAGAGTTTTCCCCTCGAATTTCAGTTCTGTCAAACCGTCTATTAGGCGCAGGATGATTTTTTTTTCTGCGAGGTCAATTTTCCGCACAATGCCCTTGATTGCGGGCAACATAAAAGAACCCTGCGGCGTTTCGATTACATACACGTCATTTGCGCCCGTGTGGAGGACATCGACCAGCCGCCCGATGCTTCCGCCGTTTTCGTCCTCCGCACACAAACCGATTAGGTCACGAATGTAGAATTCGCCGTCATCAAGGGGCAGGGCTTTCTCTGCCGGGATTGTGATTTTTGCACCAATTAATACCTCTGCCGCATTGCGGTCGTTTATGTCGGCAAGTTTTAGCACGGCAATATTTTTTTGCGTACGTGCTTTTTCAAGCGTATGCGCAACGCCGTCCACAAAAATTTCGCCGCCCACAAGAAGCGCAAAGCGTTCGGAATCATCCGTGGTGGGCAAAACACGAAATTCGCCACGAATCCCCTGGGCTTTTGTGATTATTCCAATTTGAAAGGTTTTCATTTTTCAAGTGTTGCTTGCAATTTTTCAAGAATCTCATCCTTGTCCTTTGCTTTTTCAGCCATTGCAAGGATTTTTCTGGTGCAATTTTCTTCGGCTAGTTCACGTATCATTTCGTTTGCGTTTGCCATTTCGTCCATCCCTTCTACCTCCTGCCTGTTTTTGTTGAAGAGGGGGAAATCCTTCGTCCAAATAGCAGATTTATTCCGTGACAGTCCCTTAAAAATATTTTTTAAGAAACTCCACATCAATCTCCGGATACAGCACAAAGTTTTTGAGAATTGCGTGAACACGCTTAATTGACTCGGATTTAACGGCTTCATCCATGATGTATTTCGCTTTGGATTTGCCGCCGTTTTTCATAGGTGCGGCGGTGATGCCTTTGAGTGTTGCGGCAATGATTCCGGCAATTTCACGCATTTCTGTCTCGCCCATGCCAAGGGTTGTTGCGGCGGGCGTTCCAAAACGCAAGCCCGATGTGTACCACGGCCCGAATTTGTCCCCGGGCAACGTGTTGCGGTTTAGGGTTAGTCCGCATTCACGCAGGGCAAGCTCCGCCTGGCGACCTGTTAGCCCCAGTTTTTCAACATTCACCAGCACAATATGATTTTCCGTGCCGCCGGTTTGCACATGAACGCCCTCTTCAATCAGTGCGGCGGCAAGAGTTTTTGCATTTTCCAAAACTTTTTGCGCATACGCCTTGTACTCGGGGGAATTTGCTTCCTTAAACGCAATCGCCTTAGCCGCCACAACGTGTGGCAACGGCCCGCCCAAAACGTGCGGGCAACCCTTGTCCACATATTCTGCATATTCTGCTTTGCACAGCACCATTCCGCCACGGGGTCCTCGCAAAGTTTTGTGCGTGGTGGTTGTAACCAAATCTGCGTACGGCACGGGATTAAATTTGCCGGAAATTGCGCCGCCGGCAACAAGCCCGGCAAAATGCGCCATATCCACAACCATCACCGCACCAACTTCGTCCGCATATTTTTTCAGCAGTTCGTAGTCGATGTTGCGTGGGTATGCGCTAAAGCCCAGCAGGAAAATAAGCGGCTTAATTTCCTGCAACATCTTGCGAAGTTCATCATAGTCCAGCAAGCCCGTTTCGGGGTTTACATCGTAGTTAAACACCTCGAAAAGCTGTGCGGAAACATTGTGGCGATACCCATGTGTAAGATGCCCGCCGGAGTACAGCCCCATCCCAAGAAGCCGCTGGTTTCCCATGCCCGTGCGAATTTCCGCCCACTGTTCGGCAGAAATCGTGAGGATGTTTGTCTCATTCCATTTTTCCATAAGCGGCGTTTGGATTTTTTTGCGAAGCACAGCGAGAAACGCAACCAAGTTCGCATCCGCACCGGAATGCGGCTGAACATATGCGTGTTCCGCCCCAAACAGCTTTTTCGCTTCGTCGCACGCCATGCGCTCGATGTCGTCCACATTATCGCAACCCGCATAGAAGCGGTTTTCCACAAAACCCTCGGCGTATTTGTCTGTAAGCAAATTTCCCATGGCACTTTGCGCATTGGGCGAAGAATAATTTTCGCTTGCAATAAGTTTGAGATGCGAGCGTTGGTCGATAAGTTCCTGCAAAATGCTCTTCGAAATTTGCGGATTAACTTTCGACACCATTTCGAGATTTGCGGTGAATGTCACCATTTCGTTTGAAAGTTCGTTCAGCGGCTTTGAAGCCAAGTAGTCTTTTAGCATTTTTTATTATCCTCTCCAAGTTGGTCTCGCCAATAGGCTTTTTTTAGAATCAACTGCCAAATTCTGTTTGTTTCGGAAAAATCCGTGTCGTGACACGGCGCACCCTCGATGCCCAAAAACTTCAACTCGTGCAATATTTGTTCCGAATATTCACAGTTGCGAACACTCCACAAAAATCCGGAAAGCAAGCGGTATTCATGGGTGTTTGCCGCTTTGTTCTGCAAATATTTCGGCAAATTTTCTATTAGTCGCAAAAAATGTACCGGGCGATAGCGTGGATTGTTAGTGTCATTGTCGAAATCGTTGGCATAGTTCTTGAGACTGTTGCAGATAATCCGGTACATCGGCTTCCTCCAAACAGTGCGCAAAATTTGTTGCGAAAGCGGTTTTTGCCGCAGGCAACAAATCCCCCGCAAGAATCTCCTCCGCAAGCGCAAACAGCAACGAAAAATTCGCCACGGGAAGCATTTTCGATATATCGAGAACGTCCCGCTCGTTCAGCCTAGCCATCTTGCTTAAAATAATAGCCCGCTACCCATAAAACAATTTTAAGCGTTCGTGTTTGCGGGTTGCGTTCATGTCGATTAGGCGTTGATTGGCAGAACCTCGGAATTTCAAGTCCAAATCCCGCTCCTCTTTGAGGTACGGGCCGTCTATGAGATAATCCGTTAGCTCAAGAAGTGCGTGAATGTCTGCATCTTCACGGGCTTTCAGCTCCTCGTAGGTGAAGCCGGTAAATGTTGTCACGTCCCAGCCGATACGTTTCGCTTCGTATGCGATTTGCGCTAAATCTCCCGCTTGCAAAAACGGCTCGCCGCCGGAAAAAGTAACACCTCGCACCATTTTTCGCCCGGGTCCCGGCTTCTTCATCATTCGCATAACCTCACGCACGGTATGCTCACGCCCACCGCTACGCAAATGGCTATCCGGATTATGGCACTCGGGGCAACCCAAATCGCACCCCTGCACAAAAATAACAACCCGTATCCCGGGGCCGTCTACTAAAGATTCATATGTTATGCCGGAAATTCTCATGGAAACTCCCCTGAATTAAGTGTCATCTGTGTTGCGTCTGTACTTTGCGTTGCTTTTTTTACTACGTCCATCATCAGCGGCAGGCGCAAGCATTCACCATCCAAAATTTGTTCCACAGTCACAATTTTGATTTTTTCAATACCTTGCACATACTCATTACTGTACGTGCCCGCACTTGCTGCCTCTTGCTTCATATCTCTGGTTGGTTCTGAAAGTGTGATAAAAATTCCGGCAACTGCGTTTTCACGTTCTAATACTCCCCTAAAATCCCTAATCATTCCGGAATTAACCTTGCCGGATTTTACAGAAAAAATGATATCCCTGTATTCTTCCTTGTCATGGATACGTGCGATTCCGTCTATTCCATAATCTTTGCCCTTTTTATTGTTTATCATTGCTCGATTATTGGAATACGTGAGAATTGCCCACTTTTCAAATTCTTTTCGCAACCGGTCATCTTTTTTTTCTGCAAGAGCCTTCGCACTTTCAATGTCAGCAGGAATGCCATTTACGGAAATTTCATTCATCACATTGCGCCCGTAGGCATCTGACAGACGCTTAACAATCAGCGAGATGCTTTGATACGTTATATCAACGCCTATCCAATTTCGCCCAAGCCTGTGGGCAACAGCGACACTTGTACCGCAACCACAAAACGCATCAAAAATCAAATCACCCTTATTGCTTGATGCCTTTATAATACGTGTAAGCAATGCTTCGGGCTTTTGCGTAGGGTAGCCAAGACGTTCTTTGGCAGATGCATTTATAATCGGCATCTCCCATACATCGCCCAGGCGTCGACCCTCTGAAAGATATACCTTGTAAGGCTCCTGCCCTTTGCGTTTTTGCCAACGAAACCATTCTCCGTTTTCGTCTTGCTTGTAATGACTATCCATTTTTCCGGATTTCTCTCCATATTCCTCACGTAAATCGTTAAACGTGTGTGTTAGACCTTTTGTACAGAAAAAAATCACATCGTGCAACCGTTGAAATCTATTACTTGCGGCGGTATATCTTTTATAGCTCCAGATAATCTCATTTTTGAAATCTCCACCCTGTCCGCAAAAAACAGCGTCCAGCACAAGTTTCAAATAATGGCTTACAGTTGGGTCGCAGTGCAGATAAAAACTGCCTGTTGGCTTCAAAATTCTGTGAATTTCATTTATCCGCAATGTCATGGAAACAAGATACGAAAGCAAACTTCCTCGCCGTAATATTTTTTCCAAACCGATAATTAAATCTGATGTTTGTTTTGTGAAAGAGCCGGTTTCGTTTTTACATACCTCCCCAAATTCTTTTTCTGCCAACGAATTCCATTCCCAAGTGTCCACAAACGCCATGGATTGGGCTTTGTCCTCAGAGCCGACATTATTATAGATTTGGTTGTAATTGCGCTTCGAGTTAAATGGCGGGTCGATGTAGCACAAATCCACCGTTTCGTCAGGAATATACTTGCGCATTACTTCCAGGTTGTCTCCATAATAGAGTGTATTCATACCGAACCTCCTCGTGCGCACCTACTCATGCGTAATCCTACTGCCTTCCTCCGCCAGTTTGCTGTCGTTAAAGCGGTCTAGGGTGGAGAGGTAGCCGGTGATGCGGCGCACACGACTAATGTCGCTGCTACCGCAGTCGGTGCAGGTTTCGGATGTGTGCAAGCCTTGCTTTCCGCAGTCACGACAGATGTCCAGCGGGAAGTTTACTGCGCCGTAGCCCATGTCTGCCTCTGCCATGGCACGGATGATTTTCTCGTATGCTTCGATATTATGCCCGGGCGCAGACGGCAGTTCTACGTAGGAGATATGCCCTGCGTTACAGTAGGCATGGTATGCTCCCTCAATTGCTATTTTTTCCAATGCGGTGACTCCGCATTCCACCGGGACATGGAAAGAGTTGGTGTACCATTTTTTGTCGGTTATGCCGGGCAACACGCCGTATTTTTCAACATCCATCACAGTAAATTTTCCGGAAAGTTGTTCGGCAGGGGTGGCAAGCAAGGAAAAGTTCAACTTGTGCTTCTCGCTTGCTTCGTCGCAAATGCGGCGCATATGGCTGACGATGGAAATGCCCTGCGCCTGTGCACCCGGGTCTTCTCCGTGGTGTTTGCCCGTAAGTGCCACAAGGCACTCTGCCAGACCAATAAACCCGATGGAAAGGGTGCCATGCTTTGCGGCTTTTTCGATTGGGTCGTTGGCTAAGAGGTTTTCGCTGTCGTGGTACAGTTTTTGCCCCATCAAAAACGGAAAATCTTTGACTCGCAGGTTTTTTTGCAGATTATAGCGGGTTAGCAGTTGCTGTACTGCTTTTTCGAGGGTTTCGTCCAGAAGACGATAAAATTTTCCGATATCCCTGCCGGCACGGATTCCCAGCCTTGGCAGATTAATTGACGTAAAACTCAAATTCCCACGACCATCGGTTACAGCGGGACCGTTTACATTGCCGATAACCCGGGTGCGGCATCCCATGTATGCCACTTCTTCGCCATCGAAAATATTATTGAAACTCGCATCCAAGAAAGAGAACGTGGGGAAAAGTCGCTTACAGGCAACCTGCATGGCAAGTTGAAAAAGGTCGTAGTTGGGGTCGCCCTCATCGAAATTTATGCCGTATTTCAGCTTAAAAATCAAGTTGGGGAAGATGGGCGTTTCGCCTCTGCCAAGCCCTTGTTCATACGCACGCAAAAAGCATTCTGTTATCATGCGCCCGCCTGGGCTGGTATCCGTACCCAGATTTACGCTGGAAAACGGCACTTGCGCACCCGCCCGTGAGTGCATTGTGTTTAGGTTATAAATGAAAGCTTCCATTGCCTGGTAAGTTTCCTTATATGTGTGCTTGTCCACCAAGGCGAGAATTTCTTCGTCCGGTGCGGTTAAGTTTAGCGTCTCAAGATTTTCTCGCAGAAATTTTTCCTGCCTGGCTCTCTCTATTTCGACGAATTCCGCCATGTCACGGTCGAAGAAAGCGAAACTTTGCCCGCCGTGCATATCGTTTTGGTTGGACTGCAAGATTATCGCCGCCAGCGCAGACGCAGAGCGGATTGTCTTGGGCGAACGGATTGAACCGTGACCATTGTTAAAACCGTTTTTTAGTAGCTTGCCCAGGGGAATTTGCACGCAGGTTAGGGTTTTCCCATACCAGGACAAATCCTGTATGTAGATGTCCCCGTTTAGGTGCGCAGCACGTTCGTGCGCAGGAATAATGCGGTTCAAATAAAAGCTCTTGGATGCGGCTTCGGAAATTTGCAACACCTTTGCCGAGGGCGAGTTGCCAACATTGGCGTTGTCACGGTTTGTTTCACGCACTATTTCCGCAACGGCATCCATAAGTTCGCTACGTGCTTCACGAATTGCCGTGCGCTTCTGGCGGTACAAAATATACGCCTTGGCAACCTTTGCGTGTCCGCTTTCTATAAGCACAGTCTCAACCAAATCCTGCACGTTTTCCACAGTAAACGGCGTATCCGAAAATTGCTCTTCCAATTTTTTAAGCACTCGCAAAGTCAGCTCGAAAGAAACACGCTTTCCGTCTCCCTCGTAACCGCCTGTTGCTTCAAAAGCCTTGTCTATACATGACGCTATTTTTCCTGTATCAAATGGAACTTCCATGTTATCTCGCTTGATTATTGATTGCATTTTTTCCTCCCTTGAAAAAAATTTCCACCGGGTCTAATTATATCCTCGTACATTTTGGAAGTAAACCATTTACGGTATATTTTTTAGTGCGCAAAAAAACGAAGTGGTTGGTGTCACTAACCGGTTCGTTTTTGCGTGAAGATAAACCGGGGGGTGTCGCCCCTACCTCGGGAAAAACTTTTCGGCTGCAGGGGACGCGCACGGCACTGTCCCCCGCAGCCGAAAAGTATTTCCCGACGGGACTTTGGCTTCTGCGATTCTTTAGGGAGTTTTTTCTGCGGTCGCAATCTTTGGAAAAAATATTGACATTTCAAAAAATATCTGATACGGTTAAAACATAAACCGTTGAAGCGAAAGTAAAAGCAGTAGATGCGCGTACAGAGAACCCGGGAAAGCTGAGAGCCGGGTCGAAATGCAGACTGCCACAATGGGTCGCTGAGGGCATGGTCAAAGGTTTGCGATTGTTGCTTACCGAGTATTCCATGACGTGATGGCATACGTTAGTTGCCGGGGATATGTTAGTATCCTGCTGAGTGTGCGGTTTTTTGCCGTAAATCAAGGTGGCACCGCGGATTTTTTTCTCCTTTTCGCAATTTGCGAAATGGGCATTTATGAAAATTCGTCCTTGATGAAGCATATTTTGCTTTGTCGAGGACTTTTTTAGTTCTCCAAATTTTCGAGGAGGTGTATCAATGATGGTAAAGAATTTACGATTTTCTCACGTGGGAAGCTGTTTTATGGCTTTGGCCGCCGCAGTGCTTGTTGTGGCACGCCCCATTGCCGAGCTTGACGAACGGGCGCACATTATGCTGGGCGGAATAATTCTCGCGCTGTGCATATGGATTTTTAAGCCGTTTAATCTCACATATGCCATTGGCGGGCTAGTGCTGGCTTTGGCGGGGATGCTTGTGCATTTGCCACCAACGGTGATTTTTTCGGGCTTTACGCAAACGGCATTGTGGACGCTGGTGCCTGCGTTTTTTTTCGGCTATACTCTGCAAAAAACCGGGCTTGGTCGCCGCATTGCAATGGCGGTAATAAAAATTAGCCGCCCCACGTTTTTGTCGCTGGTTTTCGCATGGGTTCCCATTGGGATAATCCTGTCGATTTTGACACCGGCTACCACGGTTCGTATCGCAATTATGCTACCCATTGCCGTGCAGTGTTGCGAGCTGTTTCAGTTAAAGAAAGGCTCCAGGGGCAATTCTCTGCTGTTGTTATCTGCGTTTGCAATGGCTCTAATCCCAGGCTCTGGCTGGCTAACGGGGGTTATCTGGGGGCCGTTTATCCAAGGGCAGCTGGCAAACGCCGGCATAGAAATCACTTTTGGCGATTGGCTGGAGGTGTTGCTTGTGCCTGTGATTATTGCTACGGTATTGCTTGTGACGGGCGGTCTTGTATTTTTGAAACCGGAGGAAAAACTTTCGCCGGAAGCAATTGATGCGGTAAAGCGGCAACCTATGGAGAAAATGGGCAAAAATGAGATTATCGCCGCCGCAATTTTGGTGATGGTTTTTGCCATGTCCCTTACCTACGGATTGCATGGTCTTTCCACCGCAGTAATCTGCATTGCGGCGATGCTGTTGTTTTTTGTCACAGGAGTGCTTGAGACAAAAGATTTTAATGCGGCGGCAAATTGGAACCTGGTTATTTTTATCGCAATGGCGTTTAGCCTAGGACCAATATTTAGCGCAACGGGTATTTCCGACTGGTTATCCGGCGTGGTTGTGCCTATGCTTGCTCCCATTGCAGGTAATCCGTGGTTGTTTGTGTTTGTGGCTACGGCGTTTTTCTTCCTATGGAGTTTGGTGGATGTGGCAATGTTTTTGCCCACAATTTCCATTATGGCACCAATTTTGCCGGCAATTTATGATGCGTACCAAATTAGTCCCATTGTGTGGGTTGCAATTTTCATTCTGGCGGGTAACGCATTTTTCCTTGCGTATCAAAATATGTGGGCTGTAATGAGCCGCTCGATTGCAGAGGAACGTGCGTGGACTTCCAAGCACCAAAGCACTTACGGACTCTTATATTTTGCGGCGTGCGGGGTTGCACTTCTTGTTGCGATTCCCATGTGGATAAATGCCGGATTGTTTGGAGGAATGTCATGATAAAGGAAGCGATAATTTCACTATCGAAGAAGCAAGACCTACCTTTTGAAGCCGCCGAGGCGGTTATGCACGAAATTATGACCGGTGCGGCAACCCCCGTACAAATGAGTGCGTACCTTACTGCGCTTAGTTTGAAAGGCGAAACCACGGACGAAATAACCGCATCTGCATCGGGGATGCGTGCGCACTGCATTCGCCTTTTGCACGATGTTGATGCTTTGGAAATCGTTGGCACAGGCGGCGACCACGCCAATACGTTTAACATCTCCACAGCGGCGGCAATTATTACAGCGGCGGCAGGCATTCCCGTTGCAAAGCACGGCAACCGCAGTGCATCAAGCAAGTGCGGAGCCGCAGATGTGCTGGAAGCACTTGGCGTAAACATTAACATTTCGCCGGAAAAAAGTGCGGAACTCTTAAAAAACATCGGCATCTGCTTTATGTTTGCGCAAAATTATCACATTGCAATGAAGTTTGTCGCACCAATCCGCAGGGAGTTGGGCATTCGCACGGTGTTTAACATCATCGGGCCGCTTACCAATCCCGCCGGCGCAAAAATGGAACTTATGGGCGTTTACGACCGGGATTTGGTAGAGCCACTTGCCCAGGTGCTTAGTAGCCTGGGCGTAAAAAATGCTATGGTTGTACACGGTGAAGACGGTCTTGACGAAATTTCGCTGTGTGCGCCAACATTTGTGTGTGAGGTAAAGAATGGCTGGGTACGTTCGTACACCATTACGCCGGAGGAACTGGGTTTTGTGCGGTGCAATCCGCAAGATTTACAAGGCGGTACCCCGCAGGAAAACGCCGCAATTTTGCAGGCACTTCTTAGCGGCGAACGTAGCCCCAAGCGGGATGCGGCGGTGCTTAATGCGGCGGCGGCAATGTTTATCACAGGCAAATACGAGTCCATAGCCACCGCCGCTACCGTTGCCAACGATGTTATCGACAGCGGAGCCGCCAAGCAAAAGCTGGCAGATTTTATCCGCCGCTCCAATGAAGGGTAGGCGCAACCATGAATATTTTGCAAGAAATTGCCGAACGCACAAAGGAACGTGTAGCCGAGCAAAAAAAACTACGCCCGCTGGAAAAAGTAGCGGCAGAAGCAAAAATTTTTTTTGAACCGGCAACACGCCCTAGTGACACCAATCGGATGGACTTTCCATTCGAGCGAGCTTTGCGCAAAAATGATATCGCATTCATCTGCGAAATAAAAAAAGCGTCGCCCTCAAAGGGCATTATTGCGGAAGATTTTCCGTATTTGGAAATTGCAAAGGACTACGAAGCGGCGGGTGCGGCGGCAATTTCCGTACTAACCGAGCCGTTTTGGTTTATGGGTGATGACAAATACCTTACGGAAATTTCGCAAAATGTGAAAACTCCGCTTCTTCGCAAGGATTTCACAGTGGATGCCTACATGATTTACGAGGCAAAAATACTTGGCGCAAGCGCAGTTTTGTTGATATGCTCTTTGCTGGATGATGCTACACTTTTGGAGTATATCGGCATAGCGCACAGCATTGGACTTTCTGCGCTTGTGGAAGTTCATGACGAGAGCGAAACGGAAATGGCACTCGCCGCAGGGGCAAGAATTATCGGCGTAAACAATCGAAATTTGAAAAACTTCGAGGTGGATATCACCCTCAGCGAACGCTTGCGGAAGCTGGTGCCGCCGGAAATTATTTTTGTGGCGGAAAGCGGAATCACGTCCCCCGCCGATGTGCGCCGTCTGCGTGAAATCGGCGCAGATGCCGCATTAATCGGCGAAAGCCTAATGCGAAGCTCCAATAAAAAAGCCGAAATTTCTCGCTTGAAAGGTTTATGATGACAAAAATCAAAATTTGCGGGCTAACTCGCATGGAAGATATCGCCGCCGTAAATATTGCAAAGCCGGAGTATGTAGGCTTTGTGTTTGCCCAAAGCCGCCGCAAAATCTCACCCGCTCTTGCGCAGGAACTGCGTAAAAACCTTGCCGCCGATATTATCCCCGTGGGGGTATTTGTGAATGAGCCTATCGAAAATATTTTGGAGCTTGTGCGGTGCGGCACAATCGAAATAATTCAGCTGCATGGTGCGGAGGACGAGGAGTATATTCGCAAGTTGAAGCAACATACATCTATCATTAGGGCGATAGGCATTGCCGGTGCGGGTGATGTTTGCAAACATCGGCAAACGGCGGCGGATTATCTTTTGCTGGACAATGCGGCCGGCGGCACGGGGCAATCTTTCGACTGGGATTTAATTGGCGAAACGGAAAAGCCTTTTTTTCTCGCAGGTGGGCTAAACCCCGAAAACATTTCACGGGCAATAGCCAAAACCTCACCATTTGCCGTGGACGTAAGTAGCGGCGTGGAGACAAACGGAGTCAAGGACTCCGCAAAAATACACGAATTTATCAGGATTGCCAGAACTCAAAAAAAACACGAATCTGTCAGGAGGATTGTAAATGGATAAAAAAGGGCGTTTCGGAAAATACGGAGGACAATATGTGCCCGAAACTCTAATGAAAAACCTGGATGCACTTGAAAAAGCATATCTACACTACAGCAACGACCCGGATTTTAAGCGGGAACTTTTGGACTTGCTTAACAATTATGCGGGCAGGCCGTCTCTGCTGTATTTTGCGTCAAAAATGACAGCCGACCTGGGCGGTGCAAAAATTTACTTGAAGCGTGAGGATTTGAACCATACCGGTTCGCACAAAATCAACAATGTGCTGGGGCAGGTTTTGCTTGCAAAAAAAATGGGCAAGAAGCGAGTAATTGCCGAAACCGGCGCAGGCCAGCACGGCGTAGCCACCGCCACGGCGGCCGCACTTATGGGATTATCCTGCGAAATTTTCATGGGGAAAGAAGATACCGAACGGCAAGCATTAAACGTGTTTAGGATGCAACTTATGGGGGCAAAAGTTCATGCTGTTACAAGCGGCACAATGACGCTAAAGGATGCGGTAAACGAAACCATGCGTGAATGGGTTAGCCGAATAGACGACACGCACTATGTGTTAGGCTCGGTAATGGGGCCGCACCCGTTTCCCACAATGGTGCGGGATTTTCAAAAGATAATCGGCATCGAGATAAAAGAGCAAATTTTGAAAGCAGAGGGAAAACTCCCGGATGCGGTAATCGCCTGTATTGGCGGCGGAAGCAACGCCATTGGTGCGTTTTTTGACTTCATAGGTGATTCCGATGTGCGGCTTATTGGTTGCGAAGCGGCAGGTATTGGCATAGAAACGCCGAAAAATGCCGCCACCATGACCCTTGGCACAGTGGGAATTTTCCACGGAATGAAATCTTATTTTTGCCAGGATGTGTACGGGCAAATTGCGCCGGTTCATTCTATTTCTGCGGGGCTGGACTATCCGGGAATAGGCCCGGAACACGCACATTTGGCAGACATCCACCGTGCAGAATACGCCGCCGTAACAGACGAAGAAGCCGTGGACGCATTCGAATATCTCTCCTGCGTGGAGGGTATTATCCCGGCAATTGAGAGTGCGCACGCCATTGCATACACAAAAAAAATTGCGCCCACAATGGGCAAAGACAAAATTCTTGTAGTAAATCTTTCCGGCAGGGGCGACAAAGACGTTGCGGCTATTGCGAGGTACAAGGGGGTTGACGTAAGTGAATAAAATTGCGAAAGCATTTGAGGGGAAAAAGGCGTTTATTGCGTTTATAACAGGGGGCGACCCGGATATTGAAACCACGGAAAAACTGATTGTTGCCCTTGAAAAAAGCGGCGCAGATATAATCGAGATTGGCATACCGTTTTCAGACCCCGTGGCGGAAGGACCTGTGATACAAGCCGCCGACGAGCGGGCGTTATCCGCCGGTTGCACCGTGGATAAGCTGTTTGAAATGGTGAAACGTGTGCGCAAAAAAGTTACGATTCCGCTACTTTTTATGAGCTATGTAAACCCAATTTTTGTGTACGGAACAGAGCGTTTTATGGAAAAATGCCACGACTGCGGGATAGACGGCGTTATTGTGCCGGATTTGCCTTTTGAAGAAATGGACGAGCTTGCGCCTGCCTGTGAAAAGTATGGCATAACGCAAATTTCATTGGTTGCGCCAACATCGCAAGAGAGAATCGAAACCATTGCAAAAGTGTCACAGGGCTTTATTTACTGCGTTTCGTCTTTGGGTGTAACTGGGATGCGCACGGAGATAAACTCGAACATTTCCGAGATGATTGCGCAAGCAAAGCGGGTATCCGACACGCCGTGCGCAATTGGTTTTGGCATATCAAATCCGCAACAGGCGCAAGAAATGGCGGCGGTTTTTGATGGCGTAATTGTTGGCAGTGCCATTGTGAAAATGATTGCCGAGCATGGAAAAGAATGCGTAGAACCCGTAACACGTTTTGCAGAGAAGATGCGTGAAGCGATAAAATAGCGGGTACGACCGTAATGCACTGAGAACCGAGAAGGGGCTGTTGCAAAATTCGCAACAGCCCCCTTTTCGTCATTCCGGGCTTGACCCGGAATCCCCTTTGTCGCCCACTAGCCGAGGGGGATTGCGGGTCAAGCCCGCAATGACGGTGACAATGTTTGGTGAAACTGCTATTTAGTGCTACTTTCCGCAAGGTTAAGTGCGGCGGCGATTACATCATCCATATCGTAGTAAGCGTACATACCAAGCCGCCCGCCGAAAATTACAGCGGGTTGGCTTTCTGCAAGTGCCGTATATTTTGCAAAGAGTGCGGTATTTTTCTCATCGTTTATTGGATAGTAAGGCTCCAGCCCTTTTTCCCACGCCGCAGGAAATTCCTGCGTTATTACCGTGTGCGAAAGCTCCACCGGGTCAAAATGTTTATGCTCGATAATTCTAGTAAATGGGATGTTTGCCGCAGTATAGTTAACCACTGCAACGCCCTGAAAATTCTCCGTATTTTTGGTTTTTGTCTCAAACTTAAGCGAGCGATATTCCAACGCACCGTACTTGTAGCCAAAAAATTCGTCTATCTGACCGGAGTAAACCGTTTTTGCGGCAATGTTTGGATTTTTCGCAATAAAATCGAAATAATCCGTACCAAGAAGAACCTCCGAGCCAACAAGCATATTCGCAACCATTTGCGTGTACCCGCCGATGGGAATGCCCTGATATCTGTCGTTGAAATAGTTATTGTCGAAAGTAAGGCGCATTGGAAGCCGCTTTATTATTGATGCGGGCAACTCTGCACAGGTGCGCCCCCACTGCTTTTGGGTGTAGCCCTTGATGAGTTTTTCGTAAATATCTCGCCCTGCAAGTGCAAGTGCTTGTTCTTCCAAATTTTTTGGCTCTGCGATTTGCACTCGCTGTTTTTCCAGCTTTGCCATGGCTTCCGCAGGCGTTTTTACGCCCCATAGCTGGTAGAACGTGTTCATGTTAAATGGCAAATTATAAAGCTCGTCGCCAAAGCGTGCCATGGGAGAATTAACGTATCCGTTAAATTCTGCAAAGCGGTTGACAAAATCCCACACGCCCTTGTTGTGGGTGTGGAAGATGTGCGCACCGTATTTGTGAACATGAATGCCACCGATATTTTCTGTGTAGGCATTGCCTGCAATATGCGACCTGCGGTCTATTACAAGGCAAGATTTTCCGGCGTTTGTGACGGCGTTTGCAAATGCTGCCCCAAAAAGCCCTGCGCCAACTACTAAAAAATCGTATTTGTTTTTAGCGGACATGGTATCTCCTTTACAGAAACTGGCTGGTTGCACCTTGTTCTGCTTATGCAGTTTACCATTAAGTGGTGTGCGTGTCATTTTAATCGCATTGCCAAATTCAATTTCCTCGCACGCAAAAAAGTGCGCACGGCGCACAGCGATAACCGGGGACAAATTTGGCGGGCGTGCGCATTCTCCCGAAGCCGGGTTCAGTTTCCCAGCACGCAAAAAAAATAGAACTGGTTGGTGTCACTAACCGGTTCTATTTTGAAATTTTTTTAATCCTGCGCTACTGCGCACCGCACAAGCCCGCATAAATCCCGCCTTTTTCAAGCAAACTTTCATGCGTGCCTTGCTCTGCAATATTGCCGCCGTCCATCACAAGAATCAAATCCGCACTGCGAATCGTGCTTAGGCGGTGCGCAATAATAAACGATGTTCGCCCTTGCATAAGCGCATTCATTGCGTGCTGAATTTGCACTTCTGTTCGGGTGTCAACATTGCTTGTGGCTTCGTCCAGTATAAGAATTTCCGGGTCTGCCAAAATGGTGCGTGCTATGGAAATAAGCTGCTTTTGCCCGGCAGAAAGATTATCCGCTTCCTCGTTTATTTGCATAGCGTAGCCATCTGGCAATGTTCGTATAAAATGATGCGCCCGTGCTGTGTGCGCCGCTTCATGCACTTCGGCATCAGTGGCATTTGGCTTACCATAGCGGATATTTTCTGCAATGCTTCCACCAAAAAGCCATGTGTCCTGCATTACCATCCCAAAGTGCCGCCGCAAGTTGCCCCGTGCAAACGCCGTTATATCCGTCCCATCCAGACAAATACGCCCCGCACCAACATCGTAAAAGCGCATAAGCAGTTTCACAATTGTTGTCTTTCCCGCACCTGTGGCACCAACTATCGCAATCTTTTGCCCCGGCAAAATTTCCGCCGAAAAATTTCGAATCACCGGAGTATTTTCCTCATAAGCAAAACTCACGTTTTCAAAAGAAACCCGCCCAAAGACCTTGGGGGCTCCACCCCCAACTCCCCCGCAAGGGACTTCGCCCCTTGACCCCATTATGGTTTTTTTGAG
>Ga0209755_10001686_pt1 | contig 33316 bp, 34 predicted proteins | sample TergutCo191P1_FD_187301 | JGI IMG/M metagenome (GOLD analysis project Ga0209755, IMG submission 187301) | Cornitermes sp. P1 segment gut microbial communities from Petit-Saut dam, French Guiana - Co191P1 (SPAdes) (version 2) | ecosystem: Host-associated > Arthropoda: Insects > Digestive system... | reverse complement strand
ACGCCATTACAATATCGCCACCCCCGCCACCAGTTTTCATATCCACAACGAGGCCGCCAAAACCCCCCATCTGCTGGCGCGCCTAGAGGCGGGCGAGAGCATCGCGCTGATTACCGACGGCGGCCTGCCGGTTATCTCCGACCCCGGATTTCCGCTGATTCGCGGCTGTTATGCGGCGGGAATTCCGGTTTGCGTTATCCCGGGGGCAACGGCGGGGATGGCGGCGCTGGCGATTAGCGGCATACCCGCCAGGCGAGCGGGTTTTGAAGGATTCCTGCCCACCAAAAAAGGCCGCCGCGCCGCTATTTTGGAAAATTATGCCAATGACGAGCGGGCGATAATAATCTACGAATCCCCCCACCGCCTAATCGCCACCCTAACCGAGCTACACGCCCACCTAGGCGACCGCCAAGCCGCCGCCGCCCGCGAATTAACCAAAAAATTCGAAGAAATCCGCCAAGGCAGTTTAACCGACCTAATCCAACATTTCCAACAAACCCCACCAAAGGGCGAATTCGTATTGATAATCAGCGGCAAAAGCAAATCATAGGGCACTCTTATGTATCAAAACGAGTGTAGTACGTGCGCAAAATTATATACTGCGAGAGGATGCTGCAAATGATTTACCTAGAAACTGACAGACTAATACTGCGAAATTACCAGCCTAAAGATATAAACGATTTTCACGAACTTATGAGCCAAGAATTTGTTGCAAGGCACCAAGGATTTGCGCCGCTTTCGCTAGAAAGATGCGAGCAATCGCTTGCCAAAAGGCTTGATAACGATTCGTTCTTAGCTATTGAATTAAAAGAAGGCGGCAAGGTAATTGGCACTTTAGAACAAAATAAAGAGGATAGTGGTAATTACACGATAGGCTACGAGTTTAGTGAAAAATATGGCAAAAAGGGATATGCAACAGAAAGCGTAAAGGCTTTAATTGCACATCTGTTTTTAGCATTTGATGCAAGAAGAATAACCGCCGACATGGACGAGGGCAATGTTAATTCATGGCGGCTTATGGAAAGGCTTGGCTTTCGTCGGGAAGCACATTTCATCGAGTGCGAAACATCTTTTAATGAAAAAGACGAACACGGCAATCCAATTTTGGTAAACTGTTTTGTTTATGCTCTTTTGAAAAAAGAATGGCAACACACGACATAAACATTATACGCCAAGGCAGCTTAACCGACCTAATTTTAGATAGGATATGGATATATGATAATCGAAAAATATTTTGGAATTGATTGCGAAATCGCACAACGGCTGATAAACGAAACGGCGAACATGCCGCATGAAAAAAGCGGCGACAATGGATTTCAAAATACGAAAGTATTTTTGTTTGATGAATACGCAGTTCTCAAAATGCAAAACATCAATGTTCGGAATGTGGCTACACCGGATGTTGATTTAAAACATCTTGAAAAATTGTCTGCGACACTTATGAGTTTGCGAGCGAAAGATGTTAATGTTATCCCGATTTTGGCTTTTCAAAGCGATAATGGCAATGGCTATATCATTCAGCCGCGAGCGAAGGGCGCGGAGCTATACGACAGAGATAGCATCAACGATAAAGCCTATGTTTTGGCTCGTGTTAAACTTTTGGCAGATACGCCGCAAAAGCATTTCGACAAATTTATTGCTGATGCAATTGAGATAATTGATGCTGGCATAATCGTAGATTTTGCTGGAAAGGATAACTTTTTTTACCATGACGAAATTGGATTTCAATTCGTTGACCTAAACGCGCACGATGATTTTGAGTATGGAATTTCCGAAACCAAGCCGAAAGGAAGGCAAAATGTTTTATATGGGTCTTTTCTGCCATGTTATTATGATGCCCTGCCAAAATGTCGCAACTCCGTTGTAAAAATATTGCCCGAAATGACTGGCGGTGAGCGGGTTAATCTGATTGCGCACAACAGAGCAATCTTTAGCAAATGCAGAGCCGCGCTGCGAACCAACGGAATAACCGAAGAAGCGATTTACGATATGATTTCGCAAGAATGGTTTATTCCGCAAAAGAGCGAATTAGGGTTGATTTAGCAGGGGCGACCATTATGCGCGTAAAAATTTATTTAAGGCGGTGTTGACAAGATGGAGCAGTGTATATTTTGCACATATAAAGACAGGTCGAATGAAGTCGTTCTTTTTGAAAATGATTTGTGTGCATGTATTTTTCAAGGGCAGTTTGAGCCGGTTTTAACAGATTCTTGCATTATAATTCCCAAAGCCCATAAAGCGACGGTGTTCGATTTAAGTCCGGAGGAATGGGTGGCGACCCAAGACCTTCTCAATAAGGTAAAAAATTATTTAGATGACAAATTTAAGCCTGATGGCTTTAGTGTCGGCTGGAATTGTGGCGCGGTAGGCGGGCAAGATGTGTTTCACGCCCATCTGCACGTAATACCGCGCTATGCCGATGAACCCTATGCGGGGCGCGGCATACGCAGCTGGATAAAACAGGAGGAGAACCGCAGGCGGCATCTATTAGATTGACAGATTTGACATCATAGATAGAGAGGGGTTTTTAAATGGAAATAATTGCCAAAATTCCTGCCCCTGATATTGCCAAAAAACAATTGCCGATTTCTGCGGAAATGGCGGCGGCCAAAACCGCGCGGGATGCCGAATTGCGGGGGATTATCCGCGGGGGCGGGCGGTTTTTGGTGGTGATGGGGCCATGCTCGGCTCATTGCCCTGATGCTTTGGGCGAATATGCCGCGCGGCTGGTGGTTTTGCAGGGCAAGGTGGGGGATAAAATTCTGCTGGTGGCGCGGGTTTATACGCAAAAGCCGCGCACGCTTTCGCGGGGCTATATGGGCATTTTTCATTCGCCAAATCCCGAAAATCCGCCCGATTTGGCCGCCGGGATTTTTGCTATGCGCAAAATCCATTTGATTGCGCTAAATCACGGCATGATTACCGCCGACGAATTGCTTTATCCCGAGCTTTATCCCTATTTGGATGATGTTTGTAGTTATTTTGCCATAGGGGCGCGGAGTGTGGAAAATCAGCTGCATCGCTTTGTTGCCAGCGGGCTGGCCGCCCCGGTGGGCATGAAAAACCCCATTAGCGGCTCGATTGCGGTGATGACGAATAGCATCGCGGCGGCGCATGGCGCGCATCGGTTTTTGTTTCGCGGCGACGAGGTGCAAAGCGGCGGAAATCCGCTGGCGCATGGGGTTTTGCGGGGGTATCGCCGCGGAGGGCGGCATATGCCAAATTTTTCCATTGATGATTTGCAAAATACCCGCGCGCGCTTTGAGGCCGCCGGGCTGCCGGATTGCGGCGTGATTGTGGATGCCAGCCATTCCAATTCGCTGGGCGATTATACGATTCAACAGGATGTGGCCATGGAGATTATAAAATATCGCGAAAACCCTGATTTGCGGCGGTTTGTGCGGGGTATTATGCTGGAGAGCTTTTTGGAGCAAGGCCGCCAAAGCCCGGAATCTGCGGCTTTTGGCCAATCAATTACCGACCCCTGCCTGGGCTGGGAGCAAAGCGAAGCCCTGATTTACAGGCTTTATGGAGGACTAGATGGAAAATTCTGAAAGAGAAATCGCCATATACGCGCTGATGGATATTATCCGCGAGCGAGCCTATGGAAATGTGGCTCTGCGGCGGATTTTGGGGCGTCATGGGGCTTTGCGCCGCGAGCAAAAGGCCCTGATTACTGAGCTGGTAAACGGCGTTTTGCGCAATATGCTGCGGATTGACTATATTTTGTCACACTATTCCAAAACGCCGATTGCCAAATTGCGGCCGTTTATTTTGAATAATCTGCGGGTTGGGGTTTATCAAATGAAATATCTTGATAGAATTCCAGATTATGCCATTTGCTCCGATGCGGTGAAACTGGCTAAAGCAAAGGGTTTTGGGCAGTTGGCAGGATTTGTTAATGGGGTTTTGCGAAATATTGCGCGGGGGGATGATGTGGCCTCGCCGGATTTTGCCGCCGACCCGGTGGCGCATTTGGCGGTCGGTTATTCGTATCAACCCTGGATTATCAAGCATTTTTTTGACGAGATGGGGCAGGGGGAGACCCGTGATATGCTGGAAATAAATTCCAAGCCCCCGGAAATCACAATTGCCGCAAACACCCTAAAAACAAATATTGACGAGCTTGCTAATATTTTGACAAAAGAAGGGCTGTCGGTTAGGAAAAGCGAGATTATTTCGGATGCATTGATAATTTCGCGAATAGTTGACATTCGGGAATTGGACTCGTTTCGGCGGGGGCTTTTCCATATTATGGATACTAGCTCGATTTTGGCGATTCGCGCCGCCGCGCCCAGGGCTGGTGAAAATATTATCGATTTATGCGCCGCTCCCGGCGGCAAAAGCTTTTTGGCGGCATATTTGACCGAGGGCAAGGCGCGGATTTTGGCGCGGGATATTCATGAGCATAAATTGGCAAACCTGCGCGAGGGGGCGGGGCGGCTGGATTTGGCAAATATTGACATTCGGCGCGGGGATGCCGCCGAGGCGGATTGGCAGCTGGAAAACACCGCCGATTTGCTGATTATCGACGCGCCCTGCTCCGGCCTTGGCATTATCCGCCGCCGCCCGGATATCAAGCTAAATCGCGCCCCGGCGGATATCGCCGCGCTGGCCGCCCTGCAAAGGAAAATTCTGGAAAATAGCTGGGCATATGTGCGGCCGGGTGGGCGGCTGATTTATTCCACCTGCACCCTCTCGCGCCGGGAAAATGAGGACAATTTCGGCTGGCTTTTGGCCAATCGCCCCTTTGACCCGCTGGATTTGCGCCCAAATCTGCCCGCCACCCTCCATGGCAAAACCGCGCAACGCGGCCACATTACCATCCACCCCCAAACCCTAGGCACAGACGGCTTTTTCATAGCCATTGCCACAAGAAGAAAAGAGGACTGATTAAAATTTATCAAATAATTTACAATCCCCAGTCTAGCAAAGGTAGACCAGAAAAAATGGCGGAGGCTTTGGCGAAAGTACGCGCCGAGCTGGCGGCAAATGGTGCGGATTTTGTCGTCCACGAAACCCGCGGAGCCGGCCATGCCACCGAGATTGCGGCGGCTCTTTGCGGCGCGGGGCAGGAGGCCAGCCTGATTGTTATCGGCGGCGACGGCACGATTTTCGAGGTTGTCAATGGGCTGGATTTGGGCAATCGCGCCGCCATTGGCATAATTCCGGCAGGCACGGGCAATGATGTGGCGCGGATGATGAATATCCCATGGGATGCCGCCGATGCCGCGCGGCTGATTTTGCGCGGGCGCAGCATAGATGCCGATGCCGCCCAGATTGCCGGCGGGCCGCGCTTTGTTTCGTTTGCGTCCTATGGAATCGCCACGGAGATGGTGCTGGGCATGATGAGCATGAAAAAAAAGACCCATTTGAGCTATTTGCAGATGATGCTAAAGCGGGTGTTGAGTTTTCAGGCTAAGGCGGTTAAACTGGAGGTGAATGGGCAGGAATTCAGTCTGCTGGCGGATTTTTTAAGCATGCATAATTGCGTTTGCGCCGGCGGCGGGATGCAGATAGCCCCCGGGGCGCGGCTGGATGATGGCCGGCTGGATTTGGTGATTGTTGAATATCGGGGCTTTTGGCGGCGGATGGCAAATCTGATTGCCATTGTCACCAAAAGAATTCATGGGCAGCCAAATTATCGTCGAATCCCCTGCGAAGCCGCTAAAATACACTCTCTCCACGAAAATCGTTGCACAATAGATGGCGAAATTCGCCTGATGAATCATCTCGAAATCCAAATTTTACCAAAATTTGTTAAATTTTACATATAATTATTTGCGCATTATCTGTCAAGACATATGGCCGCATCCTTGTTATAATGGAATTGGAGGTGGGCAAATGAAGGAAAAATCGGTATTTGCGTCGCTGGAAATTATTGAAAGGAATATTTTGGAAAAACTGACCGTGGAGAATTTGGCGCGGGATATTCATTTTTCTAAATTTCATTATCAGCGGCTTTTTCGTGAGATTGTTGGCGAAAATGTGATGGCCTATGTGGCGCGGCGGCGGCTGGATTTGGCGGCTCGCGCCCTGCTGGAGAGCGATGCCGCGATTTTGGATATCGCGCTGGCGCATGGCTATGAAAGCCACGAGGGTTTTAGCCGCGCCTTTAAGGCGCGCATGGGCGTGACCCCCTCGGAATACCGCAAATATCGCCTTTATGCCCCTTTACAAAATTTTTTAAAGGAGCGGGAAAATATGGCTTATTCCAAATCGACTGACGAAATTATTAGAGAACTTAATGCGGTGATTGTTGCCGCGAAGGAAACGGCGGATTTTGCCCGGAAACATGGGGCTGCCGAGATTAGCTCATCTGGGTCTTATGCCCAGTTTTGGGAATTTATGGCTGACAAGGCCGACGAGATGGCTAATGGAATTCAAAATACGCTTAACGGTATAACCGCAATCGGACAGCGGCCTGACGAGATATCGGCGCGTTTTGCTATTATGAAAATTCTTGACAATGTTAGCTTTATGTCAAATCTGTCGGCTTTTCATGGGGGATTGATGGCGGCGCGGGGCGGAGATGAGGCGCAGTCTGCTTTTGAACCGATTGTCACGAGATTTTACAATTTAGCAAAATCGTCAAATATTGGCAATCGTCGGGTTGCGGAGCTTTTTGCAGAGCTGACATCGCTGATTTTTGATAATATGCGCAAAGTTGCAGAAGCCCAGCTGCAAAAGGTCGCAAAAACCGGGCAAACCTTGGCGGCCAGCCTGCGGCGCGGTCTGCCCTATGGCTATATTGCTGATGAAATTGTTAAAATCACAGATGAATTGACAAATATTTCCATTGAAAACATACAAATCCGCCAGCTGGAATATTTATCCACCCGGCTAGAGTCTATTATTTTTGCCGCAGACACCGATGCCTTTCGCGCCCCGGAACACAAGGATTTGCTGGGCGGCATAAATGATTTCGCCGCCCAAATTGTCGATTTGCTGGATAATTTACAAAATTTGCCATCCGACCCGCCACCGGCATTTAGCACCCGCGAAATAAATTTCCAAAATATTACATTGCAATCCCAATTGCTATATTTCCACATTCGGGGCGAAATCGAAAAAATGGGTAAATTTGGGGATTGCGCAAAAAGCATTTTGGATGCGATTTGCGGCAAAATGGAGAGTGTTATAAATATGGCAATATCTCAAAGCCCGCCCGGCGAGATTGCCGATATGGTTAGTGATACGTATAACCTAATGATTCAGGCGGCTGATGAATTAAGCGAACATGGCGGCGCAATACGATTTATTGCCGCCGAAATCAATTATTTGGCAAAGCGGGTTGCCCAGTGCTAAACGCTGCCCGAACCATAGGTAAAGCCGCGCCCATGCACATCCGCGACCACATCCGTCACCATAAAAGCCTCCTCGTCGTGTTTATCCACGATTTCGATTAGGCGGCGATAATCGGCGGCCTCTAGCGTCACCATCAGCATGGGAATTTCCGCCTTTTCATACGCGCCGGTGGTGGGAATCACCGTCACTCCCCGCCCCAAATCGTGGAGGATGTCGTTGGTGATGGCATCGCTGTGTTTGCTGATAATATGCACCCGCTTTTTCTTATTCAGCCCATTTTCGATATAGCCCATCACCATCATTGTGATAAAAATTGACAATATCGCAAAAAAGAAGGAATCCACATCAAAAATAAATAGGCTGAGAGCGACCACAATGCCATCCGTGGCGAAAAGGCCGATGGAGGGCTTTAGCCCGAAATATTTTTTCATAATCAGCGGCGGGACGGCAGTTCCGCCGCTGCTGGCGCGGTTTTTGTAAAGAAGCGACACCGCTATGCCAAAAATCACGCTGCCCACCACCATGGACAGCATTCTATCGTCAACCAGCTGATATTGCGGGATTAGCCCGATCGCCACAGGCAAAAGTCCCGCGCCAATCACGGTATTGATAAAAATTTCACGTCCCAAAAATATCAATGTCAAAACCAAAACCGCGCCATTGCCGATATATACGATAATCGAGCGATCCATGCCTGTGGCGGCCTCGATTATAATGGCCAGGCCGGTTAGCCCCCCGGCGGCGATTTGGTGGGGGCCCAGAAACATATTTACCCCGACGGCGATTAGGATGATTGAGAATATGATGGTGCTTAATCGTATAACTAGCCTCTTTGTTTTCATGAAATCCTCCTTAGTTTTCATCAATAAAAAATCGCTGATACCATATTAGAAAAGTGAAAATTGTCCAGATTTTTCTGGCGTTGTCTTCTCGTCCTAATTTATGACGATCTAATATGCGTATTAGTTTTTCTTTATGGAAAAATTGGCTAACAAAATCCTTGTTAAAATATTCATGCACAATTTTATAAAATTTATCCTGCCTGAGCCAAATCCGGGTGGGTACGGGGAAGCCCATTCGTTTATTTGTCTTTTTTTCGGCAAAATTGCTAATGGCGGCCTGCCGCAGGGCGTATTTTGTGGTTTCTTTGGTGACGCGGTATTTTGTGGGGATGGTGCTGGCCACGGCGAACACCTCGCGATCCAAAAACGGCACGCGGCTCTCTAGGCTATTTGCCATCGACATTTTGTCGGCCTTTAGCAAAATATCCCCCGCCAGCCACATATGGATATCCAAAAACTGCATTTTTGTGGTGTCGTCTAAATGGGTGGCCTTGGCGTAAAAGGGCGCGGTGACGGCGGTCATGGGGGTAGCGGCGGGGTTTTTCAAAATATCGGCGCGCTCGGCTTCGTCAAAAACCTTTGCATTGCCGATGAATCGCTCCTCGACCGGCATTGCGGCGCGGATAAAAAAATTTTTGCCCTTGAATTTTAGGGGGATGCGGCGCATGATTCCGCCTAGCAGACGGCGCAGCGGCCGGGGCAGGCGGGCGGCGAGCCCCAAATCCCGCGGCTCGCGATATATGCCATAGCCGCCGAAAAGCTCATCCGCCCCCTCGCCGGAAAGCACGCCTTTCACATGCTCCCGCGCCAGTTTGCAAACGAAATACAGCGCGACAGCGGCGGGGTCGGCCAGCGGCTCGTCCATATGATATTGAATTTTTGGCAAAATATCCCAAAATTCCTCCGGACTAATTTCTTTGCTAAAATTTTCTATACCTTTTTGATTTGACAATTTTTTAGCGTGGTCTATTTCATTAAAACCATCATGCTCGAAACCGACTGTGAAAGTTTTGGCAACATCCGCGATTGTGGCGACATAGCTGGAATCCGTTCCGCTCGACAATAGCGAGCCTATCGGCACATCCGCCAGCAAATGCGCCGCCACAGAATCCTTTAGCGCGGCATCGATATTTGCTACAGTCGTCGCCAAACCGATATCGCGGGGGGCAAAATCCGCCTGCCAATAGCGCGAAATGGCGATTTCGCCATCCCGATAAACCATATAATGCGCGGCGGGTAGCCGAAAAACCCCTTTAAACATACTTTCAGGCAGGGCGGAATATTGAAAAGACAAATAATTAACAAGTCCGTCATGATTTAACTCTTTGTTAAAACCCGGATAATCCAAAAAGCTTTTTATTTCCGACCCAAAAAGCAGGCCGCCGCCAAAAATCCCATAATAAAAGGGTTTTATGCCAAAAAAATCTCGCGCCGCAAAAATCTCGCGCCGGGATTTATCATAAATGACAAATGCAAACATCCCGCGCAAATGGGCGAGCATACCTTCGCGATAAATGTCATATAAATGTAATAAAACCTCTGTATCAGAATCGGTAATAAATTCACGACCCTCGGCCTCTAGCTCTTTGCGAATAATTTTATGATTATAAATTTCGCCATTAAAAACTATGGCAAAATTTCCGCAAACACTATGCATAGGCTGGTTGCCATGCTCTAAATCAAAAAAAGACAGCCGCCGAAAACCCAGGGCTATAAAATCGTCAGAAAAATAACCAACCCCATCGGGCCCTCTATGGGCAATGCGCTCGGTCATTTTTTCGATTACCGAATTTTCATATTCGTTTTCCGTATATCCGCAAAAACCGCACATATTTTTCTCCTAAGTAATTTGCCGTATTATCCCAAAAGGGGTTTGCTCGCTGGCTTGGCCTAGGGGGTTGTCGGCCAAAATCCGCACCAAAAGGGCGCGGTCTATTGTCGGGTCGCTCGTGCCTAAAATATTGCCGCCTAGGTCGTTTATGTCGACAATCGCCACGGGATGCCCCGCCGCCGTCGCCGCGATTTTGGCCGCATTATCGGGATTTTTTGGCCCTAGCACCACGTATTTATTATAGGGCGGCAGGGTATATGGGGTTGGGCCGTCGATAGAGCGGGCGCGCTCGCCGGCAACGCGATAAAACCAGCCCCGCCGCCGAAAAATTTTGCCAATAATCGAAACCCCCGCCGCCAGCAAAATCCGAAAAACCCCGCACTCGCGCAGAGCCATCTCCATAGTTTCGGGAATCCCCAGCCCGATGCCATATGCCGAGCGATGCACAAAGCGGCATAAAATCCGCGCCAGCCGCCGCGGGCGAATCTCCGCCATAGGCACAGCCCGCGCCTGAATGCATGCCACCGCCTTTTCCGAAATAAACAGGATATCGCCGGGTATCGCATGGGGTTTGAAATAATCCGCGGAAACTATTTCGAGTTTATCCGCCCCCGTTAAAATATGGGTTTTTATGGGAATTCTGGCATAATTTACCCCATCAATATTTATTTCAAGATTTTTATTTATATTTGGATTACTAATATTATGCACCTCCAAATTCACAAAATTTCCCTATTTACGATTTTAACACAAAAATAATTAAAATTCAACAAATATTTCTACTAGAAAAATGAAAAAATTTGTGGTATACTGTTATTAGTGTGAAAATGAAGGGGGAAAGTGTGTGATAAACATTGCATTTGACCGGGAGCATATTCTGCGCGTGATTGATGCCATGGTCAAAAAAACGATGCAGATGGATTTGCGCTGGGATTGGGCCTGCGGAGTGGCCTATTACGGCGTTTCCGAGGCTATTGAGGTAACACAGCGCGAGGAATATCTCGAGGCTTTGCAAAATCGCATCGATGAATACATGGGGCTGGGGTTGCCCGGTTTTAATGTAAACACCTGCTCTATGGGGCATTGCTTGATAACCCTCTATGAGCATACCCGCGATGAAAAATACCTGGGTGTGGCCCAGGAAAAGCTAAACCACCTGCGGCAAAAGGCCATTCGCTTTTCTGATAGGGTTTTGCAGCATACTGTTTCCGGGAAAAATGATTTTCCCGAGCAGGCATGGGCAGATACCCTGTTTATGGCGGCTTTATTTATGCTGCGCATGGGGGTTATGCAAAAGGATGAGGATTTGATAGCCGACGCGCTGAATCAATTTTTTTGGCATATCGAATATCTGCAAGAACCCGCCGAGGGCGTGTGGTTTCATGGGTATAATAACCTCTCGAAAGACCATATGTCTGGCCATTATTGGGCGCGGGGAAATGCCTGGGCATCTTATACCATGGCTTTGGTAGGGCGGATTTTGCCCGAGCCGTATCTTTATCCCCAATTTATGGATATTACCTGCGCTTTGCGCGACCAGCTATCCGGCCTGAAAAATTATCAAACGGAAAATGGTCTTTGGCGTACGGTTTTGGATGATGAGGATAGCTATGAGGAGCTATCTGCATCTGCGGGAATCGCCGCTGCTATGCTGGTTTCCGGCAATCCGCTGCATACTAGCTATGCCCAGCGCGCCCTGAAAGGGGTTTTGAAAAATGTGACTGGAGATGGGCGGATGCTGAATGTTTCTGGGGGTACTGCCGTTATGCGTGATTTGGAGGGCTATCGCCAAATATCGCGCAAATGGGTGCAAGGCTGGGGACAAGGCCTGGGGTTGGCATTTTTGGCCGAGCTGTTAAATGAAAAGAAAAGCATAGCGATTTAACAAACCTCCGCAAATATTAGTGTTTTTAATCTCATAATCTATGGGCTTGTTTAGTTTACCCATTTTTAGTATATCCATATTTTGACAATTGATACTTGTGGCGTAGGGGCGGCCATTGGCCGCCTATTGCAGATTGGTGATAGATATCGCTTGTGGATATTAGGCGGCCAGTGGCCGCCCCTACTGGTTGCATCCCCTTTCATAAAAAATCGGCCAAAATTATTATGATTTTTGGCTGATTTTTGATTTTTTAAAATTTTTTTTTGCAAAAGGTATTGACAAAGAGGGGTTTTCGTGGTATATTACTGTTAGCACTCACTGGCATAGAGTGCTAACAATTTGGAATGATGACGATTTTTGCGGGGGTGAGAGTATGCTGGATGCGCGCAAAATTAGGATTTTAGAGGCTATTATTACGGATTATATTGCTACGGCAGAGCCTATTGGGTCGCGCACTATTGCGAAGAAATACGATTTGGGCATATCTTCGGCCACCATTCGCAATGAAATGAGCGATTTAGAGGAGATGGGCTATATCACCCAGCCCCATGCATCATCCGGGCGCATCCCCTCGGAGCGGGGCTATCGGCTGTATGTGGATGGGCTGATGGGGGCTACGCGCCTTAGTGTTGAGCAGGAGGATTTTTTGCTGGCCAGCATATCCGGCGGGCTGGAGCGGATTGATAATCTGATGGGCGATGTGGCGCGGGCCATTTCGATTTTGACAAATTATACCGCCGTGGCCAGCGAGCCGCAGATGGCGCGGGTTGGTATTAGCCATGTGCAGCTAGTGCCGGTGGATGAGGCGCGGCTGGCTTTGGTTATTGTCACATCTGCCAAAACTGTGAAAAATCATATGGTTAGCCTAAATAATCCGCCGCCATTATCTGCCTTAAATTCCATTTCTTTGGTATTGACCCATTTTTTGGCAAATAAAGGTGTTGCTGATATAAATAAGAAATTGATAGCAAAAATAGGCGCGGAATTTGAAAAAATAGGCGCGGCTGCTGATATTTTGGATGCTATAATTCCCGCGATAATCGCATCGCTGCGCCAAGAGCAGGCCGTTAGGCTGCATACCTCCGGCATAAAAAATATTTTGGCTTTTCCTGAATTTTCCAATTTAGAAAAAGCCCGGGAAATTTTTCAAATGCTGGAGGAGCGGGAAACCCTGGCCACCATGCTGACCGGGGATGAGGATATCCGCATAGCCATAGGCTCGGAAATAAATATGCCCGCTATGAGCGATTGCAGTATTATCAAAGCGCGGGTGCGGCTGGGGGATGGGATGGTGGGGCATATTGCCATTATCGGCCCTACCCGGATGGATTATTCGCGCGGTTTATCGGTAATAAATTCGATATTACAAAAGATTGAAAGGAGTAATGATTTTGGCTAAAGAGCACAATGAGGAATTTAATGAAGAAACAGAGGCAAAGGAAAAGGCTATAATGCCGGACGAGGTTTTGGCGGATGCGCCCGAAATTGGCGAGGCTGATAAACAGGCGGCGCAAATCCGCATGTATATTGACAAAATCCAGCGGCAGGCCGCCGAATTTGAAAACTATCGGGCGCGAACCACCCGCGAAATGGCGCAGATTTTTGATAATGGCGCAAAAGAGGTGTTGCTTGCGCTTTTGCCCATAGTCGATAATTTCGACCGCGCATTGGCTGCCGAAAATGATGGGGCAAATTTTACAAAAGGCGTGCAAATGATACGCACCCAGCTGGCCTCGGCCATGGATAATCTGGGTCTGACCCCCATCCCCGCCGTAGGCCAAAAATTCGACACAAAGCTCCATGCCGCCGTCACCCATATCGACGACCCGGAGCTAGGCGAAAACGAAATCGCCGCCGAGCTGGCCGCGGGCTATATGTTCAAAGGCAAAGTCCTGCGCCATAGCATGGTGACAGTGGCAAATTAAAAAATGGATGTGAATAAAATGGCTAAATCATACGCATTTGTACATCACGATCACCCTCTGTCTATGGAAGAAATACGCGAGCTCTATCGTGGATATTGGGTGTATATGGTTAATGCTGAATTTATAGAAGGTAATGGTGTTGTTAGCGGCAGGCCGGTTGTTATTGGAACGCGAGCCTATGCTGGTTCAGTGGATGGCATATATGACCAATTTAAGAGTGAAGAATTTCAGCCCAGCTTTGGCAAAAGTTTTTTGCTTAATCCGATTTTGGTTCAACTTGGGGTTCAGCAAGAGCCGGAAAACTTAATTTTTGAAAGCGAGGACAAATGAATAAAATTTCGTTTTCATATAATTTTGTTGACAAGCTGAAATTAGATGCTGATGGGCATTATTATTTGCAACTCCCTGCTTTTTACAGTTTTGAAAGCCATTCAAATGCCCCCGTTGATTTTATTTTTGATACAGGAGCATATCTGACCGTTCTTTCCCGCAATAGCGCGAGGGATCTCGAGCTAATGGATAAATTCACAACCCAAAAAGGCGTGAAATTATCTGGCTTTGCGGGAGGGTGTTTGGCGGATATCAAAGAAATTCCCGGCCTGATTATTGGCGGGCGCAGGATGGTGGGGGTGAAAGTGGCCGTCCCGCATATTGATACACCCGCCAATATATTGGGGCTAAATGTAATCGACCATTTTAAATTTTTGGTTGATACTGATGAAGACAAAATATATTTTGCCGATAATCCGAATCCGGGGATACCTGATATCCTTAGGGCTAGGCGGATTTATGCTGTTGATGATGAAAAAAATATTTCGCAAAAAAATATCTCATAGGAGGAAAAATATGTCAAAGATTATTGGAATTGATTTGGGGACTACTAATTCGTGTGTGTCTGTGATGGAGGGCGGAAAGCCTGTTGTTATCGCGAATAGCGAGGGGGGGCGCACTACGCCCTCGATTGTTGGATTTACAAAAACCGGCGAGCGGCTGGTGGGCGAGGCGGCGAAACGCCAAGCCATCACCAATCCCGATAATACCATAATGTCGATAAAGCGGCTAATGGGTACAAAACAAAAAATTACCGTTGATGGCAAATCATATACCCCGCAGGAAATTTCGGCCATGATTTTGCAAAAGCTAAAGACCGATGCCGAGGCCTATTTGGGCGGCACCGTTAGCGAGGCTGTTATTACTGTGCCGGCCTATTTTGGAGATGATGAGCGACAGGCCACCATTGATGCGGGCAAAATCGCCGGTTTTGAAGTTAAGCGGATTATTAACGAGCCGACTTCTGCATCCTTGGCCTATGGCCTAGATAATGATGTTGACCAAAAGATTTTGGTTTATGATTTGGGCGGCGGCACTTTTGATGTGTCGGTAATAGATATTGGCGATGGGATGGTCGAGGTTTTGTCGACTAATGGAGTAAACCATTTGGGCGGCGATGATTTTGACGAGCGCATCATAAATCATTTGGTGAAGGAATTCAAGGCCGCCGAGGGGATTGATTTATCGAAAGACAAGCTGGCCATGCAGCGGGTAAAAGAGGCGGCGGAAAAGGCGAAAAAAGAGCTATCGACCGTGACCCAAACCAGCATAAATATCCCGTTTATCACCGCAAATCAGGATGGGCCAAAGCATTTGGATTCCAGCCTGACTCGCGCAAAATTTAACGAGCTTACTGCGGATTTGGTTGCGCAGACTATCGACCCTGTGCATTCTGCCCTAAAAGATGCCGGAATTAGCGCATCCCAACTAACCCGGGTGCTATTGGTGGGCGGCTCGACCCGGATTCCGGCTATTTCTGATGCTGTTAAAAATATAACAGGCCATGAGCCGTTTAAAGGTATAAACCCTGATGAATGCGTGGCTATTGGCGCGGCTATTCAGGGCGGCAAATTGAGCGGCGACGAAAGCCTGAAAGATTTGGTTTTGGTGGATGTCACCCCCCTTTCGCTGGGGATTGAAACTCTGGGCGGCGTGGTTTCCCGCCTAATCGAGCGCAATACCGCCATTCCTACCCAAAAAACCCAGGTTTATTCCACCGCCGCCGATAATCAAACCGCTGTGGATATCGTGATTGTTCAGGGCGAGCGGCAGTTTGTCAAAGACAATAAACGCATTGGCGATTTCCGGCTGGACGGCATCTTGCCCGCTCCGCGCGGCATTCCAAAAATCGAGGTTAGCTTTAATATTGATGCCAATGGGATTGTTAATGTTACGGCAAAAGACCAGGGCAGCGGCAAAGAGCAAAATATTACCATCACCGCCACCACCAAAATGAGCGATGATGAAATCCAAAAAGCGGTGGATGAAGCCAAACAATTCGAGGAATCCGACCGCGCCCGCAAAGATATCGTCGACACCAAAAACGATGCCGATGCCATTATTTTCCAAACGGAAAACCTAATGAAAGAGCAGGCGGAAAAAATTTCGGACGAGGACAAAGCCCAGCTAGAGGCCGAGCTAGGCCGCTTTAAATCCGAAAACGAAACCCTAACAATCGACACCATGACCCCCGAGGACAGCGAACGCCTAAAATCCGGCATAGCCGCCCTAACGGAAATCATGCAGACCATAGCCGCCAAAATCTACCAGCAAGCCCCCCAAGACGGCCATCCCGAACACGAACACCCCGAGCAAAACGAAGACGGCTCCGTCGAGGGCGATTACAAAGAGTTGTAAAAAAATATAAACACCACAAGGGGCGGCGTATGTCGCCCCTGAGGCTGTATAGAGAGGGTGTTATTATCGAAACCACAATCTGGGATGAAAATAAGCTCTTTGAGGATTTGCAGGAAATGAGCATTTCCAGCATGGATTTTTGGGATAATGAAATAGATGATGAGGCATGGAGTGACATATAAACAGGCATATAAACAAGGGAGAGGGATGGATGGCTAAACAGGATTATTATGATACTCTCGGCGTGGCGCGGGGGGCTAGTGATGAGGAGATAAAAAAGGCATATCGGGCGGCCGCGAAAAAATGGCACCCCGATAATAACCCCGGGGATGCGGCGGCCGAGGATAAATTCAAGGCGGTGGCGGAGGCCTATGGGGTGCTTTCTGATTCGCAAAAGAGGGCGCAGTATGACCAATTTGGCCATGCGTCTGCCGATATGAGCGGCTTTGGCGGCGGGGGCGGCGGATTTAGTTTTGGCGGATTTGATTTTTCGGATATTTTGAATGAAATGACGGGATTTGGCGGCGGTAGGCGGCGGCGCGGGCCTGCGCCCGGCAATGATGTTGAGCTGACTTTGCAAATTGATTTTGAGGAGGCCATTTTTGGGGTTGAAAAGCAGATTGAATTTAGCCTAAAAGATGCCTGTGAGGATTGCCGCGGAAGCGGGGCAAAGGCCGGGACAACTCCGGTTAGCTGTGGCACATGCGGCGGTAGCGGACAGGTTGTTACCCCCATCCAGACCGCCTTTGGCATGATGCAAACCCAAAGCGCATGCCGCACATGCCGCGGACAGGGCATGATTATCAAAGACCCCTGCGATACCTGCCGCGGACAGGGGCGTGTAAACAAAAAGAAAAAGCTGGCCGTAAATATTCCCAAAGGGATAGATAATGGCGAGAGTATCCGTTATACTGGCCAGGGCGAGGCCGGCGGTGCTGGCGCGCCTAAAGGCAATTTATACGTTAAAATTATGGTGCGGCCGCATAAGGTTTTTACCCGGCGGGGCGCGAATTTGTATATGAATCGCGAGATTTCCTTTACTCAGGCGGCTTTGGGCGCGGAAATCATAATCGATACCCCCCATGGGGAGGAGGTTCACCGGCTGGCCGCCGGCACTCAGCCCGAAAGCGTCATTACCCTGCGGGGCAAGGGTGTGCCTGTGCTGCAATCCAGCCGCATGGGCGATTTGATTGTTACCCTAAAAGTGGTTGTGCCGCGCAATTTGACTGATAGCCAAAAAGAGCTGCTGCGCCAGTTTGCCGCCGAATCCGGCGATGCTGTTGATAATGGCAAAAAAAGTTTTTTTGATAGATTTAAAAAATAGCGAGGTGTCATTATGAGTGAAAATAATCACAATATCAAAATCAGCGAGGCCGAGCGGTATGCCCAAATAAACGACCCGGCGGATAATCGCCTAGAGGCGATTTTGGGCAATCTGGGCGAGCTATATCCCGGTTTTACCGTAGATATTTGCTATCATAATCAGGAGCATCCCGCCGAAATAATTTCCCGGCTGGGCGCGCAGATTATTGATGATTCAATCGAGATGCGGCTGGAGATTGACAATTTTAAACCGGATATAGGCGAGGCTTTTTTGATGCCATCAACCATGTGGTTTGATTTTGCCGCCATTCATGATGCCCGCCATCCCGATATGTATTGGACAAGCCGCCGAATCGCGGCGCACCGGGGTTTTTGGGATATTTTTGTTACTCGTGAAAATAATAGCGATGAACAAAATCCGCCCATTAGCGGCTATTTGCTGGCCGCCAATACCACCCACGAAATTTTCTGCGTCGCCTCAAATTCCCCGGCCGAGAGCCGCCATCTTTTGACCGCCGCCGTCCGCCATGCCTTCAATTCCGGCGCATCGCAGGTATTGCGCATGGTAGAGCGCGCCGACACCGCCGAACAAACCGCCGCCCGCGCCCTCGGCTTTACCGAACACGGCTATTACCGCGGCTTTCGGTTGGTTTTGCCAACGGAATAAATGAAAAGATGTGGATATCCGCGTTGATGTAGGGGTGGCCAATGGCCGCCTATCCGTAGCGAATTTTTTGGCTATTGCAAATTTGTAAAAGGCGGCCAGTGGCCGCCCCTACGGTTATCAACGCTATTTATTCACACCCAAATGAAACGGTGGGTGAATTTATGAATAAACTGAGCTGGCAGGATTTTGTTAATGCGGATTTGGCCTCTGATGCGGATTATAGCTGGGATGTGCGTCCTTTTGTTTCGCATATGTCTGATGTATGGGGCGAGGCAAATAGGGTGGTTCAATATTTTGAGCAATGGCGAAGCGAAGACACCAAAGAAGCCCACGAAAAATTTTTGCAACAAATAAACCTTTTTCACGATATCTGCGCAAACATCTATTCCAACAACACCGTTTTTGAAGAAGGCAAATTCGAGCTAAAGCTAGCGCAATGGGAATTATACGACTATTGCCTATGGGACAACACATTTTCAAACAACAGCAAAAGCGTTATGCGCTGGTTTGACGAATGGGCGTATCAGGCGAATTATGTGGAGTAGCCAATGTAACAAATAAAAAATATTTCCCAGCTATTGAAATTGTGGCTGGGATATGTTATAATGAATAATTATACTAATATAGTGTTGGGAGAGGAGGGTTTGTATGCAAAATGATAAGCTGGTTTTGTTTGAGGATTGTGCCGAGGATATGCTTTTTGAGCAGTTGATTAGCAAGGTTTCTGCATACCACCCTGCTCGGGATTTTTCGCTGATAGAGCGGGCTTATGCTTTGGCGCGGGATGCCCATCAGGGGCAGGAGCGCAAATCGGGCGAGCCGTATATTCAGCATCCGCTGGAGGTTGCTATAATGCTGGCAAACCCCCTGCGCGCAGACCGGGAAACCATTGCCGCCGGGATTTTGCATGATGTTATCGAGGATACGGATTATACCTATGAGGATTTGAAAGAGATTTTTGGCGAGGAAGTCGCCAATTTGGTTAATGGAGTGACAAAGCTGGCGGTTTTTCAGCGGCATAATAGCGAATGGGACGAGGCCGCCCATGGGAAAATCAAAACCCGCCCCCTTAGCGCGGAGGAGGCTCAGGCCGAAAATTATCGCAAAATGTTTTTGGCTATGAGCGATGATATTCGAGTTATAATGATTAAAATCGCCGATAGGCTGCATAATTTGCGTACTCTCGAATCCATGCCCGAGGATAAGCGCAAACGCATAGCTACCGAGTCTTTGACCATTTATGCCCCCCTAGCGGGGCGGCTGGGCATTGCCGCATTTCGGCGGGAAATCGAGGATTTGTCGTTTAAATATTCGGATAATGCCGAATATCTGCGGATAAAGGCCGCTGTTGATATGAAGCTGGCCGAGCGGGATGCTTTTGTTGAGGAAATACTGGGCGCATTAACCCAAATGCTGGCAGAGCTGAAAATATTTGGAAAAGTAGAGGGGCGGCCAAAGCACTTTTTTAGCATTCACCGCAAAATGCATAATTCAAACCGCGCTATCGACCAGATTTTTGATTTATATGCCGTGCGGATAATTGTGCCGGATATGAAGGATGTTTGGGTTGCGCTGGGTTATGCCCAGCAGATTTATAAACCCATCCCCGGCCGATTTAAAAACTATATCGCATCCCCAAAAAGCAATTTATATCAATCTGTCCATGATACCCTGATGGGCCCGGGTGGCCTGCCTTTTGAAATACAGGTGCGCACATGGGAGATGCATAATACCGCGGAATACGGCGTTGCCGCCCATTGGAAATATAAGGAAGGCAAATTTGCCGGCGAGGAAAGTGCCAATGCAAAAGAAAACTGGCTGGGTCAGATTTTGGAATGGCAAACCGAGGAATATGATAATCAGGAATTTTTGCGGCTTTTGAAAAGCGATTTGGATGTTTATAGCGAATATATTTATTGCTATACCCCAAAGGGCAAGGTTGTCGAGCTTGTTAAAGGCTCGGGGCCTGTGGATTTTGCCTATGCCATTCATTCGGATATCGGAAATTCGATGGTTGGGGCAAAAATAAATGGCAAATTTGAAACCAAAGAATATATTTTGCAAAATGGCGATTGGGTGGAAATCGAAACCAGCAAAAATACCCGTGGGCCTAGCATTGATTGGCTAAAAATTGTCAAAACCAGTAATGCAAAAAGCAAAATCCGCCAATGGCTGAGAAAACAGGGGCGGGATGAGAGCATAGCCCGCGGGCGAGATATTTTGGAGCGGGGCGCGAAAAAGCGCGGCCATACTTTGGCGGCTTTGCTGGCCTGCGCCGAAAATGGTTGGTTTGCGCGCTTTGGCCAGAGGGATTTTGATACCATGTGCGCCGCGATAGGCCAGGCCGGCCTGCGCGAGGGGCAGGTTTTTAGCTATCTTTTGCATGTCTATGAAATAGCAAACCCAGCACCCGAGCCTGATATTCAGGATGTTATTAACGAGATTAACGAAAAATTAACAAATATTAAACCCGCCGGGGCAATCGGCGATATTATTATCGAGGGGATAGAACGGCCGGGCACTCGCTTTGCCAAATGCTGCAATCCTCTGCCCGGGGATAAAATCATTGGCTTTGTCACCCGCGGGCGGGGTGTTAGCGTGCATCGCACCGATTGCGCAAATATCGCCCACACCCCCGAGGATGAGCGGCCGCGCCTAATCTCCGTCGCATGGAGCGAGGATGCGGCCAAATCTGCAAAGGCCAATTTCCATGCCGACCTCACCGTGGTCGCCCGGGACGAGGTCGAGCTAGTCATTCCCATCTCTCAAACTTTCGCAAAAAGCGGCGTCGTCCTAACCGGCATAAACGCCCGCTCCGTCGGCAACGAGGCAGTCTTCAATGTATCCATAAACGTAGCCGGCGCCGAGCAGCTAAATATGATAACCGACCGCCTCCGCGGCCTAGACGGCGTATACGAAGTCCGCCGCGACCATGCATGACATAATTTAATTAGGTGATGAATTTTTTTGGGGGCGGGGGCATGTTTTTTCCGGTTTTGTTTAGCATAATTTCGCTTTCGATTTTGATGGGCTTTGGTTTTGTTGGGCGCAAGGTGGGGATGATCAATGATACGGTTAGCGACGGGCTTTCGGGCATATTGGTAAATATTGCCATGCCGTCGTTTATTATCGTTTCTATGCAGCAGGAATTTTCCATCGAGCTTTTGCAAGACGGCGGTATTGTGTTTGTTATTTTTGTTGCGGCGCATTTGCTTTTGGCCGCGCTGGCCGAGGTTTTGGCGCGGGTCTTTAAAATTCCCCATGCCCGCAAAGGGGTTTTTCTGTTTGCCCTAACCTTTGGAAATGTGGGATTTATGGGTACTCCCGTGGTCGGCCCGCTTTTTGGCGATGCGGGGCTATTTTATATTACGATTACAAATGTGGTCTTTTGCTTGCTCGTCCCCCTGCTGGGAATGCGGCAAATCCGCGTTAGTGTGGCAATCCCGGACGCGCCCCCTCAAAAACGGCGGCTCAAAATAAATATGCCGTTTTTGTCGGCGATTGTCGGGATGGCCTTGTTTTTGACGTCCACAATGCTGCCCGGGCCGGTCTATACCGCCATTCGCCATGCCTCAAATTCCATGATGCCCATTTCGATGATTGCAATCGGCGGGATGATAGCAAAAATGAATATGCGTATGATATTTTCTGATAAAGGCATTTTTGTTTTGTCCGGAATAAAGCTTTTGATTTTGCCCATAATCTTTGCGTTTGTGCTTCGTTTATTTATCAGCGACCCGGTGATTATCGGCGTTGTGGTTTGTTTGCTGGCCATGCCCGCGCCTACTCTGCTGGCGATTTTTGCCGAGCAGCAAAAAACCGCCCCCGATTATGCCACCAGCGTCGTTTTAATCAGCACCGTCCTGTCTTTGCTGACTTTGCCTATTGTTTCCTTGTTTCTATAACGGAGGTTTGTTATGATTTTAACAGTTGATGCTATTGAAAAGTCCTTTGGCGCGAATTTGGTTTTGCGCAAAGTGGATTTTATTGTAAATGGGGGCGAGCGTGTCGCGCTGATTGGCGCAAATGGCGCGGGGAAAACCACGCTTTTTCGCATTATTTGCGGCGAACATACCGCCGATAGCGGCAATATTATGCTCAAAAAAGGCGCGAAAATAGGATATCTTTCACAAAATCCCGATTTGGATTTTAATAAAACCATATATGAAGAATTGATTTCGACTTTTGATTATCTAATACAACTAGAGGCGGATATTCGCGCTTTGGAGCAGGAGATGGGGCGGCTGGCCGGCGATGCGCTGGATGCCGCCATGTCGCGCTATTCCAATATGCAGGCGCGTTTTGAGGCGGAGCGGGGATACGAGATGGAGAGCCGCATTCGCGGGATTATGGCGGGGCTGGGCTTTGATGATGCTGAGCATGATTTGCCCATCCGCGCCCTTTCCGGCGGTCAAAAAACCCGCGTGGGTCTGGCAAAACTCCTGCTAACCGCTCCGGATTTGCTGCTTTTGGACGAGCCGACAAACCATTTGGATATCGCCGCGATTAGCTGGCTGGAGGATTATTTTGTGAAAGAATTCGCAAAAAGCCTTGTCATAATTTCCCATGATAGGTATTTTATGGATAAAGTCGCGACCAAGGTTGTCGAGATTGAAAGCGCCGTCAGCCGTATGTATACCGGGAACTACACCCAGTTTATGGAAAAGAAAATCGCCGATATCGAAATCCAAATGCATCATTTTGAGAGCCAGCAAAAAGAAATTGCGCGGCAGGAAAAATCCATTGCGCTGCTGCTGTCGTTTAACCGCGAAAAATCCGTGCGCCGCGCCCGTAGCAAGCAGAAGCAGCTGGCGAAAATTGAGCGCATCGAAAAGCCCGCCGATAGCCCCGATTCCATGCGCCTAACCCTCGCGCCGCGCCGCCGCAGCGGCAATGATGTTTTGGATATTCGCGGGGCGGGGAAGAATTTTGAGGGTCGTCAATTATTTAGCAATGTCAATATGGAAATTAAGCGGGGCGAGTGTGTCGCGCTGATTGGCCCGAATGGCGTGGGCAAAACCACGCTTTTTCGCATGATTATGGAGGGCGGCGCGGGGATTGCCGCCGGGACGAATGTGAATATCGGCTATTACGACCAAAGCCTTGCTGGGCTTGACCCGCAGGGGACTGTTTTCGCGGAAATCGCCAATGCCTACCCGCGCATGACAAATCTCGAGATTCGCAATGCGCTGGCGGCTTTTGTGTTTATGGGCGATGACGTTTTCGCGCCTATCGCGAACCTGAGCGGAGGCGAGCGGGGGCGGGTTTCCCTGCTGAAACTAATGCTGGGCGATGCGAATTTTTTGCTGCTCGACGAGCCGACAAACCATCTGGATTTGCCCAGCAAATCCGTTTTGGAAAACGCCATAAACGCCTATTCCGGCACGATTCTGCTAATTTCGCATGACCGTTATTTTATTAACAACACTTGTGATAAAATCTACGAACTAACCCCCGAGGGCAGCGCGCTTTATTTGGGGGACTATGATTATTTTGTTGAGAAAAAGGCGGAAATTAGCCGCCCGACCGCGCCCAGGGCGGATTTGACCCCCGCGCCAAAGGGGGATTGGGCGCAAAATAAGGCGAAGCAGGCGGAGGAGCGCAAGCACAAGGCGGCAATCGCCCGGCTGGAGCGGGATATCGCCGATAAAGAGCGGCAAATAGCCGACCTGACCGCCTCGATGACTTTGCCAAATATTTACAACGACCCCTTTGCCGCGCGGCAGGTTCAAGAGGACAAAACCGCCGCCGAGGCCGATTTGGCGCAATTGTACGCCCAATGGGAGGAATCTCATGAATCTATTTGACATAAACCAGCAAGACCAAGAGCTAATCGACCGCGCATTTGATGTGGTTAATCAAAATTTTGACAATGTGAAATTTAATCATACCGTCGGTGCGGCTGTGCGATGCAGGGATGGCGGCGTTTTTCTGGGGGTGAATTGCGATGGAAATCATGGCGCGTGTGCCGAATATATCGCGATTGGCGCGGCGATAACGGCGGGGCGGCGGGATTTTGACACGATTGTCGCCATATATGGCGGCGATGGCCGCATCCTGCCCCCCTGCGGCAATTGCCGCCAAATGCTTTGGGAATATAGCCCCGAAATTATGGTGATTTTGAATACCGCCAATGGCATCAAAAAGGCGAAAATCAGCGATTTGTTGCCATTTGCAGAAATTTGAAATCGTGATAAACGAAAGGATAAAATTATGATAAAAGATTGGATATTTTCTGACGAACAAAGGATTTGCCATTTTAGGGTGGCCGGGGTTTTGGTGCGGGGCGATAAATTGTTGGTTCAGAGTGACAATGATAATGTTTTCGCAATCCCCGGCGGGCATATTGCTTTTGGTGAAACCTCACAAAGCGCGCTAATTCGGGAGTTACGAGAGGAAATCGGCATTGATATTTCGGTTGGGCGGCTGATTTGGGTCGAGGAATATTTTTGGAAATGGGGTCAAAAAGATGCCCATGGCATTTCGTTTTATTATCTCGTTTCGCCGAAAGATGATGCTGATTTGCCGGAGGATTTTAAAAAACAAATGAAAGACAATGCCGATATTTTTTTGTCATGGATTACATTTGACGAGGTTAAAAATGCGACCATATACCCGGAGTTTATCCGGGATAAAATCGACAATATTCCGGATTATGTAGAACATTTCACAAAGGGGTTTTTATGAAAATTTTGATAACTTGTTTTGAGCCCTTTGGCGGCGAGGCGATAAATCCGGGGGCGGAGGCGGTGGGGCTTTTGCCGGATAAAATCGGCGGGGCGGCGATTATCAAGGCGCGGCTGCCCGTGGTTTTTGGCGAGAGCATAAATGCCCTCTATGCCGCGCTGGATGCGGATTTGCCGGATGCCGTGATTTGCATTGGGCAAGCGGGCGGCCGCGCCTCAATTGCTATCGAGCGGGTCGCGATAAATATCGATGATGCCAAAAGCCCCGACAATGCCGGAAATACGCCAACGGACGCCACTATTTTCGCTGATGGCCCGGCCGCCTATTTTGCCACCCTGCCCATAAAGGCGATTGTGGCGGATTTGCGCGGGGCGGGGATTCCTGCGGCGATTTCCGATTCCGCCGGCACATATGTTTGCAATCATATTATGTATGCCGCGTTGCATTATGCGGCGGACAAACCCGGTCTGGCAGCGGGTTTTGTGCATATTCCGTATCTGCCCTGCCAGGCGGCGGAAAAGCCGAATGCCCCCTCCATGTCCCTTGAAACTGTGGTGGCGGGGCTGGAAATTATTGTTAAGGCGGTGTCGCGTGGATGCTGATATTATCGTAATCGGCGGGGGTGCTGCGGGGATGATGGCGGCTGGTACTGCTGCGCTTCGGGGCAAATCCATTGTGTTATTGGAAAAAAATGACAAACTTGGAAAAAAATTATATATCACTGGCAAAGGGCGGTGCAATATTACCAACAATTGCGAAATTGAGGGCTTTTTGGGCAAAATGGTCGCGAATCCGCATTTTATGTATAGCGCGTTTTACGCAATGCCGCCGGATGCCTTGATTTCGCTATTTGCCGAGTTGGGGCTGGCGACTAAAATCGAGCGGGGCGGCCGTGTTTTCCCGGTTTCCGATAAATCCTCGGATGTGATTGCCGCTTTGGCGCGATATATGGCGCGCGGCGGGGTGGATGTTCGACTAAACAGCGCGGTTGCAGGGATTAGGCGGGATAGTGAAATATTTGACATTGCGCTCAATGGCGGCAAAAGCCTGAAATCCCGCCGTTTGATTATGGCGACCGGGGGTTTGAGCTATCCCGCCACTGGCTCGACTGGCGAGGGGCTGGATTTCGCCCAAAATCTGGGACATAAAATCGTGGCCACCCTCCCCTCCCTTGTGCCGCTAAATTGCGCCGAGGGTTGGGTGGCCGACCTAATGGGGTTGACTCTAAAAAACGTCCGCCTAACGGCGTTTTGCGGGGATCGTGAAGTTTTTAGCGATATGGGGGAGATGCTTTTCACCCATTTTGGCATATCCGGCCCGCTGGCAATTTCTGCCAGCGCATATATAACCCAAATGCTCGCCGAAATTAAAATCGACCTAAAACCCGCCCTAAAACCCCAAATTCTGGACGCCCGCTTGCTTCGCGATTTTAGTATCAATCAAAATCGTGAAATAAAAAACGCGCTCGATGATTTGTTGCCAAAAAGTATAATTCCCATAATTATCCAACAGGCCGCAATCCCGCCGGACAGGCGGGTTCATAGCATTACCCGCAATGAGCGCGCCGCGCTGATTGGCGCGATAAAAGGTCTGGCCCTCACCGCCACCGGAAATCGGGGCTTTGCCGAGGCCGTTATCACCGCTGGCGGCGTGGACACACGCCAAATCGACCCCTCCACCATGGAATCAAAAACCATCCCCGGCCTATATTTCGCCGGAGAAATGCTGGATATCCACGCCCTAACCGGCGGTTACAATTTGCAAATAGCCTTTTCGACAGGCTATTTGGCTGGGGTTAGCCAATAGTGTTAAAATTTTGTCATGCTGTCAACGCTTTTTGCGAGGGTGGCGGCGGTGATGGCGCGGGCTATGGCGGTTTTGCCGATTAGATGGGCGATATCGCCGTTTGTCGAGAGCAGAAAGGCCTCGTGGGTTTCGGGGGCGATGTTTTTTAGGTCGTTTGCCAAAACGAAATCGCAGCCATTGGCGGCCATGAGGGCGCGGGCGTGGGCGAGCAGCTCGTCGTGGGGCGCGTTGGCGAGGAGTTTAAAGCCCACCAAAATAGCGCGAGAGCCGGCCTCGCGGTATTTTGTGATAATTTTGGGGGTAGGGATGAGGCGCAAATCCAGGCTATGAGCGGATTCGAGCTTGCCCCCGATGGGGGCGGATGGCGTGAAATCGCTGATGGCCATGGCATGGATGATAATATCGGGCTGGCGGGCGATTTCCCGGTCGATGGCCGCAGAAAGACTGGCCACATTGGTAATGCTAATGCGGCGGTATTCGGGGCATTTGGGCTGGGCGGCGTCAAAATTGGAAATATAAGTAATTTCTGTAATTTCTTGGCATACTGAATAGGCCTCGGCAATTGCCGCGCCTAATTGTCCTGTAGAAAAATTAACAATACCGCGGACAGAATCGATAAATTCGATAGTATGGCCGCTGGTAATCAAAACACGGATTGCCTATCGCCTCCTATTGTGCTATTTCGCGCTCAGATTGCGGATTGCATCTATGCCGTCTTCGGCCTGAGAAATCAGAGTGGTGCTGCCGTTGCGGTTGTTTCGGGCGTTTAGGAAAAAGGTTTTGGCGTTATCGATATCATTTAGCATCAGGCTCAATTCGCCAATGATTACGCAGATTTGCTGGGAGGCATCCGCCTTTAGCTCGGCCTGTTTGAATGCCGTGATATAGGCTTCCTGGGCGATTTTACGGTATTGCTCGGTCATTTGGGCATCGCCGCAATCGTCATAAAGCCACATTATACGTATCAATATGCGCGCCGTCTGTATTTCGTTTTTAGCGTAAAAAAGCTCGGCGCATTTTAGTGCCAAATAATATCCCCCAAAAACCCCGGTAATATCGCGTTTGGCGTCTCCGCCAAAAGTCAGATGCGCTTTGTATTTGGCAATTTTATCACGATTATGCTCCAGCCGGCTGGAAATCAGGTCTTTAAAATTCGGCTCAAAGCCGGAAAAACAGCAATGCGGGCAGGTGATAACCTCGTGATAAACCGTATCGATTCCATCAAAACGATTGCGAAAATCTTTGTCGCGGTCAATCATTTTCAGGCGCGTTGTGCGGACGGCAATGGCGGTAAAAGTCTGCTCGCATAAAGGACAATCAAATTTTTTCGGATAAATCAAATCGGGCTGAGTCCAAGGAGGGGCGTGTTCGTAGGAACCGTGGCCCTCGGGGAATAAATCCGCAAGCCCGGCTGGCACAGTGGCCGGCCCGGTTTTCGCGGCCGGGCTGGGTTTTGCCGGGGTGTCCGCAGGATTTTCCGGCGCGGCGGGGGTAGGTATCCCGATCACTTCCTCGGTCTGGAATGCCGCCAATTGGGCATTTGTGTCCTCTAGCCGCTGGCAAAGCACCCGGATAATATTATATGTCATTTCCGATTCGGTGGCGAAAAAATAATAGGCATTGTCGCGGTTTATGGCCATTAAAGTGACATCGCCCTGCGCCACAACGGTGGCCGTCCGGGCTTTTTTCAAAAACAGCGTCATTTCGCCAAAAAAACTGCCCGTCTTTAGGTCGGTAATTTTTATTTCATCCGGGGCTTGATAATTTTTATACACGCCCACATCGCCAATCAAAATAAAAAACATTTCATCACCATTTTCATCCCCATCGGTGATGATGATTTCGCCATTTTTGTAATTTTTCATGCTGGATAGTTCCTGCATTCTTTGCAACCTTCCCTGTCTATCCTGTGTCATAAATTTTCCCCCTAAACTCTGATTTTGCAACAGTTTATACGTTAAAACGAAATAGGATAACATCCCCCTCGGCGATAATGTATTCTTTGCCCTCGAGCCGCACCAGCCCGGCATCTTTGCAGGCTTGGTATGTTCCCAGCCGCGACAAATCATCATAGGCGACGATTTCGGCGCGGATAAAGCCCCGCTCAATATCCGAATGAATTTTCCCGGCGGCGCGGACGGCGCGGGTATTTTGCGGGATGGTCCAGGCGCGGGACTCTTTTGGGCCGGCGGTCAGAAAACTCATTAGCCCCAAAGTGTCGTAAGAGGCGGCCACGAGCTGCTCCAGCCCGCTTTTGGTGATGCCCAAATCCGCAAAAAATTCCGCGCGGGATTCATCATCCATTTCCGCCAATTCCTGCTCGATTTTGGCGCAAACGGCGAAAGACTGGGCATTTTGGGCATTGGCATATTCCAAAACCTGGCTGCCCAAGGGGCTTTTGGCCAAATCCAAATCATCCTCTGCCACATTTGCTACAAACAAGGCGGGCTTGTATGTCAGCAAATTCATTTGGGCGACAATCAGGGCATCATCCGGGCTAAAATCCAAGCTTTGCGCCATTTTTCCGTCTTCAAGCGCGGGCAAAATGGTTTCGATTAAATCATGTTCGCGCTGATAGGTTTTATCGGAACGCAAAGCGCGCCGAACCCGGTCTAGCCGTCGGGTTAGGCTCTCTAAATCGGCGAAAATCAGCTCTGTTGCGATAGTGTCCAAATCCCGGGCGGGGTCTACGTTTCCGTCAACATGCAGGACATTTTCATCCTCGAAACAGCGGACGATATGGACAATCGCATCGACCTCGCGAATTTCGCCCAGAAATTTATTGCCAAGGCCGGCACCCCCCGCAGCACCCCCCGCCAAGCCCGGAATATCAACGAATTCAATAGTGGCGGGGATGATTTTTTGGCTTGTGTAAATTTTACCAAGAACCCCTAGGCGAGGGTCGGAAACGGCGGCTGTGCCTAGCTGGGCGGCGGTTGTGGTAAATGGATAATTTGATGCCTCGGTATTTGATTTGGTCAAAGCATTAAAAAACGTGCTTTTTCCAACATTTGGCAAACCGACAATCCCTAATTTCATGCGGTTTTCCGCCCTACGAAAAAGCCTAGCAAAAATGTAACAATCAATTCGACCGCCACCACAACGCCCAATGCGCCAATTAAAAGCTTTTTATGCTTTTTTGGGATAGAAAAAGCATGCTCCGGATTTAGGGCGACCTCTTTTTTTGCCACCCGATAATGGCGGCGAGCCGCCGAATGGTTTCTTCTGGAATATCTTTCCATATGAATTCCTCCTTTGAATTTGGATAATAATACTATAACACATATTTGCAAATAAGGCAATAGGGAGGTTTTATGAGAAAAACAAAAGTCATATTAGGAATTACTATATTGTTGGGGCTGGGGGGATGTGCTTCGACTAATGTTTTGGAGGTCGAACCGGTGCAGATTGGCGTGATTACGCCATTTGTTAATTTGGATTGCGAGCAGCGGGCGCGGGTCATTGGGGATTGTTTGGCGGCGATGGATGAGATTTCGGATTGCGTTGTTTATATTTCGGGAAAAACGGCGATTGTGGGGATTACTTTGGCCGAGGATTTGGAGCGCAAAGAGCTGATAGCCCTGAAAAAGCGGGCGATTGCCGCCGCAAAGGCTATCGACTCGCAGACAAACCATGTGGCGGTGTCGACTTCCGCGAATATTTACAAAAAAATTGACGATTTGCGGCCGGATACTCCGGCGGATATGGATATTCATAGAGAGCTGGAGGGGGGCGGGTTTATACCTATAAATGTCGCGCCTGTGTTTTGATTGTTAAACCACTGATAAACACTGATTTACACGGATATCAAACCCAAAGATAATAGGCGATTTAGGGCGATTAGCAGGCCGATTTTGCCATGGGGGTATGTTTGGCCGCCCTGAAAATAGGCGATATATGGGGGGCGGATGGGGGCATCGGCGGATAGCTCGATGCTCGAACCCGCCACAAACCCGCTGCCAGCCATGATTACGGGGCAATCATAGCCGGGCATATCCCATGGCTCGCATGTTATAAAACTATCAACTGCCGCGCCATGTTGGATTCCGCGGCAAAACTCGATTACGCGGGTTTCGGTATCTAGGCGGATGGCCTGGACAATATCGGCGCGCGCGGCATCTGCGGCGGGCAAAACGGCGAAACCTAGGCGGGCAAAGATTTCGGCGGCCAGCACCGCGGTTTTTACCGAGGCCGCCACCACGGTGGGCGCAAGGAAAAAACCCTGCGCCATTGGCGGAATTACGCCAAGGGTGGGGCCTGCATGGCCGCCTATTCCGGGGGCGGTCAGGCGGCTTGCCGCATTATTCACAAATTCGGCAGTGCCGGCAATATAGCCGCCCACCGGGGCTAGGCCGCCGCCGGGATTTTTGATTAGCGAGCCAACGCAGGCATCGGCGGCGCAAATCTCGGTGGGCTCGTGGATTTCAACAAATTCGCCATAGCAATTGTCAATCATACATAAAATCCCGGAATCCCGCGCTTTTACAAAATTTACAATCTCGGCAATTTCGGCGCAGGTTAGCGATTTGCGCCATGCATAGCCTTTGGAACGCTGAATCATCACCATTTTTGGCGGATCTTCCAAAGCGAGGCCGAGATTGTCAAAATCAACACAATCTTCAACCATATCGATTTGCTCATAAATAATTCCATATTCTGCCAGCGACCCCGGCTGGGGATTTATGCCAATCACGCCCAAAAGGGTATCATATGGCCGCCCGGTGGCGGAAATTAGGCGGTCGCCGGGGCGCAGATTGCCAAAAAGGGCACTCGCCAGCGCATGAGTGCCGGAAATCATTTGGGGGCGCACCAGAGCGGCCTGTGCCCCAAAAACCTTGGCATATATGGCCTCCAGCGCATCGCGCCCCAAATCATTATAGCCATAGCCCGTGGTGGCGGCAAAATGCGCCTCGGCCAGCCGCTCGCCCTGCATTGCGGCCAACACCTTTGCCTGATTTGCCAGAGCGATTTCATCCGCCCGGGCAAACTGCGGCAAAATCGCCTTTTCCGCATCCATTGCCAAATTTATGATTTTTTCTGATATGCCAAATTGACTTTCTAATATATTCAAAATTGGACTATTATCCATTTTTTAACCCTCTCAAATTCAATAAACTAATCGGTGTTTTAGTTATTCCTATATCGAATTCATATCCAAAAGCGTATTTCATAAAATCGCCATGGGCATCACAGCCCGCTGTTATTAGCATATTATTATCAATGCAATATTCGACTAAAAGCCGGGTGTAGGGCGAATCTTGGGAGGGGTAATAGCATTCTATGCCATCTAAACCATAGGTGCGGAGCAAATCCAAATGAGCAAAGGATTCGGCAGAGGGCAGGGGCAGCCCAACCACAGGATGCGCCAATATGGCTCGTCCGCCCGCATTATGCACGGCCGCGATTACATCCTTGATATATATGAGTTTCGGATTTAGACATTTGTATTTCTTATAAAATTCCATTAGCTCAAATAAATCAGTACCCATTTGTTTTGTCAACAAATAATCAATACCTTTCCATGCGCCATTTCGGGGGTTTCGGGAAAAATTTGCATAATCATCTATGGTAATATTTGGATAATCCTGTGACATTGCGGCGATTAGGCGGGTGCTGCAATCCTCTTTTGCATCCCATGAAAACCGTAGTAAATCAAGAAAAGCCGCATTATCCGGGTCGCAATCATATCCCAAAATATGGAATTCGCGGCCATTATAATCCGCGCTAATCTCGACACCTGGGATATAGGCCAAATCATGGGCTTTGCAGGCGGCCGCAAACCGCTCATTGCCGGCGATTGTATTATGGTCGCAAAGAGAAACAAGCCCACAGCCCACATTTTTGGCGGCTTGGACAATCTCCTCGGGGGATTGAGTGCCATCGGAAAAATATGAATGGATGTGCAAATCGACAATCATAAAAGCCTCCTATTGGCGACCTCTATTAACCTAAGCAACGAACCAATTTTTGAGCGTTAAGAATTTTGCATAGTATGTTTGCGGCGGTTTTCCGCAAACATACGGAGTCAAAATTTAGCTCAAAAATTGTGTGAGGCGGTTAATAGGGGTTGCCTATTTTGTGACAATGCGGCGGATTAGGGCGAGGATTGCGCGCAGGGGCAGGGGCTCGAAACGGCGGCCGACCTGCTTTAGCGCCTGACGGATGGGGATTTTTTGGGGGCAGAGTGGCTCGCATTTGCCGCAATTATTGCATTTGCGGGGGCTATTATGCTCGCGGCGGATTAGGGCGGTGGAGGTGGCGTATAGGACGATGCCTGTGCGGAAACCCCGGGCGTAGCTTGTGTTGTAGGCGGTTAGGCAGGCGGGAATATTGATGCCCATGGGGCAGGGCAGG
>Ga0209755_10001685_pt1 | contig 33345 bp, 27 predicted proteins | sample TergutCo191P1_FD_187301 | JGI IMG/M metagenome (GOLD analysis project Ga0209755, IMG submission 187301) | Cornitermes sp. P1 segment gut microbial communities from Petit-Saut dam, French Guiana - Co191P1 (SPAdes) (version 2) | ecosystem: Host-associated > Arthropoda: Insects > Digestive system... | reverse complement strand
TTATATTAAAGCAAAAAGCGTGCCATTCAAAAAACGCTGTTTTTGCTTTGGAATCGCCGTTTTCAAGTGTCCAAAAAGGTGTCTAGACACTGTCTAGACAGTGGTTTGGACAGATTTTTATACCGCACACAAACCCTGCAAAATGCAAACGAGAAGTGCATATTGCCATCTGCTTTAGGGAATATTTTTTGAATTCGAGTCCTTTAACCTAAGGTTTTTTTACATCCGGCTATAACTATCGAGGAGGCGTTATGCTAAAGGACATTGCTATTTTAGAAAGCGAGCTTAGAGAAGCGGCTCGCTTAAAGTTTATTAAAGTGGCAAAAACAGATGTATCGGGAGAGAAAGCAAGGGACTATGAAAATGGAACTAATTCTGGAAACATCGCAACTCGTAAAAGTGCCGTCGAAAGATTAAAAAAACTAATTGGAAGCGTAATAAAAAGCAAAGATAATGAAGAAGCTAAATTAAGCGGAAATTCTGTTAGAAAACTTGTATCGGAAACTGCTGTTAATAAATCTATCGCAAATGGATTTACCATTATTCACTGACAATGTTGCATTTATAACTATAAAAGAAGCAACTGAACAAGGAAAAAGAATTTACAGTGTAGAGCTTATAGAAATAGGGAAGCTTGAAGGTAAAGTGGCGGAAGTAAAGTCTTACCTCAAGCCCCGCAGCAAACTTCCCTATTAATAATATACAAAAAAATTACACTACCGCAGACAAACCCTGCAAAATGCAAACGGGATGTGCTTTTCGCTATTTTTACTCACTCGGCCAGAGCCGAGTTCGCCCGAGACCGACAAACTTCTGTGCTAGATGGGGCCTGCCTAGCGGCAGTTAAAAAATTGCCTACTTCGTGCTTTCAGCACGGCAATTTTTTTCTACATTTATAGTTATGAAATTTTACGCTGAAAAATCTTTGCTTTCTCCGGTGCTTTCTGCTGCCAAGCTTGTTGTGCCGGCAAGGCCGGCTATTCAAATAGCCGGTTGTTTTTTGCTTCGTTTAAAAGAAAATACTCTTGAAGTTACCGCAAACGATGTAGCCGGACTCGGACTTTGCTTAAATGTCCAAGTGGAAGGCGAAGAAGACGGGTGCATAGCTGTTAGCGCAACTGAATTCGCAGAAACAGTAGCTGCTGCACCGGATAGAAAACTTGCAATATTCTCTGACAACTTGAACTTAACCGTTTCTTGGGGCGAAAAGCAAGATTCCGATTTAAACGGCAGAAATCCTGATGATTTTATTAAAACACCGGAAGTGGAAACAGATTGTAATTTAGTGCTTAAGGTCCCAGCTCTCGGATTTTTGCTTTCAAAAGTTGCTTTTGCCACCAGCAAAACAGCAGACAACCGCCCATCGCTAACAGGCATTTTACTAGAAGCAGAGGGTTCAAAACTTGTAGCTGTTGGCACCGATAGTCACCGTCTCTCAAGGCTTTACCTGCAACCCGAACCGGAAGAAGATTTTTCTCTGGACCGCTCGGCAATAGTTCCGCCGCGCGCAATACAAGCACTGCTTTCCGCTGCGGCAGCTGTTGGCGATTCTGAAGCCACTGTTTCAATGGGGTTTTCCGAAACGTACCTAAAGTTCAAAACTACAAATGTCACTGTTACGGCAAAACTGCTGGAAGGCCCATATCCATCTTGGAGGCCGGTAATCCCAACCAACCTGCCTGTTTCCATAAAACTCAACTCCGCAGAAATGATGGACGTTTTGCACCGAGTGGATTCTGCAACAGACAAAAGCACCCGTTCGGCAAGGCTTTCCGTTCACAATTCCGAAATTCAGCTAACAGCCACGGCTTCTCGCAAAGTTCGGGAAAAAATAGCCTGCGTTTGCGAAATGCCGGATTCTTCCGAATTGCTTTTGGGCGTTAACACAAACTACCTTATGGAAATTCTCAAAGTCTGCGGCACCGCAGAAGTGGAAATTCTTATAAACGGCGAGCGTTCTCTTTGCGAAATTCTGCCTTCCGGTGAAAACAACGAACTGCTTTTCCTGTTAATGCTAGTTAGACTCGCCGAATGAAGAAACCAAAAAATCTTGAAAAAATAGGCCCTTACTCGGTGCAAGATTGCATTGGGCAAGGCTCTATGGGAGAAATCTGGCTTTGCCACGACCCGTCTCTTGACAGGATGCTTGTTGTAAAGCGAATGCAGCTTGCGCTTCGTGACAGCGAAGATTTGGAGCAGAGGTTTAACCGAGAGGTTCAGGTTTTGGCGGCCATGAACCACCCTAACATAGTTCAGGTTTACGGTTACTGGAAAGAGAAGGGCTTGAATTTATCTATGGAATTTATAAACGGCTGGAGCCTGCGGCAAATTTTAGACAAGTCAAAAGTGTTTCCGCCCTGGGTTGCCGCCGCTATTTTGTGGGGAGTTTTAAATGCTCTTGTTCATGTGCATTCCAGAAGGTTTGTGCATAGAGATTTGAAACCCGGAAACATAATGCTGGACTTTGCAGGCCAGCCCAAACTTTTGGATTTTGGCATTGCGCGAGTTGAGAACCAGGAAATCACCATTCCCGGAACCATCATAGGCACAACAGCATATATGAGCCCGGAACAGGTTAGAGGCGATAGCGCAACAGAGCTTGCTGATATTTTCAGTCTTGGCATAATTGCTTTTGAAATGCTTTCAGGCAGCCACCCTTTTAGAGAAGACACTGTTGAGAAAACCTCACGGAATATTTTAAGCAAAAACGTGAATATGTCGCATTTTCCGGATAATGTTCCTATGGCATTTCGCAAGCTTGTGTGCAGAATGCTCGCAAAAGAAACTGCTAAAAGAAGGCAGGCTTACGCCTGCCTAACCGAGCTTGATTCCATTATGAGAGGCTTGCCGAGAGAACTTCAGATTCCGCTTAGTTTATGGCTTCGCTCCGTGCGAAAAGACATGCCTTTGCCGGCTGCGCCGGCTTGGAAAAAGTTTATATTTGCAATTTAATAATTTCTTTATCTAAGCCATTTTTTATTCTTCTTTATTTCTACAAAATCATCTATAATTCCCGTGGTCTTTTTGCAAAAATCTCTTTCTTGCACACGCATCTTGTTTGTATGGAATTTAGCACGCTCGTTTAGTATAAAAACGCCAATTGCATTAGCCCTGTTATCATAATCCCTATGTTTTTCTCCATCTCTTGCATGCAAACAATCCATCAAAATTTTACGGCATTCATCTACATCTTTAATGCGAACTCCTTTGGTATCGTAACAAGTCATTCTCAAATGCTTTAATGCAGAATACAAGTGCCCGATTTCGTGTGCTATAATATTGCGCTTTTCAATTTCGTTCACTTTGGGAGGCAAAATGATTCTGAATCTTTCCATATCTGGAAAAAGCCAGCACGAACCGTTTTTTGCGTTTGTATGTTCACTGGACATTGTTTCATACAAAATATTGAAAGATTCATGAAAAACGGGCCACAACTCTCTGCATTTAAGTTCCATAGCTCTTATAAAAGAAGATATCGGTTGTTTTTTAGTATTTTCATAAAATGTTTTGAAACCTATTTGTCCCATTCTCAGCCAAGCTTTTTCATATTCATCGTGTATACCAAGAGCTTTGCATAAGTATTCAAAATCTTCGGAAGTTATTACTTTAGATATCATTAAACTTTCCCTCAGCTTTAAAACTAAGATAATCTCTTCTCCAAATACCCGACAAAAATGCACCGGCTACAACCTCATATCTTTCGTCAATTTCCGGATAACCGCCTAAGTAAGAAACTGCAGGGTTTTCCATTATATCAAGCAACACCTTTATGCTTTGTTCTTTTGAGAACTTAGCAAATTTGGTAAAAAAAGTGTCAAGAGAAGCTCTATTTGAACAACTTTTAATGACATCATACATACGAGGTTCTATTCCTATTTTTTCTGTCGTTTCCATTTTTACTCCTTTTATGTAAATTAATATAGTAAATTTTCGAGAGTTAAATTTTACAAGATACCTTCAGGTACTAGCTCGTACAACAAACACTCAATAATAAAACAATTCTTTAAAATATCTATCCCAGTAGTGACGGCGAGCATCGTAACGAAATTTACGTTTTTCGGCTAACTTTATATCTTTGAAATAATAAAAATCAACTTCTGCATAAGCTGAATAAATCTGTGCGGTGTCACCCCTGAATTCTCTTAAATCTTTTATCACAAAATACGGAGTGTCCAATACATTTGCCTTGCTCGAGCCTTTGATTATTTGTGCAACCATGCTTTGCAAATCTTGCTGCAAAGTTTCTTCTAAACGCTCGTGTATCCTGAAAGGAGGTTCTGCGCAAGAAACAATAAAAAATGCTATAAAAGATATAGCAATAAAAAAAGGGCATGGCCTTTTGCCCATACCCATAAGTTTATACCTTTTGCTTTGCATTTTAGAAAGAATAAGTCGCAGAAATTCTGCTTAACAAGCGACCGCCGCCTTGGAAAGGATTGCGGAAAAGCAAGTCTTCTGAAACCGATGCGTCGATTTTCAGTTTTTCTTCGATATTTACACCAAAACCAAAACCTACATTGTCGTCTGGTGAGCCATCGTTTATTTTGTTGGTAACGAAGTAGTTTCCGCTTTCGGAACATTTGATATTAGAGTTTGGCTCTCCGGATCTGTTCATGGTAGGACATAAAACACTTCTCTCATTTGCCTTTGAGTGTGTGTAGTCAACATAAGCGATTGTTTTTTTGCCACCTACACGGATAACAAACCAATCCCACCAAATGTTTCTTTCAATACCAAAGCTGATTGTTCCGCCGAACTGCCACAAACTTGTTCTGTCGCCTCTGGGACCCCAAGCATCACTGCCATTATCCGGATCGTGGAATATTGCTTCTCCCGTCATAAAATTTTTTGTCCAAGTAGAGCCTGCACGTTGTTCATTGTAAAAGCCTTGAAGGCCCATCCAGAAAAATCCACGATCAAAAGCAGCATCTACACCCATGCCAAGATTAAAATCTTTTTCATCACGACCCGGAGCATTTGTGATATATATGGAAGCTGCAGGTATTAAGTGACCGTTTATGGCATCTATTTTAGAGAAAAGCCTTGTACGGCCAAAAGTTGACCAAACATCAAGATCAAAGAATTCACGATCGCTTGGACCATATTGAATGCGATAGAAACCACCGGAAACTTCCAATGCATATTTGCTGGAGAGTTCAATGTTTGTGCCGAGATCGCCCTGCAATGCGGAAACAAAAGCGTTGCCGTTTATAAATCCGTTTTTATCAAGGCCATCTTGATGGGCTATGTATATGTGAGCACCTATTGCCACATTGTTCAGGTTTGCGCCCAAAAAGCCATCAAAGTTGGTAACAGGGTCGGGAGTTTCTATGTAACCTGCGCCAATGTTGCCGACTCTTATAATATCAGGGAAAAATTTAAATAATCTCTCATCTTTGCGGTTTAGAATACCACCGATAGACACGGACTTTTCAGCTCCTATGCCAAGCGAAAAAATTCCGCCGAACCACGGATCCCAAGGATCTTGATTTTGACCGGCTTGAACATTTTTGGCATCCTTATGCATATAGTTACCCAATTCTCCTATTAAGAAGTTAGGGTAAAGATTCATATTTGCCGGGTTGTCAAATATGGAAATGTCATCCATGATAAAAGTGGAATTCTTTCCCATAGACTCTACACGGGCATTCGTAGCAAATGCGGACACGCTACCTAACGCAACCGCAGCAGCAACAACAAAACGCAAAGTTTTCATAGATTTTCTCCAATGAAGGTATAGAATAATAATATAGAAAATAAAAATGCTTTGCTAAGCAGTCCATTCGGGAGGAACTTCTTCAAGGCGTATGGAGCCTATTTTGCTTATGCCTACTATTTCCTGAGTTACTCCATAGAGCATATCGCATCCTGCCATGGTTATTTTGTTGTGCGTAATTACCACAAACTGGGTTTGATGGCTAAAACGGCGCAAAAGAGCCACAAAACGCCCTATATTGGCATCATCAAGAGGAGCGTCAACTTCGTCTAGCATGCAATAAGGGGAGGGTTTCACCATGTAAAGAGCAAAAAGAAGGGAAGTGGCGGTTAAAGCTCGTTCTCCGCCGGACAAAGCCATAACGCCTCGCATTTTTTTGCCTGGAGGTCGAGCGTTTATTTCTATATCTGCTTCCAGAGGGTCGGCATCGGCATCGTTTTGCATGGTTAGCAGAGCCTCTCCTCCAGGCATTATGCTTGAGTAAACATCTTGGAAGTTTTTTTGGATTTTGCGAAAGGTATCCAAAAAACGATCTCTGGCTGCACGGTCTAGCCGTTCTATAACCGTGGCATACGACTTTTTTGTCTTAACCAAATCGTTATATTGAGCCTCTGTAGAAAGCATGCGCTCCCGTTCTGCTTCAAAATCTTCTGCAATGGTAGCGTTAATTGGGCCTATTGCCTTTATTTTTTCCTGCAAATCTCGTATTTCAATATTTGCATCTCGCTCGTCAATATTTACGGGATTAAAACCTTGCACGCCAGATTCTTGTTCCAAATCGAATTCATATTCTTGGGCAATTCTTTCTCTCATTCTCTCTAAATTGGAACCGGAAGCTTGTATGGCAAGCTCAAGCTCGTGAGTGCCCTTTTCTTTTTCTCGCAGTGACTGGTTTATTGTTCTCACGCAGCTTCGCCATTCCTCTATGTCGCCTTTCATAAGGTCATACTTTTCTCTGGCTACGTCTCGCAGTTTTTCTTTTTTTTCCAAAACATCGTGTTGTTGTTCTATCTGAAGAGCCTTCTCATCAAGCTCCCTTTCGCAATTCTTATGCTTGCCGTTTATTTCGCTCAACTCGCCTTGCCGCAAGTCGAGCGCATTGTTCAACGTGTGGATTTGCTCCTTAACAAAATTCAGTCGGCTTTCTTTTTTTTCAAGCATAGATTTCTTTTCGCTCAAAGAATCTGCGAGCGTTTCAGCCAGTTCTTCCTGGTTTTTTAAAACCTGTTCCTGTTCGGCAAGCTCGCCGTCTATGCGCTCAAACTCTTGCTCAACTTGCTCAAGTTCCTGTTCGGCAGTGTTAAGTTCGGCATTTGAATTTCTTGAATTTTTCAGTTCCTGCAAACGAGCTTCAAAGTTTGAAATGTTTTGCTCGTTTTTTCCTTTTTGTTTTGCAATTGCATATATGCTTGCGCTTGCAACTGAAGCATCGGAGTTTGCTTTTATTGCAGCAGAATCTGCTGCTTTTTTCTCTTCTGCAACGCTTTTTATTAAAGAATCTATTTCGCTCAGCTTTTCTTTTGTTTCGGCAAGCTGGGATTTTATTATTTCCTGCCCCTTGCCTACTGCCGCCAAACCAAGCGCGCTTACTGCCTGGCAATCTTCGGTGCAAAACCACAAGTCTTTGCCGGCGTAAGTTTGGGCTAGCTCTGCCGCACGAGCAAAAGAGTTTACAAGAAAATATTTTGAGAGCAAGGCTTTTATTAAACTTTCGGAATTTTCTTTTACAAGGGAGTTTACCGCTACTGCGTCGGGTTCGTTTAAGGTAAAACCTTCTTCGTGCGGGGCTGCGTTCCATGCAAGCAAAGCACGCCCTAAATTATTGTTGTTCACATTTTGCGCACACTCCAGAGCGGCAGAACGGCTTTGCATTAAAACAGCTTGTGCCGAAAATCCCAAGCAAAATTCAACCAAAGATATATGCTTGCTTTCCAGCGTTTCCACTTTGCCCGATAGCAAAGCAACGCCTTCTGCGGCGTGTTCATTTAAAATCCATTTATTGCCTTCCAAATCTCCGGATTCATTTACATTTTGCAAAGCTTCCAAACGAGATTCTGTTTCTCTCAGAGTTTCTTTTTCATTTGCAAGAACAATTTGTTTTTCATATAAAACTTCGGAATGGTTTTTGTTTTTTGCCGCTTCGGTTTCGTAGCCTTCTTTCAGTTTTTCAAACTCTTCTATTTGCGAATTGAACCCTTGAACCTCAAGTTTGTCTTCGGAAATCTGTTTTTCCAGCATATCAATTTCGGTATCTGTTTTTTGCCAAAGGCTTTTCAGCTTTCCTTCTGCCTGAACCGATTCAAACCTTTTGTTTGAAAGCTTTCTATGCTTTATGCGAAGATTTTCGGTTCGTTCTTTTGTGTTTTGCAGAATTTCGTTTTCCTTTTGTTCTTTGGATTTTATTTCTTCAATTTCCGGCGCAAAACTCTTTAGCTCTTGTTCCAAATTCTGCATTTCGTCTTTTAAGGCAGAAATGCCTGCGTTGTTTTCGTTCATTTCACGTTCACAGCGCACGGCTTGTTCTTCAAGTTCTTTTTCTCTGCTTTGCAGGTGTTTGTAAGCTTCGTTTAGTTTTGCGATTTCTTCGCTTGCAAGAGAGAGTTCTCTTTCGCTTTCACGGTAATCTTCTTCTTCGTTTGCTATTAAAAGCCCCTTTTCGGTTATTTTCAGTTCCAGTTCGGTTAGCTTTGCTTTCAGGGCTTCCAGTTCGGCTTCGCTTTTCATTTTTATTGTGGAAAGTTCGTGTAGAGAAACCTTGCCTGCCGCATATTTGCCGATGTTAATTGAAATGTCAATTTCTTTAAGGCGTTTTTTTAATTCGCGAAATTCCGTTGCGCGGGCAAGCATTCTCTCTTGCTGCCTAAACCTGGTTTTAGCTTCTTGCAAAATAACCGCTACACGCTCCATGTCTGCAAGAACGCCATCCAGTCTGGAAACCGCATCTTTTTTTTGCTTTTTGTATTTGCTTATTCCTGCGGCTTCTTCAAAAAGCACTCGGCGTTCATCGGCTTTATCCGAGAGCAGGGCACGAACCATTCTTTCGTCCATTTGCGAATATGAGTTTGCGCCCATGCCTGTTCCCGCAAACAGGTTTCTTATGTCTGCGAGGCGACATTCCTGATTGTTTATAAGGTATTCGGAATCTCCGTTGCTAAACGTTCTGCGAGTCACAACAACTTCCGTGTATTCCGGGGGCAAAAGCCCACGGTCGTTTTCAATTACAAGAGACACTTCTGCTCTGCTCATAGCAGGGCGTTCCTGCGTTCCGGAAAAAATAACTCCCTGCATTTTTTCCATTCTAAGCTGTGATGCCCGCTGTTCGCCCATAACCCAGCGAATGGCATCCATTACATTGGATTTGCCACAACCATTAGGCCCAAGTATTGCCGTTAATCCGTTGCCATCAAACTGGATTTCCGCCTTTTGCGCAAAGGATTTAAAACCGTCGATTTTTACCTTTTGTATTCTCACTTTTTCCCTTTAGCCATTCTTCTCAGTTTAGACGCGTTTATGGCTTTGTCGGATATAGAGATTTTATCTACGAACAAAATTCCGTTGAGGTGGTCCAGTTCGTGCTGTGCGCAACGGGCAAGTTTTCCCGTAACATCTCTCATGTCCACAATGTTGCCTTCTTCGTTTGTATAGGTTAAATGCACTTTGCTTGGCCTGGAAACATTTGCCCATATATCCGGCACCGAAAGGCAGCCTTCTTCTTCGGATTCCTGCGGGTTTTCGCCTTCTTCAGGAAACACTTCGGGGTTGAAAAGTATAATGGGCGTGCGTTCTTCTTCTTCTTTTGAAAGGTCTATAACAACAAGGCGAATGTTTTTGCCTACCTGCGGAGCGGCAAGGCCTATGCCGTTGGCTTTATACATAGTTTCAAGCATATTGTGTGCCAACTCCACAAGCTCCGGAGTTATATCTTTAACCGGCTCGGATTTTTGTCTCAAAACCGAAGAGCCGTAGGTGCTGATTTGAAGGCTCACTTCTTTTCTGCCTCTTGCTTTGCCGAATCGGCTTCTAGAAGTTTCACAACGGCAGATTTTTCGAAATCAATGCGGGTATCGCCTGTTTTTAAGCCGATAAAGCGATCGTCCACGTGGGCAACAACGCCTATAATGCCGGCTACTGTCATAACTTTATCACCCTTTTTTAAGGATGAACGCATTTGTTCCGTTTTCTTGTTTTCTCTTTGTTTTGGCAATATGAAAAATATATACATCACCACAAACATGAGTAGAAACGGCAAAAAAGAGCCAACAAGCGAAGGTTGCGCCGGAACAGGAGCATCCTGCGCTACTGCAAGCACGGACAACATAGCAAGGCTGGAGAAAAATACTTTCATTTTATAGTTCCTTCTTTTACGAGTGTAGTAATATAGAAAAAAATTGCCGCGCCGACAAGCAGGCCCAATCTAGCACAGAAGTTTGCCGGCCTTCGGTCGAAAGCCTTAGGTAGGAGGTTGCGCAAAAATGGCATATAATGTTAATATAGAATTTTTCTATATTATCCTAACCGTTTTTTACCGGTGGTTATACAATGAAAACTATTTTTGTAGTTGACGACAGTGCAGTTAATTTAACAATAGCAAAACAGGCCTTAGAAAAAGACTATCAGGTGCTTACTTTGCCTTCTGCAGCCAAAATGTTCAATATTCTAGAAAAAGTCATGCCGGATTTCATTCTATTGGATATTGAAATGCCGGAAATGGACGGCATGACCGCTTTGCAAAAATTGAAAGATAACGAGCGAACCTCTAAAATACCAGTGATGTTTTTAACGGCTTCAATGGAAGACACAACAGAAGTTCGGGGTTTAGAGCTTGGAGCCGTGGATTTTGTCACAAAGCCTTGCTCCCAAGCCGTGCTTCTGAACCGCATTGCGCACCACCTGCACATAGATGAGCGTATTCGTGAGCAAACGGCTCATCTTGAACATTTGCAGAACGGCATACTATCTGTTGTCGCAGATATGGTGGAAAATCGCGATAAGGTAACCGGATGGCACGTAGAACGCACCTCGGAATATGTCAGAATTCTCATAGAAGCTATGCTTGAACGCAATGTGTATGCAGAGGAAATACGCAGTTGGGACATAAACAAAGTAGTTTCGTCCGCACGCTTGCACGATGTAGGGAAAATAACCATTTCCGATTTGATTTTGAATAAACCTGGCAAGTTAACCCCGGAAGAATATAACGAAATAAAAAAACACGCCATTGAAGGCGAGCGAATTATAAATCTTATTGTGGCTCGAACAGGCGAAGAAGCGTTTTTGCAACACGCAAAGCTTTTGGCAAGCTCACACCACGAACGCTGGGACGGCGCAGGTTACCCTTACGGATTAAAGGAAACTAACATTCCGCTGCAAGGCCGCATAATGGCCATTGCCGATGTTTATGATGCCCTGATTTCCGAGCGCCCTTATAAAAAAGCATTTTCACACGAACAAGCGGTTGAAATAATAGCCTCAGATTCCGGCAAACAGTTTGACCCTAAAATAGTTGAAGTATTTTTGGAAGTCAAGGATAAGTTCAAAGAGGTGCTTGTTAACCTATGCAAATAGCAACAACTTCCAAACCTTTGTCTCATTCAGGCCTGTTCTTGGGCTTTCAGTTGCTGTTTATATTTTTGGCATTTGCAATAATGGTAATCGTGAGTTATTTCCTTATGAGCAACATTGAACGCATGCATTTGCAGCGTGATGTTAAGGAGATATTCCTCTCCAGGCAAGCGCAAATATCTGCAGATTTGCTGGAACCCGAAACCACGCTCAGAGGACTTTCGCAAACCCTGCGCCGCATAATTATGCGTGGAGACGATGACGATAGAGTTTTGACTTACCTTGAAGATTTATCCAATTACATTGTGCACAACAAAGAATACCACACTTCCATTATTAACATTTACGGTTATTTTGATGTTTTCGATGGGAAGTTTTTCAACAGCATAGGCTGGGTGCCTCCGGCCGATTACGTGCCCAAAGAACGCCATTGGTACAAAGCGGCAGTAGAGGCAAACGGAGATGTAGCAACTATCACGCCATACGTGGATATGCAGTCGGGTGAAGTTGTTATGACTTTTGCTCGCAGAATTTTTGATGAAGAAAACAACCCTCTGGGCATAATATGCCTGGATATGACACTCAACAGCATTGTTGAAAATATTGTAAATACGCGACTTACGGAAAACAGCTACGGCATTTTGCTAAACGAAAAACTGGAGGTTGTAGCCCATCCGAATGAGTTTATGATAAACAAAAAACTGCACAACCTATCGGGAGGTTTGGAAAAAGTATCCGATATGCTGGAGCGCAATGAAAGCGTAAACGAATATGAAATGACAAATTACAAGGGCGAAACCTCTGTAATTTCCACTTGGCAACTTAAAAACGGTTGGTATATAGGCATTATAACCAACAAAAACGAATATTACAAAGGAATTAGAACAATAGCAACTGTGTTAAGCATACTTGGTTTGGTTATGACTATGATGTTAAGCATAATTTTAATACGTTTAACCAAATCCAGAGACAAAATGAACGACTATGTGACGCTTATGTTTGACTCTGTGCCTACATCCTGCACTTTGTGGGACAAAGATTTCAATATTATTTCGTGCAATCGGGCTTCGTTAAATATGTTCAGAACAGCGAACCAGGAAGAATTTATAAACCGCTTTTTCGAGCTTTCACCGGAATACCAGCCTGACGGCCAGCGCTCAAAAGAAGTGATACATAAAACTTTAACCAAAGCCTTCTCGGAAGGTTATCTTCGTTTTGAGTGGATGCACAAAAAACTAAGCGGTGAACTCATGCCTTGTGAAATAGTCCTTGTGCGCATTGCTTATCTTGATGATTTTATTCTTGCAGGGTATCAATACGATTTGAGCGCATTGGAAACGCACAAGGCAATGCTTAACGAAATGCGCAAAGCGGAAATTGCAGAGGCAAGCAACAAAGCCAAAAGCAAATTCCTTGCAACCATGAGCCACGAAATTCGCACACCCATGAATGCAATTCTTGGCCTTGCGGAAATTAATATGCAAAGCGGAAACATTCCCCACGACATAAGGGAAGAATTTGAAAAAATCTACAATTCCGGGGATTTGCTTTTGCGCATAATTAACGACATACTCGATTTATCCAAAATAGAGGCCGACAAACTGGAAATATTTCCGAGCAAATACAGCGTTACAAGCCTTATTAACGATTCAGTGCAATTAAATATGGCTCGCATAGGCAGCAAACAGATTGAATTCAAACTCAAGGCAAACGAAAATGTGCCGTGCGAACTTATAGGCGATGAATTCCGCATTAAACAGATATTGAACAACTTGCTATCCAACGCTTTCAAATACACAGATAGCGGCAGTGTTACGCTGTCTGTTGCTTCCGAGTCTGTGAATGACAAAAATGCAAGGCTTGTTTTTACGGTTCGCGACACGGGGCAAGGCATGAGCGATGAACAAGTGCGAGATATTTTTGTCGAATATGCTCGCTTTAATTTGGAAACAAATCGCAAAATTCAAGGAACAGGGCTTGGCTTAAACATCACGAAGCGTTTGGTAGAAATGATGGGTGGAAAAATATCCGTTGAGAGCCACCCAGGCAAAGGTTCAACATTTGCCGTTCATTTACCGCAGGAAATTGTAAATTCCAAAGTGCTGGGAAAAGAGCTGGCCGAAAATATGTTGCAGCGCAAATTCAGCAGTGCGTCACAAATAAAAGAATTGCAAATTACGAGGGAGTATATGCCTTACGGAAAAGTTTTAGTAGTTGATGATGTGGAAATGAACCTTTACGTTGCCAAAGTTTTAATGCAGCCTTATGGCCTGTTTATAGACACAGCTTACAGCGGTTTTGAAGCCATCGAAAAAATTGAAAAAGGCAATGTTTATGACATTGTGTTCATGGACCACATGATGCCGGAAATGGATGGCATCGAAGCAGCCAAACGCATTAGGAGCTTGGGATACACCAATCCCATTGTTGCTCTAACGGCTAATGCAGTAGCCGGTCAGGCGGAAATTTTTGCCGAAAATGGCTTTGATGGTTTTATTTCCAAACCAATTGACATTCGGCAGCTAAATATCACCCTCAATAAAATGATTCGTGACAAGCAAAAGCCGGCAGTGCTGGCCGAAGCCCGTAAGAAAAAAGTCGCAGAAATGCGTAACATATCGGAAACAGACCCTGCGTTGCTTGCTGTTTTTGTGCAAGATTCGAAAAAAGCTCTGGCGATTATTAAATCCACGCTAGCCAACATAGACGAAGCAACCGATGATGATTTGCGCTTATTCACTGTACAGGTTCATGCTACAAAGAGCAATTTAATGAATATTGGCGAAGCGATGCTTTCCAATCTTGCGTTTACTTTGGAAAAAGCCGGAAAAGAGCGTGATAAAAATGCTATACGCACAAAAACACAAAGTCTCATAAATTCTTTGCAAAAAATCATTGAAGAAATAGAGGCAAAATCCGAAAAAACCGAAACGCATAGCGACGAAGACACGAATTATTTGCATGAGCAGTTAAAAATAATAGCATCTGCTTGCGAAAATTACGATACTCGAACAATTGATACTGCGCTAGTGGAATTGAAAAAAATGTCATGGACTCCAGAAACCAATGCTTTCTTGGATGAACTGGCTAACGATATTTTATTCAGTAATTTTGAAGAGATACAGGAAAAAGTAGCGAAGTTTACCTAGTATTTTTCTATATTATTTTCCATGAAAAAAGTCCTTAAAATTCTCGGCGTTCTGGCCGTTCTTTTCGTTGTCGCTTTAGTTGCGGTGTTTTTTGTGGTCAAAAGCAAATTCCCTCCAGAAAAGATACAGGCTATGGTAGAAAAAGAAGCTTCCGAAGTTCTCAAAAGAGAAGTTGCGGTTAGCGGTGCAGGCTTTAGCCTATGGCCTCTCGGCCTCAAGGTAGAAGGCATAAAGGTAGCTAACAATCCCGGCAGAGGATTTAGCCCAGACCCTATGCTTGAACTGCCTTTGGCTGTAATTAAAATAGACTTGGCAAAACTCCTGTTGCTTCAAGTTGCCATAGACAAAATAGCCATTGAAAATTTGAGCTTGCTCTACGAAGTTATGCCAGATGGCCGCACTTCAATAGATGGTTTAGGCGGCGAACCGGACACCACAAAGAAAGAAGTTCCAAAAGACACTGCGAAGCTCGACCTGTCAACCATTGAATTGCCCGGCTCATTTGCATTGAATTCTTTCGAAATAAAAAATGCAAAAGTTATTTTCAACGATCGCTCTCAAAAGAGAAAAATTATTTTGGGCAGCATAAACTTGAACACTAAGCTTTCTCTGGATAAAACTCTCGAAAACGTAAAGACTTCAACCAAGCTATCATTAAACGAAATATCTATGGAAGATGATGGCCTCGGAGTTCGTCAGGGTGGCATAAAGGCATTTTTGAACACGGACATAAACGCAAACTTACGTGTTCAGCACATAAACATTCAGAATCTCTCGGTAGGTTTGCAATCCTTGAATATAAACCTTAGCGGAACGCTCGATAGATTTATGGAAGATATAATGGTAGCAGACTTGAAAGTCGAAACCAATCAGATAGACCTAGCAGAATTGATAAAAGAAATTCCCTCAGGCATAAACCCCGAAATCCCGAAAGTTAGCGCAAGCGGAACACTTGCGTTTAATGCGGCACTAAAGGGAACCATAATTCCGGAAAAAATTCCTTCTGTGAGCGGAAACTTGATTTTCAACAATATTGCGATTGGCCACAGCGATTTGCCAGCAGGTTTAAGTGCCTTTACAGGCAACATAGCCTTCACCGATAACTCCGTTAGCATTAAGCCCTTGTCTTTCCAGCTTGCCGGACAGCCAACCAGCATTTTGCTGGAAGCAAACGATTTGCTTTCCAAAGCTCCCAGACTGGATAACCTGGCTCTTAATTTGAAACTGGATTTGGGCGTGCTGTATGCGCTTGCAACAAAACTCGTTACAATTAAAGATTTAACCGCACTCACCGGAAGAATAGATGCAAATCTGGGAGCAAAAGGACTTTTAGACCCTGCTCGCCCGGAAAACCTCTCCGTAAGCGGCGGCGTGAATTTGCAAAATGTGTTACTCAAAACCCCTGTTATGCCTGACCAAGTTTCTCTTAACGGAGATGTTAAATTTTCCAATACGGAAATTTCCATACAACCGGCTGTTTTAATAGGCAAATCCGATGTTAAATTGAAAGCGGTTGTAAAAGACTATTTGGCCATGGTAATGCCACGTCTTGCGCCAAACAAAAAAACAAACATAAGCATAGACATAAGCTCTTCGAATTTGGACCTCGACCGCCTTCTTCCGCCATCTGATGCAACCAAACCGGAAGAAGAAGCCGGACCGCCCATGGAAATTTACCCGGAACTACCCGATGTCATAGCAAATGTAAATATTAACTTAGCAAACACATTGTTTCGCCATTTAACTCTTTCCGATTTTAACTTGGGCCTTAATTTTGCAAACAGCAAGGTAAACCTTGTAAGCAAAGGGCGGCTATACACCGGCGGTTTCAACACGAATGTAGCAGTCGATTTAACTAACAGAAAATCTGCAAATGTAAAATTTGCGTTTAATGTGGATAAAGTTGAAGCTAACGACTTTATAACGAATGGAAGAAAAAACATTACCGGAGAATCTGCGCTAGCAAAGCAAATTCACACTTTAGACAACACCGTTTTTGGAAAACTCACTATGAAGATTGATGTAGTCACCAAAGGTTTGCCGCATGAATTTGTGGACAATTTAAACGGGCCAATCTCTTTGCAAATTTCAAACGGAAGTTTAAAAGGCTCAAAAATTCTCGGTTCAGTGGCTAACGGACTTTCCAGTTTCCAAATTGCCGGCAAAAATGTTTTGGGCGACAAACTTCCTGTGAACGACAAAGGCGACATGGGCTTTGATAACCTGAAAGCTGAATTCGAAGCAAGCAATGGCCAGCTTTTGGTTAAAGACTTTGACATAAATGCCAAAGCTCTCGGCCTAATGGCTTTCTCAGGAGCGGTTGGCTTTAACGGAAATTTAGCTTTGAAATTGCAAAACACTTTAAGTCCATCCATAAGCTCCAACTTGAACAACTTAACAAAAGCAAGCCCTGTTTCTCTTTATCAGAAAGATTCAAAAGGCAATGCAATATTGTTCTTCAACATTGGCGGCACATTATCAGATCCTAAAGTCACGCTTGATGCCGAGAAAAATGCCAATCCTATTGGCGACCTGAAAGATATGGCTACCGCAAAAATAAATGAGGCAAAAGACAAGGCCAAAGCGAAGATAGACGAAGGGAAGGCTCAACTGGATGCCAAGAAAAAAGAACTGGAAGACAAGGCTAAAGCCGAAGCAGACAGAATAAAAGCCGAGGCCGATGCTAAAAAGAAAGAAGCCGAAGCTAAAGCTAAAGCAGAAGCTGATGCTCAAAAAGCAAAAGCCGCCGATGCCGCCAAAAGCAAGGCTACCGGAGCTTTAAAAGGTCTTAAGAAATAGACACCACGGCAGAGGGTTTGGCAACCCTCTCTCCACTTGTTGCGATTATACGGTACTGGCAGCCGCTGGTGCCGTTTACGTCTAGGAACTCCTTGTCTTTAACACCGGGGTTTCCTATTGCTTCCCAATTTTTACCATTTTTGCGTTCAACAGTTAACGCAGTGACTTCCGGTGCTATTTTCCAAATAACACTAACGCCTTTTTCTGCCGCCGAAGCAGTTACACCCAAAGCCGGAGGAGGAGGCGCAAAATCCAATTTCAGCGGTTCTCCGTGAACGGCTCCGGTTACACCGCCAAGCGGGTCTCGTTGCACCTGCGAAGATGCTGCCTTTTCTTTGCACCAAGCTATTATTTTATCCAGCCTTTCTTCGTTTAAGCCTATTCCTTGTTCCATAGCCAGAAGCCCGTTTTGCACATCTGTTGCAAAGTCGTCGTTCACAAGCATTACAGGCCCGTTGCCGCAGGCTCCAAGGCATTCAACACGGACAATGGTAAATAAGTTATCTTTAGTTGTTTCGCCTGCTTTTATGCCGAGTTTTCTTTCGGCTAAAGAAATTATGCTTTCTGCGCCGGCAACATGACAGCATACATTTTGGCAGAACTGCAAGAAAAAACGCCCGGTTGGCGCATGTTTGTACATTGTGTAAAAAGTAGCAACGCCATAAGCGTGAACAGGAGAGCACTCGCAAACTTTAGCCGCAAAACGTATGGCTTCCTTTGGAAGCCAGCCAAGTTCGCCTTGAATAATCCAAAAAACTTCCAGCAAGGCCCCTTGTTTAACAGGGTATTGCTTTAACAGGGCTTCTATTCTAGCCGTGACTTCCGTAGTTTCAAGTTTCTCTATCATGCAAGAAAAGATAGAAAAAATTGCCGTGCCCAAGCTAGCTTATTTACTATATTATTAATTGTATGTTTTGAGGAATTTATGATTGATTGCAATGAAATTGAACGTATATTAGATGAGCTTACGCAAGACCCAGCTATTATTTGGCGGGTGGCAGGCAAGAAATTTGAAACAGCAGAAAACGGCATTCGCAATGAAAATTTAAAAATTATAGCATCGGTAATAGCTAGCGAAAACATTCCAAGAACAGAAATTCACGAAACAGTCGCAGAAATTTTGAAAAAAGTCAGCGGAGTTGTATTGTTGCCGGATATGTTGCCTTGTGAACCGGTAAACTGGGTTGATAAAACAAAAGAAGAAAGTTATAGCAAAGATTCAATCGCTGTGCAGGTGGAGTTTTCCGCAATGGCTCCGTTAAGCATTATTGCCGTAACAGAAGACAGCAATATTGCAAATGAATCCATAAGAGAAAGCATAAGGCTGGCATTTAAAGGTATGTTTAGCGAAAAATTCGACTGGCATTATATCCCAACTGCATCCGATTGGAAATACGAAAACAGCATAGAATTCAAATGCTACTGGAAAGAGGAGAGTGAAGCTACCGATGAAAGCATTCACAGTTATTTGCGCCGTGAAGACATTTTAGTTGTTGAAGCGTGTTTGCTGGAACTTAAAGAGAATTGGCAGGGCAGCACTTCTGCCGTACTTGAAATATTTAATTATGATAATATTAACCAAGCTATTTTATCCGCACGTTTGCCGGACTGGGCAAGCAAAAGACTTGGATTTTTGCGAATTGGAAACGCAGCAATAATATCCGGGTTTCACGGCGTTAGTTTGGTTAAGGTAGAAATAAGCACACAATACATGGTTGGAGGTAATCAATGAGTTACGCATTGTTCAGAAACAAGCAAATAGGCTTGAAGCAAGAAACGCAGTCTGGCGTTCAGGAACTTAATATAGGTCCTGACTGCTACGGATTACAGGTCACAGAGATAACAGCGGCTGTTGAGCCGGAGGTTATTGAGCAGGAAGCATTCAAAGGCAGCCTTTCGGCCAGCCCGGCCAGAATCGGCAAGGTTCCGGCAAGCGTTTCCCTTGCGGGTGAGCTGAAAAACAGCGGAGAAAGCGGTAAATTGCCGAAAATAGATGCCGTTTTGCAAGCGGCTGGGTTTGCAAAGCGTAATGTGTTTAGCGTTAGCATATCCGTCACAACTGGCTTGGACAAGGTGATAAACGGCAAAACCGTAGTTCAGTCTGGAGGCGCAAAAGGCTTGGTGCTTGATGTTGAAAATGATAAGTTATATTATGCGGCAATAAACGGAGTTTTTATGCCTAGTGAAACAGTTTTTTCCGATGCTTTTAACGCATCTATAAATGGTACTCCGGAAGCAGCAGGATTTCTTTACAACCCTGGTACAGGCGAAAATTCCGATGGAGTTTACACGCTTGCCATTTCCGATGGCGGCTTGAAAAAAGAGATTTATGGCGCAGCTTGCTCATTCACAATGGAAACGTCTGCAAGCAATTACCCTTCATGGACAGCAGCTTTTACCGGCATAGCGAATAAATACTCTTGGGGAGGCAAAGCAGATGCTCTTCCTGAAGGTATTAATTGGGAAAACCATTTGCCTGCGGTGGTTGTTGAAAGTAATATTAAAATTGGAGCAGATTACGCTCCAATTACGCAATCTATACAGATAGATTTAGGCAATGAGGTAAGCCTTATAGAAGATTTGAACAGCCCAACTTGGTTTAAACATGCTCTTGTTGTTAAACGTGCTGGAACAGCGACCGTGAACCTTTCTGTTGCAGATTTGGAACAGTCCGGTGCGCTTTATCAAAAACTGTTTATGGGTAGCGTTGCCTCGATGAGCTTTAAAATTGGCGAGGGTTCAGGAAACCGCATAGATGTGCTTTTGCCGGCTGTGCAATACACCGGAATTGCCGAGAGCGATAACAATTCACTGCTTGCACAAGCTCTTACGCTTAAGCTCACCGGCGAAGACGATGAAATTTTATTATGGTTCAGGTAGGTGCTAAAATGATTTACAATAGCAGAAAGGCAAAGGAAATTGATGTGAACGGCGTTAAGTTTCTTGTTAAGCCGTTTACTGTGCTACAGCAGGCGGAATTTGCCGAAGCTTTGAATAGCGATGTGAATAGCGGCAAGAGCCATTTGCAGGCGATTTACAGCAGTATGGAGTATCTGTTGAGCAATGTTGTGGAGAACATAACGGGGCTTAAAGATTATGAAGGTTGCGAGGTTGATTTTAAAAGCATTAATAAGAGAGAGCTTGCCGAGGGTTTAAGCGTTCAAGATATTATTGATGTGACAAATGCTATAGGCGAGGTGAATAAGCTTTTGGAAGCCGATAAAAAAAAATTCTTGTCGCAAGCGGAATCTGGAACGGACTCTTAAAGGGTGAGGATAAGGGGTTTGAAGTATGTGGAGAAATTGTGAAAACAACAGCGAACAGTTACATTTTTACAGATGCCGGGCAAGATTTCCGCTTGTTGCTGAATTGCCTTTACGCTTACGACAAACATGGCCTTTTGCCTTTTCCGGGAAGCTTTTTGGAGCAACCGGCAGTGTTTGGGGATGCCTTGGAAGCCTGGGGAGCAGCCCCTTCGATTTTTGCGGAGCAGAAGAAAAGAATGAAGGAGTTGCTGAAAGGCATGGGTGCTTATGGCGGAAAAATGAGGTGATTGCATGAGTGAGTGGAAATTGTTGAATAGTGTGAATTTGGTTTAATTATAGGAGAAACCATATGAGAAAGGTGATCAAAATAGGGCTAATGACCCTAGTGGCATTAACGATAGGTGCGTGTGGTAATGCATCAACTTTTACCGATTCCAGAGACGGTAAAGTATATAAAACCGTTAAGATAGGTAAACAAATTTGGATGGCTGAGAATTTGGCTTACGATGCTACTGGTAGCAAGTGTTACGATAACAATCCAGAAAACTGCAAGAAATACGGGCGGTTATACGATTGGAAGACCGCGATAGAAATTTGCCCACAAGGCTGGCTTCTACCAAGTGAGAAAGAATGGGAAGCTCTTGTGAATATTGCTGGCGGTTATGATGTTGCTGGACAGAATCTTAAGGCTCAAAATGGATGGAACAATAATAGAAATGGCTTGGATAAATATGGATTTTCGGCTTTGCCCGGCGGAAATTTAACTGATGTTTTAAACAATAAATTCAGAGATATTGGTGATATAAGTGTTTGGTGGAGTTCTACGGAATATGATCCGAGCAATCAGTATATGGGATATGGTTTTAGTGATAAATGGGCTCTTTGGTATTATATGGTTTATGACCACAGAGTGCGCAAAACTAAAGGATTTAAGGTAACGCTATCTTCTGTTCGCTGCATTCAAGAGTAGGTGAAAATACGGAGTATATAATGACAAAAATTGCCGCAGACGTTCTATCAGGAGTATTAGCTTCTCTTTCCGGATCAGCTGCAAAACAAGCTATTACGGCATTAAAAAATCTTGCCGAAACATCAGAAGAATTTAATAAAGCTATGGAGGAAGCTAGATATACAGCATCTATTCTTGCCAAAGATATAACAGACCATTTCGTTTTTAAATCTGCAGTAGATAACTTTAGAAACCTTACAAAAAGTATTTTAGATTGGCGTAACGCAAGCGTAGAAGAAAGTGAGAAGAAAAAAATACAAAGTTTAAAAGAACTTACTAAAGCAACAAAAGAATATTATGACCAGCGAGAAACATATGGACAGAATGATGAATATACGCAGCACTTAAACGAGCTGCAAGCAGAGTCTATGGTAGAATCTATGCTGAAAGGAGCGAATAGTGTACAAATAATGACTGCTGAATTAAAGGGATTAAAAGAAGCAAAGGACAAACTAATAGGAGAAGGCAAGGAAAATCCTTTAGAGTTTGAAATTGAAAATCTTCAAGATGCAATTAATCAACTGAAATCTGAAACAGAAGCAAAAAAGGAATCTAAAGAAGCAACGCAAGCATTAGCATCAGCAGAAGCCGAATCTGCAGAAAAAATCCGGCAAACATCAGAAATTGCAAAAAAAGCCGCTGAAGAAAAGTTTGCTCAACTTAAACTCATCGCAAACCAAATAAAAATAAACTATGGAACAGAAGAAGAAATACTCACAAGAACTTATGAAAAAGATATTGGCGAATATAAAAAAACTCTAAACGCAAAGTTGATAAGCCATGCTGAATACAATGATGCCGTTAAAAAAAGAACTGAAGAATACAATGCCGCTATTGATGAACAATATGCAAAAGAAGAAGAAAGAGTAAAGGCTTTTTGGGCAGAAATAGAACAAAAAGAAAAAAATACCCAAGAACAAATATTGCGCCTCAGAGAAACATACGCCACAACAGATGCCGAACGTGATGTTGTAGCACTTGAACGCATAGAACAAAAATACAAAGAAGAATTAAAACTTGCAGAAGAAAACGGAATTGCACGAGTTGAGGTAGAAAAAGCCAAAGAAGCAGAAATTGAAGCTATCAAAAAGAAAGCAGCAGATAAAGACGCAGAAAATAAAAAAGCAATGCAAGAATTAAGCTGGCAATTAAGAGAAACCGCAGCAACTGACGAAGAAGAACGCTATAGCATACAAATGGAACGCATGAATGCCAAATACGATGCCGAAGCTGAAAAGGCAAAAGATAATGCTGCTCTCTTGAATCAAATTGAAGCCGCCAGAGTAGCAGAAGCAGAAAGACTTGAAAACCAGCTTTTGCAAACAAGGTTAAACGTTGCGGACCAATATGCAAGTTCTATGCTTCAAGTAGTAAAAGGAGCCGCAGTAGTAGGAAAAGTAAATGGCGAAACTATGAAAGCCATAGCTATAAGCGAAGCAATAATAAACACTGCCTTGGCGGCAACAAAAGCCATGACATCCGCTCCATGGCCTCTCAGTCTTGCTTTGGCAGCAGGAGCGACTGCTAGCGGAATGGCACAAGTTGCCACCATAAAAGCACAGAAATTCGCAACAGGCGGCATAGTTGAAGGAAATTCCTTGTTCGGCGACCATGTTCCGGTAAGAGCAAATTCCGGTGAAATGATATTCACCAAAGATCAGCAGAAAGAGTTGCTTCGCAAGGCAAACGGAGAATCCGGCGATAGCGGCAGGCAAGTAGTTGTAAATTTTGCACCAAACATTTCTCCTGGCATGAATTCAGAAGATGTCAAAAAAATGCTACGAGAAAACCAAAGCGCATTCCGCTCGTTTTTTGCAAACGAGGTATCAAAAGGACTTTCATCAGCGGGGGTATTCGCATGAATAAAATTCCAGCCATTCTATTGGCTCTATTCGCACAATTCACTTTTTCGCAAACCATTTGGGATGGCGAAATAGATACTGATTGGTACACAAGCAATGCATCTGCAAGCGAGTTTACCATAAGCACGGCTGGGCAGTTGGCAGGATTAGCGAAGTTGGTAAATGAAGGAAATACCTTTGTCTTACAATATGTTATTCTTGGTGCAGACATTATGCTCAATGATACTACGAATTGGAAAAATTGGGAAAATGGTCCACCTGCTAATAAATGGATTCCTATAGGTACGTATACAGAGACTACAGAGACTGAAGACAAATCGTTTTTGGGACTTTTTAAAGGTTCTGGTTATACGATCAGCGGCATTTACATCGACAACTCAAGTGATTATCAAGGATTATTCGGGCATCTTCCAGGAGATGTAATAGAACTTGGAGTCACCGCTTCTTATATTAAAGGAAGAAATAATGTCGGTGGAATGGCGGGATATACTAATCGTCGAGGCGGTATAAGAGACTCATATTTTACTGGAGTTGTAATGGGACAGGATTCTGTAGGTGGACTTGTAGGAAAAAACGACTATTCGAATTACGGTAAGTATTCTATAAGTAACAGTTATTTTGTTGGAGTTGTGACGGGACGAGATCATGTTGGAGGACTTGTAGGAAACAACAATATCTCTGTATGGAGGACAAGCAGCAGATATATTATTGATAGTAGCTACTCCAGTGGAGTTGTGACCGGGCGGAACAATGTAGGGGGATTAATAGGATATAACGATGGGGGAAACAATAATAACAATGGCAGCACAGGTTCTGTAAATGAATGCTATTTCATAGGAACTGTGACTGGACAAAATGATGTTGGTGGGCTAGTTGGAAGAAATTACAGTGATGTAGGGAAAAGTTATTTTGCTGGTAATGTGACTGGACAAAATGATGTTGGTGGGCTAGTTGGAGGAAACTACAGTGATGTAAGGCGAGGTTATTCCGTTGGGACAGTGTCAGGAACAAGTTATGTAGGTGGACTGGTGGGATTCAGTGATATAAGTAGTAATATAATACATAGTTACTCTATCAATGTTGTGTCGGGAGATAGCTATGTCGGTGGATTAATAGGAAAGATTAACGGCGGCAATTTAAATAATTGTTATTCTGCTGGCAGAGTGGAAGGGGTTAGTAATGTCGGTGGGTTAATTGGAGGTCGCGGTTCTGTTTTTTCAGGAGATTATAATTATTACGACAGGGAGGCGAGTGGGCAAAGTAATAGTTCAGGAGGTTTGCCTAAAACTACCGCTGAGATGAAGCGAAGTTCTACTTTCCATTATAGTTGGTATTTTGGTAACATCTGGGGTATAAACGATATAATAAATGATGGCTATCCGTACTTGATGTGGAGAGAAGATAAACTCTGTACAGAGGCTGGTCATATATATATTGGTGAAGTTTATCTTGGCGTTTGTAAAACTGAGGAACAAATCTGCGAAGAAACAGAAGGGATGGTTTGGGGAAATGGTAATTGTAAAACAATAGAACAAGCAGCCTGTGAAGACTCTAATGGAATGGTTTGGGATAATGGTAAATGTACAACTCCTATTTTCATACAGCAAATTTTAGGTAGGCAAATCCGCATACAAACAATAAGCAACGGCATCATTATTGAAAATCTTCCTCGCAATGCAGAAGTGCAGATTTATAATTTACAAGGCGAGAAAGTATATTCGGGAAATTCAGGAAATTATCAAGTTCTTAAAATTATGATTCATACAAATGGCATGTATATTGTAAAAGCAGAAAATCAAACATTTCGCATAGCAGTGAGGTGAGATTTTCGCATGATAGTTAAAGGCCTTCAAGTAAACATAACAGAAACCATTGTAACGTATGAAAGCGGTATAATATGGAAATCCGCTAACAAACGCATTGAATCTGTTGACTACGGCTTGGAAACCGACCATTTGTCTGCAAAAATATCCATTTTGGGCTCAGTAGCTGACATTGCGGAATTCAGAAAGGCAATACCTAATGTCTCAGAACCAATTGAAATAACTTTCGGCAAAGGAGAAAAGCCTTTTGGCCCGGCGTTTGATTGCGAGACTTACAGCAAATACTTACTGATAGACATAGACGATATTATAACTGCAGATATGGGTATTTCGCAAATGTCATTTCAAATAGCGGCGCAGTGGGAGGAACTGCCTTGGGCATACGAAGCTACAAGTTTTGATCTTTCAAACTTTGCCGTGCAAAAAGTCACAAGAGAATCCGAGGAAAGCAAAACAGTTGCGCAGAAAGAAAAGGGTTGGGAAGCATTCAGGCATGATTGGAACAGGCCGGAATTCACACTCTCGCTTTTGGGTAGCTCGCAGGCTATGGGTGGAACCATAAGAAAAATACTAACCATCAGAAGTGGGTATCATACGATAAACTGCAATGATTCTATGATGCTAATAAATGGACAGAGCGAAAACGCTTATTGTACATCGTTTGGCAATTTGCGCAGGCTAGGAAATTCCGGTATGTGGCAAGCAGACTTTAATTTTGTGAGTGTTGCTTAATGCTTGTTGTTTATAAATTGCTTATTGATACCGGGCTTACGGAACTTTCTCCAATGCCTTCAATAGGCTTTAAAGATGGCATTTACCACCTTTCAACAGCACCTTTAACAAGCTACTATGATTGCTTGGACGGGAGTAGCTTTTCCGATATATCGCAAGAGAATATGATTGTAAAGGGTGGCGAATTGTCGCTGGTTGGAGACGTGAAAATAAAAATTGTTTCACAGGAAATTTTAAGTCACTTGCTTAAGAATGATATAGCGCTTCTTGGAAGTCAAATATCGCTATCGGTGGATTTTAATAACAAGCATATTGTTGTGTTTGAAAAAATGTCTATCGCAAGCTTCGCCCAAACAGACGAACTGTCGATTGAGGTAAATGCCAAAGATTCCACATTTGCCAACGCAAAGCAGATTAGTTTAAGCTTGCCAAGGGAATTTGCCGGCACGGACCAGCTTGAGACAAGCTATGGCAAGGATTGCTTGCTTAGACTATATAAACAAAATAGTCCAGCCAAATCCATAAGTCAAGGAATCGGAAGTGAATCTCCTGGGTGGCCCGGTACTAGTCCCGGAGATATGTTTGGTCCGAAGGCGCAGCCAACGCCGGAACTAGAGCAAGATCAGCGGAATACTGGAGACCTTGCGGATATACCTGTCGTCGATGTGCTGACAACAACTAGTGACGGCAAGCCTGCGTTCGCAAAAAACTTCGTAGCCTATACTGTTGAAAATCCAGATTCGCGCCAGCCAGCTCGTCTTTGTATACAGAGAATGGGGGGGTGGGGGATCGCTCTTATTGTTGGTGAGATTTTTAATATAAGGAGAGCGCCTGAAATATCTAGCGCGCTAATAGGCAAGACTATAGAGATATGCTCAGGCGCAGGCCGTGGAAATTACTACAGAATAACTAAAATTGATACAATTGATTTGTTGGGAGATTTGTTTATAGAACCTTTCGATGTGCTTGTGCTTGACAGGCCAGTTAAAGCTGGTGAAATTTTGGGGACATTTGACGTAGCTTATAGAAAATCGCTGCCAAGGCTTCCTGCTCGCTCTGATAAATTTGAATATTTGCCGAATGGCGCAAAAGATGCTAGCAGTGGCGATCCTGCAATCTCTATAGCATTCAAAAAAGATTCCGAAACCGAAGTTGAAACCGAGGATATTTCGACGTTTCGATTTGCCGATACAATGTGCCGATACGCTATACCAACAATGAAAAATATAGCAATCAAGCCACCTATAAACAGCAGAATCGTAGAGAAAATGCCTGATTTCACGATCGTAGAATTTGAGGCATTTGGTGATAAAAGCATACTAACCAAGGAAAGCAAGCATCAGCCAAGATGGAGATTTAAAAATAACGGGGTGGCATACTGGACCTATAGAACCCCTCCCGATAATGTCGAGGTAAAGGGTGAGATACATATTAAAGGTGACACGCCTGTTAAGCAGGATGTCGTAATTGATAACAGATCATGGCAGGCAGTAGCATCATTTAAAGATACGTCTGGAAGGTATAATAATGCGATTGGATTGCAAATGTCTTTCTATTCGCGCATAGATGATATGCCAGCTGGCGAAAAGTGCACTATCAGGCCAAGATTTTCTTTCAGAGTCGAAAGTATACCCAATTGGGATTTTTCCGCAAGAGCAACATTGGTTGATGACGCCGGCAATGTCATAGCCGCAAGAAACATCAAACGTGATGGTTGTTTTGCTTACGGCTGGGAAATATCCTTGACTAGAAACGAAGCGAAAGTTAAATCAGCAGCAATAGATAAGGCGGAAGCATTATTGGAAGACTTGAGAGAAACATTGGTTTTTGAAGGCAATCCGGCAGCCAAGTATATATTTATACAGCTATACTTTGAGAGCGGACCAAATTACATAATAACTAAAAGCGAATTTTATCTTGCAGCATTGCCTGTTTTGTACGAGACGGATTTTGATGTAGAATCATACCGAATAGAAGGACATGACTCTAGAAGCTTAAGTAGCAACCCACCTCATAGCATAGCTAACACGGGCAATATCATAAAAAGAGCAAGGCAATTATGTCTAGACTACTCCATAGGAGTCGACACGCAAAGCTTCGATGGTGCAGACGATGACCTTCATAATGCGGTAGGAAATAACTATGCATCGGCATTTATCCCATTCAAGCACGGCGAGATATTTGCCGACAAATTCGCCGAGATATGCAGAGCAACAAATGTATCAATGTTTTCCAACGGCTCAAAATTATACGCTAGACACGTGCTCACGAATAAATCTATATGGAATATAGCTCCAACAGATGTGATAAAAGATAGTGTAGAAGTAAGAGCTGTGGGAATAAATTCTATGGCTACCGAATGGAATTTTGCGGCAAGCACATGGGATGGACAAAAGACACTTACATTAGATACAAATGTTGATTCTTTAGACACTGAGTGGTCGACAACCGGAGAGGCAATCCATGCCGAGCTGATTTATCCGGAGTACGTTAAGCGAGGGATTCAAGGGTTTGGTGCACGAATTGCTTTTAATCCTCGCAATATCGCTGATAAAATACACATTGGGGACATGTATAAGGTCGCCATAAGAGAAGGGGCGCCCGCAGAGATTTGCGAACTTGTGGATATAAGGCTTAGACGAATGAATTCAACAGGGCCGTATATTGGCGGAGCAGACGTATTGTTTTATGCGCCGGGTTTTCCCAAAAGCGGAGCGGCAGTGAATATGGCGCCAAACTTTGAAATCTACCTGCTAAGCCAAGAACGCAACTGGCAAAATATTGTAAGCGGGAATATTAGCATAGGACTATCTGATGTGGATACATTGCTGCAAATATCAAAAAGTGCATTTGCAAAAATCAAACAAAGAATGAGACTTGATGAGAGATACACAAAACACCAAGTGGTAGCCTTTGGCGAAGATAAATTGTGGATGGAAAGTTTTATAGCAACAACCAAACACAATGCGTACGCTAAAACTATTGTGTCTTTTAAAGTGCCTATTAACCGATTGCCGCTAGATGCTAATTCTCACTTATGTGACTTGCTTCTAAAGAATGTTGTGCTTAATTTTGGAGGATTCAGAGCTATCCCGTTCACTGGCTGGATAATAAGCTACTCGCTAGCTCCGGCAGAAGATGCCGTGCGGATCGAGGTTATGAATTCCGAACCAGTGAGAGAGTTACTCTATCTTGACGAGAATAAACTTGAAGAACAATTAGTAGTGGACGAAAGAGAAAATTCCGAAGATCGTTACAATGAAAATCTATCCGGTGCCGCTATGCAGCCTGCACCACAGCCACCAGTAGTGGAAAATGCGATATTAACAGAGAATGGTTACATAATGCTTACGGAAAGCGGAGAAATCATATTAATGGAGGAAGCCTAATGGAAGGCAAAAAAATCAGTGGATTTACTGCTAAGAAATTAGCGGAAGTTAAGGCAAATGGCGTTATTCCTGTTGCCGTTGAAAGTCAAAATGCTACTTACAAAGTAACCGTTAAAGACTTCACAGATTTGGTGGATGAAACAGTTCAGGCAAAGGAGAGTATTAAAAATAAAGTAGCTCTCTCTGCATCTGCAACAGACGAACAATACCCAACGGCAAAATCAACTTGGGATACCATTCAGTCAGCTATGGTTAATGCTGAATGGCTTAGTGATATTATTGATACGAAAGTTGAAGATAAAGTGAGCAAATCAGGCGATACAATGACTGGCATATTGGATATGAGCAGCAACAAAATTATAAATTTAGCCACGCCTACAAATTCCAATGATGCAGCAAATAAAGTATACGTGGATGCTGCGCAGTTTGCAATCAATATAATAGATCCTACGGCTTCTTCAATTAATATCCCAGAATTGCAGGGATCATATTATACAAGCAATAGCTTCCCGGCCACGTCAGCTGTGATGAATCAGTCAGGCCAACTGCGAACGTATTTTGCCTGCAGCTCCCAAGGAGGTGCCGGTTATATCCAATTAAATGGTCGGGATGTAGCACGTAGTACAAATACACAAACAATAGATCGCACTTTCAATGTGATCCCAGGTGACGTGGTAACCATGCAATTTACTCCGCAAGGACAGTGGAATTTATCAGCCACTCTAGTACCTATGAGAAAACAGCCTGCTCCCTTGAGCGATGCAGCGTTTTTAGGGGATAAAGTTGATACTGTTAGTGGTGATGGCATGACTGGATTCACATGGACTGCTACTGCCGATGGGCAGCTAAGGGCCTCATGTGAGGCAACTGTAGTATCAGGAGCCACATATAGTGTACCTATACTAGGCATAGGCAAAGCAAGCATATCTGTCAATGTGGGAACTAGTCAAGTGTTGGATAGGGCTGCTTATAACGAAACTTCAACAAGCAAAGTGGTTCAAAGCCCTGCAGGTGGTAACGCACTATGCAACAGCAAAGCCCAAGTATTGCTACCGGTAAAAGCAGGTACAACTTACTACATAAAAGGAACATCTGAGTTACAGGTAATACAACTGCCTACTGGGGCAGCAGGCACCGTTGGTGGTGGCGCATCCGTAAATTGCAGGTTTATTCATTCATAGGAGCAAGGTTATGTCAACACAAGCAGCAATAGTAATACGCAGGATAACGGAGTATATATCTCAGCTGGAAGCTGGAAGCCGAAAACTGGAGCCTGGGCAATTCGGATTCGCTACGGCAGACCAAACTCTCGTCATTCGAGATTTGGAGGATAATTTTTTCTACATACCGACTGGCGAAGCGACGCTGGATTCCATTCTAATTCAAAACCCAGTTACGAGCCCCGGGGATTTAACTACCGCTGACCGCGAAGGCACTCTAAGGCTAGTTCGAAGCACTAATTCATACTGGTTTAAAGGGGCTTCAAACTGGGTTGAAATATCAGGAGGAGGAGGCAACTTTGAAGAAATATTGAATAGGATAGCAACCCTCGAAAGTAAGCTGGATGCTATTCCAAATCCTCTGCCTATTGATATGGGCGGAACAGGTGGGATTAGTGCGTATTCAGCCGCACGGAATATCTTTCCTGCGGGACCTATGAATGCTGTTACTGGCGTAGCTGGATTTGCAGCGCACGTGTTAGAACCAGGCGGCGCAAGCCGCATTATATCGATAGAATATCTTAGGAGCACCCTACTTAACGGCAATAATGAACAAATGGTAAGGGCAGACGGCGTATTCACGGCAGATTTTACGCCCCTTCCCGGATTAGTAGTTAATGGATTTAATCCCAACCGCAGAGGCCACGCTTTAACGTCTAACTTAAATATTGCAGCCAACACAAACCCGTATTTACGCCGCTGCAACGATATGGACATCGGTGCTATCTATAGTTTTTGGAACGGCGGCGGCGGCGGCATAACTATAACCTACCTTGATAAAGGCGGCGGCAGTGTAACAGCAACTGTAAGTTGCAATCAAGTACTTTTTCTTACCTGTGTTGGAACTCTAAGTGATGGTCGTGGAAAATTTCACGGGATGCAGATTAAGGACGGGTTTAATGCCTAATAATTATTTTCTTCTGTCTATAACCAATAGATGTAATAGGAATTGTTCTTATTGCATAGTAAAAGACTATATGAACAAGCCCTATCTCTATCCAGATAAACTTACATTAGAAAGTCTAGTCAAATACTTTGATGTTAGAGGCAATGAAGGCGATGTTGTTGAAATAACTGGTGGCGAGCCTACATTAATCTACTGGCTTGAAGAATTTATAAGATATCTTAGCAGCAAAGGAATTAGAACGGTTCTGAAAACTAATGGAAAAAACTTGTTCAAAAATGTTTATGATATGGTGGTTGTATTCAATCCTCATAATGAGAGCGATGATTACATAGAGACTAGAAAAGCATTGCTAAAGCCAACGGACGTAGTATTACTAAAACCGGACTTCACAGATAAGCAGATTCCTGATTTCAAGGAATCGGAATATCAGACAATGGACTACCACAAATTTAAGCAAATGAGATTCATAACGGCAGACGGCGGAGTGAGAACTATGTGCTGCATAAAAGACCCTATATGGAGCATCTGGGATATGGACGACGATTGTTTTTGCAAAACATGCCCCAAATGTCCATTTCTTGTTTTTTCGTGGAATTTTGCAGCGAGATTAGGCGATTTGACAAATTTTTAATCTCGCACGCAACGAGCAGACATAAGTCCCGTCTTGCCGCCATTTTCAGCTCTATACACATTGTTATATGCGTAGTTCATATCACGATAGTAGGCGCTTGTACTATTGCTCTCTGTGGCACTCCACCAGTAGCCAAGTTCGCTAGGGAAAAAACGATCTACCGGCAATGCAGCAAAACCATAATCATCCGTACCGTTGCCACTGTTTACCCAACCTTTCTTTGCCTTCAGTTTAGTTCCGGCTATGTTCTCATTAGCCTGATATGATGTTAAACTAGGATCGGCATATTTCTCGAGAGCATACCATTCATCATCGCTTGGAACGTGCCAGCCATCAGGGCAAATACCTCGAACTCCGCTTGGATTTGCGGATGAGCTTGCTGAGCCATTCATTAATGCATTCCAGCTATATAAGCGGCCATAAACATTGCAATTGGCTTGTATTTCCACATTTGATAGCGTTATTAGTGTGCCGCTAGAACTGATAGGGGATTTTCTCACAAATAGTTCAGTATCTTCGCCATAGCATTTTCCTCCGACAGTTTCATAATTCAAATTCTCGGCCATCCAAACTTGGTTATTTATGCGGACGTATCCGTATGCTTGCCCGTCACGTTCGTCTACAAAACAACCTTTAGTTTCGGAGTTATATAGATCCCCTTTGCATGATAATTTATTGTCGATACAATTCTTAGTCGCTAAGTCATACATCTTGCCGTTGCATTCCCCAAGGCCTGTAATCATTGTCCAGTAATCGTTAATGTGCTTGTTAATTATAGGAACCTCGGAAGTCAAACCCCAGGCTAATATGTTATTTTTAATGCTTATCAAATTTACGCCAGCCGCCCAGTCTGCCATTTTTGTTTTCTCCGCAGCATTGTCCCAAGTGCCGCTGTTTTTGATTGCCTGGCTGAAATCCATAAGCCGCTGCGTAAATTCTGCCTCACTCAAATCGCCCAATAACAATATTGAAATAGCTAAAAGTGCAGCATCGCTCTCGCTCGTGCCAAATATGCTCATATCCTCGCTATCCTTAAAAGAATCGCTGTCTATACCGAACACGGCGAATATCTCTTTCTGAGCCTGCTTCTTCGCTTCTTTAACGGTTTTGCCATTATCCACCAAATCAAGCACACGGTAATATTCCAAATGCGTGAACTGTCCTTGAAAAAAAGTATTCTAAGTTAAGCGATAATAACCCGTAGAGGAGTATAAATATGGTCGCACCTAATGATCGTCGCATATATACTAAAGAATTCAAGCTTGATGCCTTGAATTTAT
>Ga0209755_10001684_pt1 | contig 33351 bp, 33 predicted proteins | sample TergutCo191P1_FD_187301 | JGI IMG/M metagenome (GOLD analysis project Ga0209755, IMG submission 187301) | Cornitermes sp. P1 segment gut microbial communities from Petit-Saut dam, French Guiana - Co191P1 (SPAdes) (version 2) | ecosystem: Host-associated > Arthropoda: Insects > Digestive system... | reverse complement strand
TGACTCTCAGGCGCAGTAGGCTTCGAACCCACGACCTGCGGTTTTGGAGACCGCCGCTCTACCAACTGAGCTATACGCCTTTTTATTACTTTATCTTGCTCTCCTTGTGGAGCGTGTGTTTGCGTTCGTGCGGACAATATTTGTTAAACTCAAGTTTTTCTTGAATATTGCGCCTGTTTTTGCTGGTCGTGTAATTGCGTCTTTTACACTCTGTGCACTGAAGAGCTATCAACTCAACTACGTTTTTTTTGCTTGCCATATCAACCTCTCTATATAATTCCTGCAGTTTTACGCAGTATAACCTAAGATCATGCATGCAGTTTTACGCAGTAAAACTGCTCCGTAAAATCCGCAGGATTTTACGAGCCCTCAATCAGAATCGAACTGATGACCTCATCCTTACCATGGATGTGCTCTGCCAACTGAGCTATAAGGGCCAAAGCGTCGCCAGTCCGATTAAAAAATTAATCCGGTAAACCGGTCAAGATTTACCTTGGACTTGTGGAATTTACCGGGCGTTTTACGCCGTCCTACGAGAATATCAAAAATAAGATTTTTGATCAAGAGGATTAGAGAAAAATTGAGGAATTATTCATCCATGACAGGCACCCATTGTCACTTTAAAAAATAATGATAAAATGGATAAAAAGGTGACAAGCACCATATTTTGGAGGAAAATATGTCGATTCATATCGCCGCGAAAAACGGAGAAATTGCCGAAGCTGTACTGCTGCCGGGCGATCCTTTGCGAGCCAAGTTTGTAGCGGAAAATTATCTGGAAAATCCTGTGCAGTATACCGGCGTGCGGAATATTCTCGGTTTTACAGGAACTTACAAAGGTAAAAAAGTTTCGGTGCAGGGAACGGGAATGGGAATTCCTTCAATATCGATATATGTTAATGAGCTTTTCCGCGAATACGGCGTAAAGCGGGCGATTCGTATCGGCACTGCGGGCTCAATTAATAAAGATGTAAAAATATGTGACTTGGTTCTGGCGATGTCAGCGAGCACGGACTCAGGCGCGAATAAAATTCGTTTCGGCGGAAGAAGTTATGCGCCGACCGCAGCTTTTTCGCTTTTGAAAACAGCGTGGGAAACTGCTGTCACTAAAGGCTGGGAGCCAAAAGTCGGTTCTGTAGTATCAGCGGATATGTTTTATACTGAAGACCCTGACGAGTGGAAATTGTGGGCAAAGTTTGGCTGTCTCGCTCTAGAAATGGAATGCGCCGAGCTTTATACTTTAGCCGCGAAATACGGACGCGAAGCGCTCGGCATTATTACAATTTCCGATTGTTTAATAACAGGAGCGGCGACATCAGCCGAAGAGCGGCAGACCGGTTTTACAAGAATGATGGAAGTCGCGCTGGAGACAGCGATTAGTTAGATTCCGATTTTTTCAAATACTTGGCAACTTTTTCTATTAGTTCGCTGTCTTTAAATGGTTTTACAATAAAATCGCTGGCTCCCAATGCAACAGCTTCTTTTACTTGCTCTTCCGTTCCCGCGGATGTCAGCATTATAATCGGAATTTCCGCGTATTCAGGAATTTCACGTATCATACCTATAAGTTCGAATCCGTTATATACAGGCATCAGATAATCCAGAAATATTAAATCGGGTTTTCTAATTTTTAAGAAGTCCATTACAGATTCAGGTCTTGATATAGTATGCACTTTATAATCATTACGCAAAGTTTCTTTAATTATTCTTAACACGCTTACAACATCGTCAACGGCAAGAATATGAGGTCTGTTATCATCTTCCTTATTTTTGCCGGCTCTGCTTTCGGCAACATGTCTTTCGATACATTCGACAAGAATTGTTGTTTCAAAAGGTTTTATAATAAAATCAGCTGCGCCTGAGGAAAGCCCCCGGATTACGCTCTTTCTGTCGCGGTGACTTGTAATGAAAATAACAGGTATGTGTTTATAGCGTTTATCTTTTTTTAATTCTCCTATAACCTCATAACCGTCATGAACCGGCATATTAATATCCAAAAGAATTATATCGGGCGTAATTTTTTTAAGGGTATCGAACAACATGCCGGCTGATTCCGCAGGGTACACTTCATAATGTCCTTCCAGTCTTCTTTTAAGCGTCATAAGACTGGTGCTTGCGTCATCAACATAAATTATTTTATAACGTTCTTTGCCGTCATCGTCGTCCATTAAAACCACCCCGCTATTTTATCATAGTCTTATGATTTTTAATATTAGCTTAATAGAAAATAATACTATTTCAAATATTTGGCATAGAGTAAATCTTTCTCCTACTGCATATAAGAATTTAATTTTTTTACAATTTCTTCAAATTGCATTTCGTCAACGGCGTTTCTAAGCCAGATTACAAGATCGTTATCTGACTCATATTTATATTTTTCAAGTTCAGCCATTGCTTCGTCTGCGCCGTCCATGTCAAAGTCATTACAGGCGTCTATAAATTTAATTAATGTTTTAATTTCCGGTTTGTCTTTTAAAGGTTTATCGCTGTTTGTATTAATGTTTGATAACGCGTTTTTAATGCCGGAAATTAAATTTCTTACTCGTTCAATAAAAGCGCCGTGATTCGCTTTTATGAATTCCAAGTTATTCGCTTTCCCGGCTTCTTCAAGTTCTTTTGCTTTTTCGGCGGTAAGGTTTGCGAAAATATCAAAACTTGTGCCTTTAATTCCGTGAACATTAATAATATAATCCGCGAGAATATCATCGCTTAAAACATCTGAAGAAAATTCAACTTCCATTTTATCAAGCATGGAACTTACGCCTGCCGCATAAGAGCGCAGAACATCAATGTAAATTTTTTCATTGCCGTCAAAACGCTCAAGCCCTTTTATTATATCCAATCCTTGAATTTCTACGCCGGAAAATACAGAGGCTGACGCATCCTGCTTCGGATGTTTTTCTTTTTCTTCGGATTCCTTTTTTAACTGCGTTTGTTTTCTGGCTTCGTCTATCACATCCTGCGGCTGTCTGCCGCGCACATAGGTATTCATAATGACATTTAACTGGCGTATATCAATCGGCTTTAGAATAGAATCATTAAAATCGTTCTTTATGAATATATCCGTCTGCCCTCCTATGGCGTTAGCTGTCAGCGCGATAATCGGCGCTTTATATCCTGCTTCGCGCATTCGCTTAACCGTTTCTATACCGTCCATTTCAGGCATCATGTGATCCATAAACACTACGTCGTAAATTTTTCCATCTTTTATTTTTTTAATCGCTTCGGGTCCTGAGTTCGCGGAATCGATTTCCTTAAGCATGTACGGCTGCAATAATCCCTTTGTAACATATATATTTGTTTCAACATCATCAACGACAAGAATTTTTCCATAAGGCATAGGCTCAATTGTTATTTGAATATTTCTTAAGTAAGCGCGGTTAAACATGCGGAACCGGCGAAGGTTTTCGGCTATTTCACTGCCTATCACGGCGGAATCAATTTTTCCCTGAAGCAGATAAACTGTAAAAACTGTGCCTTTGCCTACTTCGCTCTCGACGTAAATTTTTCCGCCCATCATATTGATAAGATTACGGGTTATAGGCATGCCAAGTCCTGTGCCTTCCATTGCGTTATTCGCATCCTGATTGAACCTTGCATACTCGTCGAAAAGTTTTTCAATCTGCTCTGTTGTCATCCCGTGACCTGTATCGCTTACGGTGAATTTAAGCGTTATCTTATCGTCCGCGTTTTTAACATCGTCAATAACAACAGACAATGCCACTTTGCCTGTCTCTGTATATTTAATCGCGTTACTCAGTAAGTTATTAAGAATCTGTTTAATGCGAAGTTCGTCTCCGAATAAAGCAACGGGAATATTTTCTTCTACATTGATTTCAAACTCTACTCTCTTGCTGCCTATTCTCATCATGTTCAATTGAACGGTGTCGCTTATCATGCTTGCGAATTCATATTTTTTTTCCAACAGATCATACTTGCCCGATTCTATTTTTGAAAGATCGAGGATATCGTTGATAATGCTCATCAGCATATCGCCTGAAGAATATATTTTACCAAACGCTTCCAAGACATCCGGCGCAAGGTTTTCCCGGCGGAGCTGTATTTCCGTTATGCCGATAATCGCGTTCATCGGCGTGCGGATTTCGTGGCTCATGGTGCTAAGGAAATTACTCTTGGCTCTATTCGCCGCGACAGCCGCCGCGTGTTGTTCCTCCGCTTCGTTAACGCGGTCTTTCAGCGTTGTTACCATTGTGCGCAGTGAGTCTGCAAGCAGTCCGACTTCATCGCTGGTTTTCACTGTTATCTCATCATTAAGATTACCCTTCGCTACGCTGACCGCGAATTCTGTTATTTTGCGGACAGGAAGACTGATTCTTCTTCCGATAAAACTTGCCGCCAAAGCAAAAATACTTATAATGCCGATAGAACAAAGAAAGATAATTAACAAAACTCTGTTTGTCTCTTTTGTCTGACGATCCATCGGCATCGCGGCTGACCACATGCCAATCGTATCCCCGTTGAAATCTTTTATAGGCCAGTACATTGTCATATACGGAGAGCCGAAAATTTCCATTTGAACTATTACGCTTTCGCCTTTTTGAAGCACTGCGTCTGTTATCTGCAAATCATCAATATTTAACTCGTTGCTGCGTCTGCCGGAACTGTCCCTAAAGCTGGTCATTAAAATAACGTCATCTTTATAAAGAGAAAAATGCATACCTGTCATTTTATGCAGATTATCAACATATTCTTCAGAGTTGATATTTGAACCTAAAGACAAAGCGCCGACTACATAGCCGTTTTTTATAACAGGCGAGCAGCAATGGATCGTGTACGGAAACATAGCGGTTTCTTCATAATAAAACCCATTGGAAACAATTCCTACAAGCGCTCTGCGGATTACAGCGCGGTTTGAAATATTATCTCCCGTTACATCCGAATGGCTTCTGAAAACAGCGATGCCGTTATAATCGGTGAATACCATTGAATCGATTTCGTGCCGCAGCCACGCCATCTGAGCGTTAGTTCTAATGACATCCGCATCCGACCTCTGCACAGCGTCAACAAGATCAGGTATCGAGGTGAGAAGCTGAACTTCCTGCAGTAATCTGGTTTCATCCTGCTGTTGAATTTTTTCAACCAGAGACTGCATCGTGATCATTTCTTCCTGTATGGTGTAATTGAGGAGTCTGCTCATCAGTGTTGTGGTAATACTCAAGACAATTAAACTTGACGCTACTACTCCCGCTGCGGCAATTAAAATAATTTTTCTGGAAATATTAAGCTTCATGTTTCTACATTCTTTAATGACAGCGCCGATTACCCAATCAACAACCCCGCCGCATAAATAATATTGTAGTATATTATTTTTTAATTAGCAATCAATCAATAATCATGAAAAACCGGGAAAACATGAAATTTTTTCTCTAAATCGATGTTTCCGCCGTTATAAGAAATCTATATTACTGCGCTTTGCTTTTAACGGAAGATCGCTGCTGTTCAGATAAAGCCCTTTCGATATAACCGCTGATAAAACTCTTATCGATCACGTTGAGCAGTTTAATTTTTTCCTCTATCGGCATTTTCTCCAATGGAATCTTTGCTGATATCACAGATACATTCTTTTTATTCATAATAACCCCCTGCATTCTTGGTAATATTAAAAATTACTTGAAATTCTATACAGCAACAAATAATTGCATTCATACAGACCAAAATAATTTCTTATAATAAAAATATGCCGTGGAAGGAGTAAAACATATTGAGAAAAAACGAGTAAATATGGATATTTGTGGAATTCATTAAAAAAAGGCTTGCGGTCTTGCGGGTAAGATGTATAGTTTGTTTATATGGAAATTGAATATCATTATTTTTTCAAAAATCAATTCCGTCCATTGTCGTCGCTTTCTCTGCATGAGGTGGCGTATTTTACATGCCCTGCTTCTTATGTTCTGCCAATCGAACGGCCTGACGCTTATGCCGTTTACCTTGTTGACGAAGGCAAGGGTGTTTACACTTTGGGAGGAACGGAATTCCCGGTAAAAGAAGAAGATGTTTTTGTCATGTATCCAAATACGCCGATACGCTGCGTGTCTGACAAAAATGAACCGCTAAAATTGTACGCATTGAGTTTTGACGGAGTAGACGCGAGGTCATTGCTTAACGCCGCCGGTTTTGAACCCAAGAATCCCGTAAGATCATTCAATCTTGAAACCGCCGTATCATTTTCTAAAGTGTTTAACGGCATATACACCTGGCGCGGACAGGAAATTTACAGCGCCATTCAATCTACATCAATGATATATCTGCTGATGGCAACTTTGGTAAAAACCTCAACATGGGATCAGAGCGCCATGCCTCCGGGTTGGACAGGAGCGGTGCATTTTCAAAAAGCAATTGATTTTATCGCGGAAAATTACATGAGGACAATCAATGTAACGGATATTGCCAATCACGTTAATTTAAGCCGGAGCCGTTTGTATCAAGTATTCATGCAGCAAATTTTTATATCGCCGCAGCAGTATCTTACAGAGTACCGGATTAGAGAAGCTATACGGCTTTTGGAAAAAAGGAAAGGGTCGGTTAAAGAAATAGCCATTGCGGTAGGTTTTGATGATCCTTTATACTTTTCCAGATTTTTCAAACAGATAACAGGAAAAAGTCCAAAAAATTACATGAAAAAATTGATAGATAGAAAAAACTAAAAACCCCGCCGCAAGCAGCGGGGTATTAGACCTCAAAAACGGTAAAAATTAAAATTTTAATCCCAACAGAATACTGCCGAAAGTAAGAAGCCCTCCGCCTGTCGCGAATGTATCTACAACATTATTCGATCCTACTCCGCAAGATACCTCAATGAACAAGTTGTCTGTCGCGTTAATGGTAGCGCCAAGAGTTAAATTATTAGCGACTGCTCCAAAGGATAACGCAGTTGTTTTGAAATCTGAACTATCAATTTTAATATCATAAATATAATTAGCGCCTTTTGTAGTAACATAATTTAACGCGCTAACGTTAATACGTCCGCCCATATTTAAAAAGAATTTAGGAACAATCATCCACTGCAAGGCAAGCGCGAGATCGGGGTTGAATCTGAAAGTAAATTCATTTGTATTAGGACCGTTTGATAATAAAACACCGTTGGTATTAGCTTTACGATCGCTGTCTATGCTTTGAAATTCTAAATTCAAATCGAGTTTTAATCTAAGTCTGAGTTTTTCGCCGTTCCATTGCGTGCTAAGACTAGGGCGGATACGATGATCCATCCAGAAGTATTCATCAAGCGTTCCGTTTGTATTTCTGCCTTTGAATTTAGCAGCTTGATTATAACCGCCGCCGGCAGGAGTATATGAAAATTCATTATTATAGAAGCGCAGTCTTGTCCGGTATTCCAAATCTATCGAAGTCCGCCAGCCTTTTTTATTGGCAACAGTTATCCCGCCCAGACCGAATTGAATTATCGGCTGGAAATAATTTACAGAATTGTTGATAGTTGTATTACCGAGAGTATTGCCGTCGTACTCCTGATTCTTCCTGAAATTACGGTTGAAATCCAGATCAACAGATGCCCATGGTCTGATTCCGACCTTAGTAAGATTTTTTGACATTGACCATGCAATCTGCGGTGAAAGTAAACCTGTTCCGGTATTGTAACTTTTGTATCTGTCTGTTCTTGAAACATCAGGAGTCATCGGATTAGCGTCATCATCCCAGTCATATCTATGGCTAAATTCATTTTGTTTAATTGATTTGTATGTTGAGATAAAAGAAAGACGGAAACCCATGTTCGCTAAACCGATCAGGACGGCTCCTTGATTGTACGGAAGAGTGGAGCTAAGTGTCGGAAGCGTGTCTCCGGTTGCAGGGAAATATGTAATGCCGCCCTCTTCTCTTTTATTGGGTTTCTCATAATTTGCCCACGCGCTGCCGCCGTAAAAGAAACCGAGATATACAGGCTTTTTTCCTTCTTTGCCGTCTTCACCTACCGCGGCTTTACCTAATCTTGTCGCGAATCCGAGAGTAGCTCTGATATCCGAGCTAAACGACGCAACGCCAAACCAGTTATCAAAATTTAAATTATGGAAGGCATCCGGTCTGATAAAATCATCCGCATTGCTTCGTATTCTTCCCTGCGTTGCCGTGCTTTGCGGGGATGCAAATGCAGGAATACCGCTTGGTGTCGGCAGGCTCTGCGCAAAAACGCTCCCGGCTAAAACTGCTGTCATTGTTACTATAACAATAATTTTTTTCATTTTAAAATCCTCCTGTATAATTTGGAAGGAAGCAGCCTACGGCTGTTTGTATCCTCCCTTAATCAGATTTAAAACATCTTACAGCAATTATTTAGCGCGAATAGTATCTTAATAATTTTCTAACCAAACTAATAATTTATTAACAATCGGCGGCGTTTTTACTCCCTTGATTAAATTGCAATTATTATAGAAGATGATATTACAAGCCCGGATGGTGGAATTGGTAGACACGCTAGTTTCAGGTACTAGTGCTCGCAAGGGTATGGAAGTTCGAGTCTTCTTCCGGGCAGATTGGTTAATTAAATATGTTGTAAGCACGAATAAAAGCATCAACCTCCGATAAAAGCAAGGATATCTTCAGGTATCCGGCAGTGTATAGCAAAAGACAGACTCGAACTTCATAGGACGCACCGAGCCTATAAGCGAGGTAGTGCGCTGCGAGTATAAGGCAACCGCAGGTTAAGGATTAAAAATCTACACATATATTTTTTCCTTGTCGATATTATCAAATTTAATTATTTTAAATAGTATACCAATTTTAATTTAGAGGATTTTATGAAATTCATAAAAAGTATTTTTTGCATAATAGCTATTTTATTATTAATTAATAGCTGTGTGATTTTCAGAGGCGGTGCGGTTTGGGCGGCAATTATACAAATTGACAAGTCAACATTGTCAACTGAAAATACGGCATTTGAACAAGAATCAGGTATAGAATTAGTCGTTGTAAAAAGAGGCTTATGGTCAATACAAAACAGCTTTAAAATTAAATCAGTAAAGCATTATTTTTTAAGCCTTCTTGATAATAGTTTAACTTATTTATTAAATACTAATCAAAATGAATATGTTAAACAAACAATTCAAAATGAAAAAATAATTATTACTACAAATAACCAGTTCAATAATTATTCCGATTATGAGAGAGCTATCCTTCTTATAGCTTCCACATCAACTCTGGCGTTAATTTCTGACACTAACTTTAATCAGAGAGATACTCAAAATATGTTTTTCAACTTTATACATAATTACGATTTAAAGGAAATTCCAAATATCGTAAACTCTCAATGGTATAAAAATAAAAATATTACCATAACAGACGATGGTATAATTATAAACTAATGATAACTCTGCCCTGACTTTCTAATTCATTTGTTAGGGTAGAATTCACACATTCTATGTCACCAGACCCAACCACACATTCAAAATCGCGCTTCCGAATTATACATACCTTATTAGTTTTAATCTTAAAATAACAAGTTCTTTATGAGGGATATTCGAATCATAAATATAAAAATACCTATTCTACTAATGTTAGTTAACTTCTAGAAAATAAATTATCTAAATAAACTAATAAAATTATTCTATTGTAGATACAATGTATTGACAAAGGCATTTATTTAGTTTATATTGAATAATTAGGAGAAAAATATGCCAACTATACAATTTAGAACAGATAACCAAACAAAAACTGCTTCTACAGCGCTTTTTAAACAGCTTGGTATCACTATGTCTGATGCGATAAACCTATTTCTTCGGCAGTCTGTCATGCGAGGCGAAATACCTTTTACTCTCAGTATTCCAAAAGAGTCTGATACCGAAAGTAAACTATCAGACAACGAAGCTATCGTAGACGCAATCAGGCGGTACAAGACAGTTAATAAAAAAACTAATTATGACATAGCAAAAGCTGAACCGTTTTTACAAGCTGTTGAATCTATTGGTTCACATTCACTTAAGAGAATTACCTTACAAGAAAATGCTGTAAAAATTAAACTTAATTATAAAAACATGGAATATGTTCTTGATTATAATTTCGAAGAACCTGATAGTGTTTTTATATTAACAAGGAAAGAAGAGAATCTTATGGTTAAAGATTGCAATCTCTCAAATATATCAAATACTTTAAAACTTTTTAAATGAACCTGTATCCTGAAGTTTTATTGCCAAAATCATCATCCCGGTTATTAAAAAATGAGGATGTTTCATCTTGCGCTTTGGCGCGGGAAATAGCAGTCGATGTATACACATTTCTTGCAAAAGCGGAGTATAAACCGGATGACATTTTACCATTAGTGGTTGCTCCTCAAACTACTTTACGGGAAGTTTTTGAACTTTCTGTTTACCTTTATGGATATTATAAAGAACAGCATATCGGCATCAGAGCAGATAATACTGCGTTCTATACCGATTGGAATAAAGATATGCCTGTATTAAAAACAAATGTTATTAAATACTCACAGGAAAAAGCATATCCGCTCTTTCTTGCTGCATCAAAAATAGATAATCAAAAAATAGATTTTAACGGAGAAACACATACCTTTTCTTTCTCTCATAAACCCACTCAAATAAATTTCTGGCATTTTGAATTATGGGTCAAAGATAATAATGGAAATCGAATTCCCCGGAACAAAAGTAATGCCCACACAAAATATCTTGTAAAATCAATTCTTGAATATATAATAGCAAATGCGATTATATTTAAGGAATCTGTAAACTTATTTAAACATTCCGAATTTGAATAAAGTGATTTATCATCAGACAATGTATGATGACAACAAGAAGGTACATGACAATTATTGACAGAGCTAATTCTTTACAATGCAAGGATTTAGCAATTTCAAGTAAAAATCATGACACCTTCTGGCAATAAGTGAGAAACCCTGACTTGAACCCTGATAAGTTTCAGGTACTAGTGCTCGCAAGGGTATGGAAGTTCGAGTCTTCTTCCGGGCAGATTGATTAATAAAACAGATAAAAATCTTCATTTAATTGCTTTAATTTCTAGAAAATCAGCCATAGCGAACATTATTTTTAAATATGTAAAATACCGCTTTACATCTTGATTTTCATTAAAATTCGTTATATTATTAAAAAACAAAAGAATAAGGGGATTATATGAATTTAGAAAAACTCAACGAAAAAATTAAATCTGCTGAAGTTGTAGAAGAACTTATACTTTTATCAAATAAAGTTTTTGAAAAAAGCAGCGAAGATATACAAAAAATAATCGAGAATTTAATAACAACATCATATTTAATGGGAAAGCATAATATGGTAAAAACATTTGATGATTAATTTTTTATATTCATAATGGGAATGTAAATTTAAACGTCAAACCTGATTCCGCCGAATTAACATTGATAGAGCCGTTATATTTTTTTACTAAATCTTTAACAAAGCTCAGACCCACGCCTCTACCCGCGGTCATACCGGCTTCGTCTGCGGTAGAAAATTCCGGCTGGAAGATTGCGCCCAAAAGAACTTTTTTATCGGCATTTGCGCCCGGGTGAAGTTCCAGATATTTTTGTTTAATCTTCTTCCAGTCAAGACCACAGCCGTCGTCGGAGAAAATAATTTCTCCTTTGCCGTCGGCAGATTTAATGCTGAATGTTATAAGCCCCTGCGGATTTTTTCCTTTCTTGATTCTTTCATCTACAGTTTCGATGCCGTGATAAACCGAGTTTCTGACGCACTGCGTTAAAATATCTTTGATTGGTTTTCGCAGTTTGGATTCCAAAATATACAAATCGATCTGCCCAGCTTTTAACGAAACTTTCTTATGCAGTTCGCCGGATAATTTTTCCGCCGCTTTTGTCAGAGAGCTTACAAGAATTGTATCCATTGTGTTAGCTGATTTATACGCGTTAATTTTTTTAGTGATCGCTGTATAGGAATCCATCTCCTGCATAAAACCTTCGATTTTTAACGCTAAGCTGAGAACATCATTTGTTAAAACTTTATCTTTATTGGAAACAACTTTTATATCGTCTTCCAGCGCATGAAGTTTATTCGCGAGATTTTCTAAATCAAGAATAACAGCGTTTGATTTTATCGCGTGTACATATTGAAATATTTTAATTGTAACTTCTTTTTCAGACATATAACGATCTTTTAAGATATCGTTTATATGATTAAAGTTAGCTTCGGTATCTTCGATAAAAGTCTGGAATACATTAGGATCGGTTTTGATAATATCGAACATATTCTTCATTTCCACTTCTTGCAGTTCTTTCTGCGTCTGAAGTTCAAGTTCGATTTCTTTTTCTCTTGATATATCCTGAATAATCCCGATAATAACAGGTTCAGACGCGGCTTGTTCAATAAGCTGGAAACGAGTGCTTAAATATTTTATATCATCATCAACTTTAAATTCAAACTCGGAAATCGGATTCGCCGCTTCTAAAACTTTTGCGGTTTTTTCTTTTGAGAAGACCATGTTAAAATATCCTTTCATTACCTGAAGCTGCTTTAAATCGAATGAACCGCGGATAATATCAAGAAAATTTTTACCTGTCATATCAGAATCGTAATATGAAAAAATTGTAATTAACGTACGCGAGTATTGCGGAAGGATGTTTAACTCTTTATCCATAAGGAAAATACCCTGATTGATATTATCCTTCATGGTTTGAATCATATCTCTTTCCTGCGCGAGTTCCGCCAGCAATTCATTTTCTTTGCGGTCTTTAAGAATTCCGATCCACTCGTAAATGACAGATAACGCGGCGATCAAAAAATAAACGCCTACAATTCTGATTTTAACTTCATCGTCAGGAACTCCGCCGGGCAGAAATTTTGAAAGAGGGGAATAAAAAGCCGCAACGGAAAATAAAAAAACAATTATGCTCTCGATAACGCCGACAGTCATTTGACAAAGAAAGATTACTATAGGAGGAAAAGAAAAGAGCCAGACAGCCGCCCAGAAATTAAAATCGCCGAGATATAAAAGATAACAGCAGTAAGCGCCGAAAACGGTAACGGGAAAAACCGGCACATATTTTAGAGGGATTTTTGAGCGGATCATTATTAGCGCAGTAAGACAAAGGAATGCGATTCCGAAGTCGATAATCATTCTTGATGTATCTCTGCCGATCATTGTAACGCCCAGAATCGTAAGCGGTAAAATCGCGACCATGAAAATCCAGTTCATTGTCATGTATCTTACCTGTTCTTTAACGTTAATTACTGTCAGATAACGTCTGCCGAGAAATACGGAAACTAAAACATCTTTTAATTTATTTTTTTTCATTTCTCTTGTTCCACAGCTACCGAAAGACATATCTCCTGATTGTCAAAAATAGTAAATGGAATGCAGATAATGCGCGCTTTATCGGACGGCCAGACAATCGAGTGCGCCTTGCCTTTAATAATAGAAGGAATTGAAATTTTTATACGGTGTTTTTTTTCAAAAATTGTTTTTACGTTTCCAATAATTATATTGACGATTTCACCTAACATATCGGTTACTTCTCTTTCGATTTGTGTGTATTCTTTGCCTGTAAAAATTGTCGTAAGCTTGAACGCTGTTTCTTCTTTAATCGAAATCGCGACAGCGCCGTTAGCTTCGCCGCTCAATCCGATAACTCCGGAAATATCCCAGATTGATTCAAACTCATCTTTGGAAACAAAAAACGCTCTGCCCGGCGTAATTTCTACATTGCATAAATCGCGGAAAACCTCGACGCTTCCTTCGATAAAAGGCTTTATATACTGTTCCATTTTCTACCTCGCCAATACCAGAATTTCCTGCACTTTTTCCTTGAAGATTTTCTCCTGCACAGGTTTAACTATGTAATCAGTCGCGCCGCTTTGAAGAGCTTCGATTACGCTGAACTTGCCCCTTTCGGAGGTTACCATTATTATCGGCAGATCTTTGTATTTCGGCATTGCTCTAACGGCTTTTAAAAATTCAATTCCATCCATTCCGGGCATATTCCAATCAAGAAAAACGATAGTAATTTCGTTAGTTTCAAGCTGGCGCAGAGCCTGTTTGCCGTTCTCCGCTTCGAGACAATCAAAGGGAACTTTCATCGCTCCGAATGTATTCTTTACAATATTTCTCATTATAATACTGTCATCAACAACAAGAATTCTAATCATGTATTCACACCTCTATAATATATTTTATTTATAATAATATTTCTAATAATTGTCAAGTATAACTATTTTTACTTAGCACGATACAATAAATCTTTCTTTATCAACATTATAAACTAATTTATTATATTTTATTATAATAAATTCATTTTCGATTATCACTTCCATATTCTTAGGTATAATAATTTCTTTTAACAATTCATCAATAATAGTCACATCATTTTTCTTTAGATGATTGATCATACCCGCTGTTTTTATTATTTCCTGCTCTGATCTTATTTTTATTCTATCTTCTATTACAGTTTTGATGAGCTGAAAAATCGCAAAGAAAACCGTGCCGAAAACAATTAAAACAATTATTGTTATTGTTATAAGAAATATGGGAATTGCCATAACTACCTCTGCACTCTTCCGGAGGCGTTTCCGGCAGCCAGTTTTTTTACCTCATCGGCGCTGACAAAATTAAAATCACCCTCGATTGAATGTTTCAAACATCCTGCCGCAGCGGCGAATTCAAGCCCTTCTTGAGCGGACATTCCGGTAAGATTCGCGAAAATTAACCCCGCGCCGAAACTGTCGCCGCCGCCGACTCTGTCTACAATATGAACAGGATAAGTTTTTGAAAAATAAAAATCACAGCCTGAGCTGTCCTGCTTCGCCGCGCACAGCATTGCGCTCCAGTTATTGTCGTTAGCTGAAATTGATTCTCTTAAAGTGATCGCGATCTGTTTAAAACTAAATCTTTTAATCATCGCGGCGGCGACTTCTTTGTATCCGTCTCTGTTGATTTTTCCAAAGGAGACATCGCTGTCCGGCGGTTTAATTCCGAAAACATCGGCGGCGTCTTCTTCGTTTGCGATACAGAGATTTACATACTCCATCAATTTACTCATAACAGCGCCCGCTTTTTCGCGGGACCACAAATTAGCGCGGTAATTTAAATCGCAGGAAACATTTATGCCTTTTGATTTCGCCGCTTTGCAGGCGGAAAGACAAACCGCCGCCGCGCTTTCTGAAAGAGCCGGAGTAATTCCTGTAAAATGAAACCAATCCGCTCCGGTAAAAATTTTATCCCAGTCAAAGTCCGCCTCGGCAGCCTTTGCGATCGCTGAATGAGCGCGGTCATAAATCACTTTTGACGGACGCTGAGACGCGCCTTTTTCGAGAAAATAAATTCCTACTCTGTCTCCGCCCCGCGCGATCATCGATGTATCAACGCCGAACGCTCTTAATTTATTTACAGCAGCCTGTCCTATCTCGTGCTTCGGAAGTTTTGTTATATAAACGGCTTCTATTCCGAAACCGGCAAGCGAGACCGCGACATTAGCTTCGCCGCCGCCGTAAGTCGCGCCATAGGAATCTGCCTGAACAAAACGAAGGTAGCCTTCGGGAGCAAGCCTGAGCATTATTTCACCAAAAGTAATAACTCTCACTAACACCTCTCAAGAAATTAACTACTTATATATTTTATCGTATAATATTCATTTCATCAATTTGTTGATTACAAAAAAATTTCTTCAAGATATTGAGCAAGTCCTTCTTCGGTGTTTGGTTTATAAACATAGTCGGCTTGTGCGCGGATTACTTCACGCGCGTTTTCAGGGACGCATGCGTAACTTGCAACTGTAAACATCGATACATCATTTTCTTCATCTCCGAATGCGATCACTTCTTCGGGTTTTAATCCTCTGTGTTCCATTGCGATTTTCAAACCTTCACCCTTCGATACGCCATTATTTATAATTTCCAAAAATGTAGGATAACTTCGCATAACGGTTACGCTGCCGCCAAAACGCTGATTAATTCTGCGGCGTATCTCATCATGCTTTGAAGGGTCTGCAATGTACATTCCTTTTATGCAGCCGTCGAAAGGTAGAGCGGCGATTTTTTTTAAATCTTTTACAGCCGGAACAAGACCCGTATGCTTGTGATACATTTTCGCTTCTTCGCCGAATTTTTCAGCGGCGAGAAGTCCCCACTTTTGCTGCGGATCGCTCTCTCCTGTGTCCGGCGAAATTCCGGCGGGCAGATAAACCTGATAATGAACATCCAGCTCGCGGGCGATGACTGTACAGAAATCGACAACATCCATATTGATATAATTTGTGTGAAGCAATTTCCCAGAGGGAACATCGACAACTTCAGCGCCATTATAAAAAACCATCGGTCCGTGCGCATCGATCGCGCTTCGGTATTTTTCCGATGATTCAACAGATCGTCCCGTAGAAATAATTATTTGCATCCCGCCGGACATCAATTTTTGCAAAATATTTTTTGTCTTGTTTCCAAGCACGCCTTCGGGAAGCAATAAAGTACCGTCTAAATCGACTGCAAGTCCTTTAATTTTACGCGGGTCTAAGATTCTGCTCATGGGCAAATTATATCGCAAGGCTGGACATTAATCCAGAAATTCGATAAAATCGAATTATGATATTTCCATTGAAAGAACTCATCGAATACGATGCGAATATGTACGAAATTACCACAGCGGCTTCGCGCAGAGCTTATCAGCTTTCTTCGGTTTTAGAGAAAGACGAGAAGGATGACTACGACGGAAAAATGGTAGCTCTTGCCGCCCTTCAGGTTTTTACTCAGGAAGTTCAATTCCGCATGGAACTCGAATAAACTTGTATTGAATAAACCTATATTGAACAAACCTAATTATCTATTATATTAATAGATATATTGACAGAAAAACATAATCCGAAAAATTCATCTCATGCCCTTGCAAAACAAAGTCCCGTATTAATTTTATTCGGTCCGACAGCGTCCGGAAAAACCGCGATTCTCCGTGAACTTTTTGATCCTTCTAATTTAAAGCCTTCCGGTTTACAAGCGGAAATTATTTCCGCTGATTCGATGCAGGTTTACCGGGGGATGGATATCGGCACCGCGAAACCTTCGGCGCAGGAGAGGCATCTGCTCCCTCACCATTTAATCGATATCCGCGATCCGCGCGAGCAGTTTAACGCCGGCGATTTTGTCCGTTTAGCGGCAGAAGCATGCGCTGAGATTTCTTCCCGCGGAAAAATGCCGGTTGTCTCGGGGGGAACAGGTTTTTATTTAAAAAATTTTATTTTAGGATTGAGTCAGGCGCCTCCGTCTGATGCGCAAATTCGGAAACAATTAAAAAATGATTTGATAGAAAAAGGAACTGCCGCTCTTATGGAAGAGCTCGCGTCCATTGATCCGATCAGCGCAGCGCGTATTCATCTTAACGATCAATACCGCCTGTTACGCGCAATCGAAGTATATCGATCATGCGGCAAACCTTTGTCATCTTTTGAAATGAATCCCAAGGAGACAAGCGAAAGATTCCGTTTTATCATCATCGGGCTTTCGCGCCCGAGAGACGATCTTTACAAAAGAATAAATCTTCGCTGCGCGCAAATGATTAAAGACGGGCTGCCCGATGAAGTGCGCAGGCTTTATGAAGCCGGTTACACTCCGAATGATCCGGGTCTGCGCGCGATCGGCTACCGCGAGTTTTTTATTGAAAATCCGGAACCGCCGCCGGGTGCTCGAACCGGAGATTCTCTGCGCGAAGGTTTCCCTCATGCAGAACCCGGTAAATGGAAACTTTCGAACGATATTGACGGAGTGCAGGCTTTGATCGCGCAGAACAGCAGACGTTACGCAAAACGTCAGATAACTTTTTTTTCGGGAATCCCCGGTGTTAATTGGATCGAATGTAATGACGAACAAAATACAATTAATTTAATTAAGAATATTATAATTAACTAATCTGCAACTGCCGTCTTTATATAAAAATAATTTTATGTTAATATCAGAGAATGTCACAAAAGCGTCCGAATTTTCTTAACGAAATTTATCTGCCTGAAGTTAAGGTGGGAAGATTTTTAAGCGTACTGATCATCCTTGGAATAACTTTCGGGTTAAAACAAGGCGTTCAAAACAATTATCTTGCCGAAATTGTCGGCATTGATGAATTTGAAAGAGGCATCGTTGAGTTTTTCAGAGAAATGCCGGGGCTATTATTAATTTTAATTTTAGCGTTAATGTACAGATTCGCCGACAGCAGAGTTTTTAAAATCGGCATCGCGATGATGACCGGAGGACTCGCCGGGCTTTTTATCACAAGCAGCGTAACAATGATTTTAACAAAAGTTCTTGTAGTAACTTTTATGGTAATTTTCAGCGCAGGCGAACACATCATCATGCCGGTGCGAAGCACGATCGCCATGGAACTTGCCAAGCGCGACAAAACCGGCGCATCACTTGGGATAATATCTTCTATCAGCCAGCTTGGCACGATTTTCGGGCTTTTACTTGTTACGGGTATTTTTTTCTTTCTTGCCGAATTCGGTTATAACAGAACAGATATTATCGGCTACAGAATAGTTTTTGGAGCGGCAACCGCGCTTGTTATAATTGGTTTATTAACAGCGGCTGCGTTAAAAGAAACTCATTTAAAAGCGCCAAGACAGCGTTTTTACTTCGCGAAAAAATTCAGCAAATATTACATAATGGAAGTTTTTTACGGATCGCGCAAACAGATCTTTCTTACCTTCGCGCCGTATGTTTTAATTCTTGAATACGGAATAAGCGCATCGATGATGTCGCTGCTCCTTGCTATCTGCGCAGTCTTTGTAATGATCTGCAGTCCGTTAATCGGGAAACTAATCGACAAAGTCGGATATAAAGCAGTCATGGTAGCTGATACTCTCATTTTAATTTTCGTTTGCCTTTTGTACGGATTTTCTCACATATTATTCGCGCCCGGCATTGCGTTTATCGTTGTCTGCTGTAACTTCATTCTTGATCAAATCATTTCGATAGCAAGCATGGCGAATAACGTTTATGTTCAGCGAATTTCATCAAGCCGCGAAGAAATCACCGCGACATTATCAACAGGAATTTCTGTTAATCATATTTTCAGCGTTTTTATCGCGCTGCTCGGCGGCTGGATTTGGAAAATAGCGGGAATTGAAACATTGTTTACGATGTCGGCGATATTGGGATTAATCAGCAGTATTTACGCGGCGACGATTAAAAAGAGCGAAGAAGTTAGTAATGTGGAATAAAGAATTTGGAATATGAAAGAGAGATTACAAAAGATAAATTTTATTTATAAAAGATTGATATTAAACCCAGGCTTTATTATAACTGAATTTTTTTGTATGCCAGATTTTTCGATCTTCGTATTCGCCGCATGAGGTAAATAAATCTTTGATTGATTTTTGAATACTCGCTTCGGGAAGATCGTTAGAAACCGTAAGGCGTCCCGGTTCCGCTTTTTTGGTTCCAAGATGAAAAACAGAATTTACAGCGTCGCTTACAACTGTGCCTGTTTTTCCGGGAGGTTTGTAACTTACAGAGCCGTAATGAAGAGCAAAAACAAAATTAACTGGAAAACTTACACCTAACGTTTCCGAAGCGGCAAGCGGAGCGGATATTATCATTCTAAGACAACTCTCTGCAGCCGCCTCGGCAGATTTTATTTTCGGAGGAATCAGAAAAAGACAATCACTGCCGGTATCCATCCATAATAAACCGCCGGCTCCGGTGAGATTATTATTTAAATAAGATATAAACTTCCTGTGAAGTTGAGAGAGCGATTTTTCATCTAAACGTAAATCAAGCGCAGTCTTTCCTTTTAATGAACAATATAACAGATAGAATGGAATTGTTTTTCCGCTTTGCATTTTATTCCAGCCGGGAAAAACGCTTGACGGCGGCATTTTAATTCCGTTTTTAAGGAAACTGTCCTCAGATTTACCGGATTTTTTATATTCATCATTATTTCCGGAATCAGAGTAAAACGCCGGTTTGCGCCGCGCAAAAAGCGTTTTATATCTTTTCGCGTCAACATTCAAATTTTTTAAAAACGCATGTCCAAGATAATCACAAGCTCCTTCAAAAAACAAAGACGCGATATCTTTAATACTTCCTTTTAAATCGATTACTCCCCATGGTGAATTTTTACAAACCTTTTTTATCTGCAGGATAATCTTTTTTAACTGCGCGTCATCCAGTCCGGAAACGTCAATATAAGAAATACTATCGTCTTCGGGAGAATGTTTTTGAATGTCAGCTAACGAAAGAAATTGAGTTTGTTTTTTTAGCTGCGCATCACGAGAAAAAACATCTTTTACAGAAACGCCCTTTTGCGTAAAAACATAAATATTCATTTTAACTTCCGTTTGCGCGCACTTGATAAATTCTATATTTATCTGCGGAGCTTTTATCCAAAGAAACTTTTTTTACATCGCTGAAAATATTTATTAAAGATTCATTCTGCGACATTGCAAGGCTTTCTGAAATTACAAAAGAGTTCGGTTCAGCGGCTTTAGATTCAAGAAACATCGTTTTTTTTACTACATCGGATTTTAAACATTTGTCATCATTATTAGAATAAATAATATCGCCTAAATGAACAGCGAGTCTCAGATCAATCGCGGATTTAAGCGGATTCTTCATTTTATTGTATATAAACATTTCATTTAAAATTTCAATCCCGGCGTAAACCGCCATACCGGAGTAATTGCCGAGCATAAAAGCTCCAAGAGAACCGTCTCCTTCCCAAATCCAAAGACGTCCAAGTCTTGAAACAACCGCAGCTTTTACAATTTCGCGTAAATCTTTATAAGCTTTATCGATTAATTGTTTTGAATTTTCTTTAACAAGTTTTGTGTTACCGGCAATATCAAGACGAAGCACAGCCATCGGTCTCTCGTCGCCTTCAAGAAGACGTCCCCAGTTGCGCGTAACTTGTCTGTTATGATCTTCGAAAAATTTTCCGGTTCCGGCGTCATAATAAAAACCTGTTTTAATAACGTCATTTATTGCGTCATCTAATCCTCTAAAACGATAACGATGTCCCATGTAACCATCGTGATCAATATGTATAAGTGTTTCTATAAGATCGATATAATATCCGTCATGTAACATATCTACTACAATTCTATCTGCGGCGTCTTGAACGCTGATAGGCGTACTTCTGCGGAACCCGCTTCTTTTATAAAAATCATAGTCAGGATTTACCATTTTCGCGAAGCGGATCATATCCTCGGAAGAAACTGAAGCGCATAAGCATTTTCGGCAAAAGCGCGTAGAGAATACGAAACCCATAATCCCAATTTACAATATAAAAGATTAAGTGTATAGTGATTTAAATAGGAGATTTTATTATGCAAAATTTTACTTATTGCAACAAGACAAAAATAATTTTTGGGAAAGAAACAGAAAATCAAATCGGAGCCGAAACAGCTCTTTTAGCAAAACGAGTACTGCTTCATCATTCAGGCGGATTCGCAGAAAAATCCGGATTGATTAATAAAATTAAAGAAAGTTTGAAAAGCGCGGGAGTTGAATGTGCCGAGCTTAAGGGAGTGCAGCCGAATCCTCGCTTGTCGCTTGTGAAGCAAGGCGTCGAAATTGTAAAAAGTGAAAAACTTGAAATGATTGTCGCTGTCGGCGGCGGCTCTGCGATTGATTCCGCGAAAGCGATTGCCGTCGGCGCTGTAAATGACGGCAACTTGTGGGATTTTTTTGACAGAAAAAAATCAACCGATAAAGCGCTGCCTGTCGGCGCAGTTCTGACAATTCCGGCGGCGGGAAGCGAGTCGAGTATCAGCAGCGTTATCACAAACGAAGAAGGACCGTGGAAACGCGGTATAAATTTTCCGTGCATACGTCCTGTTTTTGCTATTATGAATCCCGAGCTGACATATTCGCTGCCTCCGTATCAAACTGCCTGCGGAATTACCGACATGATGGCTCATATAATGGAACGTTATTTTACAAAAGAGCCGAATGTCGAATTGACTGACGAATTATGCGAAGGAACGTTAAGAACAATTATTCGCAACGCGCAGATAATTTTTTCCGCGGAAAATTCTGGCGGCAAAAATAATTATAACGCCAGAGCGGAAATAATGTGGGCAGGAACTATTGCGCATAACGGACTTCTTGACACGGGAAGAATCGGCGACTGGGCAAGCCATGCTCTCGATCACGAGTTGTCCGCGCTTTTTGACCTCGCTCACGGAGCGGGGTTAGCGATAATTTTTCCCGCTTGGATGAAATATAACATTAAAGAGAACGCTTCTTTAAATGCGCGTCTTGCGCGTTTTGCCGTTAAAGTCTGGGGAGTCAACGAATATTTCGGCGATCATGAACAAGCCGCTCTCGAAGGAATTTCCCGCATGGAAAACTTTTTCCGCTCGATAGGAATGCCTGTCAGGTTCAACGAAGCAAATATCGATCCGGCGCGTATTCCGGAAATGGCAAAACGCGCTGTTCACTTTGGTCCAATCGGTAATTATCTAAAGCTGGAAGAAAAAGACGCAGAAGCGATTTACCGTCTTGCCGCGAAATAATAAAAATCAAAAATTTAAAGAGGTGTAATTAAATGAAAAAAACAATTTTTATTCTTGTTTTCCTGTCTATCGTTTTTTCTGCTAATCTTTACAGTGAAGATTCCGAACCATCAATATTTACTTCATACAAAAACGAATATATGTCTGTTCTCTCAACTCTTCCAAAATACGCAAACATTATTGCCGCAGAGCAGAAGGTAAATTACGTTATACAAAATACAATCGATATTTTCGGCAATTTATACATCAGATTCCATTGTTTTCTTCCGACTGTTTTGACATTTGTTAACAGCGACGGCTCGGTATCAATCTGTACATCAGATAACGTAAAAAAAGTAACTTATATTTACGAATATGATCAGAATCTGAAACAATCAACAGTAATTTCGTTTAACAACGAAATCGGTACGTTAGGCGCTTTTACAAAAGACAGTGAAGGTAATTACTATTTATTTTACGGATTACAAACAAGCAGACCCAACGAGCAAAATATGGCTATGGTAAAATACAATAGCACAGGCGAAAAAATAAATGTTTATAAATTAATCGCGAACGCTCCAAACAGTTTCGGCGGAATAAAAATTCCTTTTGACGCCGGAACATGCAGGCTGGAATTAAGCGGACAAATGTTAGCTGTATATTTCGCGCGGGAAATGTTCAACGGACATCAAGCTTCTTACGGATTTGTTTTAGACAAGGACACTTTCGAAAGAATAGACAGAGGCGCGGCGACTCATCCTGATATGGGAGCCGTTTCTCAGATGCCGTATGTCAGCCACTCATTTAATCAATTTATTCTGCCTGTGGAAAACGGATTCATATTCGCGGATCACGGAGACGCATATCCGAGAAGTTTTACATTCGCCGGATTTTCACATGGAAATAACACAAAAAGACTGCATGCGTTTAGAATTCCCGGAGGAATCGGAGCGAATCCGACATACGCACAAATGGGCGGACTTGCGAAAACAGAAACCGGATATATTTTTAACGGCGCATACGGCGCAGATAGAAACGCGGTACGGAATATTTTTACGCTCTTGATTGACGAGAATGTTACAAAAGTAAGCGCTCCGAAATTTTTAACAAAATATACGAGGGAAGACGGTCATGCCGGAAATCCGAAAATCGTTTCTATCGGCAACGATCAGTTTTTAATGTTATGGGAGTTATTTACATATTCGATACAAGGAGCAAATGTAATTATAACTTACTCGAAAAGCGGTTACATCACTACTTACGCGCAGATCGTTAACGGAAACGGCGATCCTGTTTCTGAGGTTAGAGAGTTAAAAGATATTCGGTTAAATATAAATGACACATTGCGTTACAATCCCATAAACAAAAAAGTATATTGGGCGATTAACGGAAGCGAATCGAGTATTATTGTTTTTGCGTTGGATGTTCAAAGCCTTTTAAAGTAAAACCGGAGATTTTACAGCGTTACAACTGATCAAACACTCCTTTCATAATCGCTTCCAGACCCGGCTGGGTCTTCGCATTAAATAAAAACTGCAATGCCCTGCGGCTTTCTTCCGTAACAGCCCTGTCTTCCAGACTGGAAGGAGAAAAACCTCCGACAGTTGTTTGCGCCGTTTCACTCTGATAAGTCTCGCCTGTAACAATATCATACAACGTAAAATGGCATGAAGCGCTTACCATAGCGGGTATTTTATACTCCGGTATTCCTTTATCTAGTTTTGTTCCGGAACGGCAGATAACAAGATAACGCGCGGGAAAGGCGTTTTGATTGTTTTGCACATAACGGATTATGCCGTCTTCATCAACATAGCCTGAGAGAAATTGCGCCGGGATTGTATAATTAATTGCCTGCAAATTAAACTGACGGGAAGCGATTGTTCTGAATTGATTTATAACTATCATGCTCTGATTAATAGTATCCGCGCTCTGCGTTTGAATTATTTCCAATCCTGTGATAACAAACCTTGCAGAGTCTTTCATATTATTAACCGCTGTTCGAAAATCCGCAAGAATATTTGCTCTGACCGGTTTTAAAACAAGAAGGGAACTTTCACGCTGAATGTTAAACAGATTTGTAGTCTGCAATGCCCTTAGTATACCATCATAATATTTACCGGAATTATAGATGATACGAGAACTTCTGCCGTTAATAATCTGCGCGAAGACAACCGCATTTTTATACAATTTTCTTATAAATTGATCCATCTGTTCCATCATGGCGGCAGGGTTAGGATCATCAATAGAGATAATTACGCAATTATTCCTAAGCCATGAAAAATAATCATCAAAGCCTGCGGGTTTTTGATTTTGATTTGCCTGAAGTGCGCCGCGCTGAATAAAAAAACGATACGCAAGATAAGCCGCTTCTTCGTTATCAATATATTGCTTTGCCTTTTCGTAATCCGCGGCGGACATTACGGCAAGAATACGCGCGACATAACGCCCGCCAGTGATTTCGGTTTTTCTTGCTAGTTCCCTGACACCCGTAACCGGAACGTTAGTTGAAAATGACGATGTTTCCATATAAACGGTATACGCGTCTTCTATACCGCTTGAATATCCCGCGGACTGAACGGTAATATCGGTTTGTCCTTGAAAGCGTGTCGCAATGGAAGAAGCAAACTGCTGCACGGCGTTCTGCATCGCGTTTTTTAATGCTTCTTGTTCATTCGCTGACGGCGCGGAGATACCGACAGCGTACTTGCTGGCTGCCGTATCCTGCGGCGGATTGATATCCCAGTTTGAGGGAATCTGGGCGAAAAGAGCGGCTGCCAAAAAAAACACGATAATTGACAATGATAATTTTTTCATAATTTGTTCCTTATATATAAATTCTTAATAACCAGTTACTTCCCCATTAACAATCCTGAACACATTCCATGTATCACCTCTGAAATTACCGGGAACGTAGAAACTGCGGACAAGTCCACCGCGATTATAAACCCTAACAGCGGCGCCGTTACGCGAAAGTTCAGCAGAAGAAGAGCTGTTTCGGTTTGTGTAATCGTGAATGAAAACCCGGTAAACCGCGCGTAAATCAGTTTCCATTATGGTGATAGTTTCCGGTCCAAAACCGTCCATATCATCGCGGTCAAGCATGACGGAGCTATCATCGGCGCTTCGCTTATTTCTGTAGGAGATGTGATAACCACCCTCTTTTACCAAATGCAAATCTAAATCCGCAGGGTGTTGTCCCCAATCAAGGACAATTCGCAGATAATCGCCGCGCATGACAGGTGATACGGAAATACGGTTGTTAAATACGTTATTCAATTTTACCTCAAACTCCATACGCGAAGTTATGTAGCCCTGTTTAGAAAATTCCAGCGTATAAAAACCGTCTTCCTGTTCGGGAAATGAGATGATTCCTTCCATGTTGGTAATGAATGTTCCTATTCCCTGCACATTAACCGCGGCTCCGTCTACGGGCTTACCGTCCAACGCGTTGGAAAATCGCAGAGGAATAAGTCCGTCCATCTTCAGTCGCATCATGCGGTTAAGGACAGCAAGATCGTCAGCGGCGGTTTGCGCAGACAGCGTAACGCATATTACCGTGAATAATACGATTAAGAACACATTTTTTTTCATTAATTTACTCCTTGTTAAAAAAACCTCTTTAATATATAATTTGATTTATGGAAACTACATATAACTAGTTTTGCTTTATAAAAATATGGTTTACATTTTTAATAAAACTAGTTATATTAAAATAAATGACAGATGAAGAAGCCAATGCTCTTGATGAACAAGTAACAAAGAACCCGCCAAAAGTTACCGGTGACGGAAAAAGCGGTTTTTTTATGAAACATAAAGGAAATGTTGTTATTTTGGATGATGTATCATCAACTTGGCTTCGAGCAAAATCAGAATCTACACATAAATCACCTTCTGATATTATCAGCGAAATGATACGAGAAAAAATTGCATTTGCTTCATAAATATTACTTCTCATTGTTATAATATCCCGCTTCCTTTTACCTTAAAAAGCCCGTATAGCACGGACTGAATTTGCATCATTCTTGCTGCTGTAGTGCTGATTTCCATTGCTGAAATTCTGAACCCACGCGCTATCATTATAGTCCTGCGACGAAGACCAGTACCAATCATTTTTAAAACCTCCCAAGCCTTTTGCTTTTAAGTTTTTATATATTAGATCAAGCTCGTCCTTGCTCGGTAAAAACCAGTCTCTATATCCGCCGAATTCCATTCCGGCGCATAATTGCGCTGCTCTTGCGATTTCTCTTGTTTTTTTAAGCTGTTCAATAATCAATTCTGTATTCTTTTTACCTGTACCAAGCGCTGTTCCTATCCCTGCTACATTCACCGCTCCCCATTGTGCTGTACTCTCCGTCCTTACAGGAGCGGCTTCCAAATATCTCCAGCCATTAGAAAACTCGCCTTTATCAAAAAAGATTATTCCGCCCGCAGGTCCTTCATCGCCGATAAAATATTGCTTTGATGTTCCTGCTCGTCCTGTCTGTACCACAGTTTCACCTTCATTTGAAAGCCCTTGCTGGAAATTACTCACGAGAGTGGCGGTTTTATTATAAATATCGGCGGAGGTGTTATTCATAAACTGGCTTGTGCTGTGAGAAAAACGTCCCGTTGATACGTCAAGAATACTGATTGTAACGCCGTAATCACTGTCTATTGCGTCAACAGTTCCCACTACAATGTAACTGATGTTTTGTAATTGCAATTTCTTTAAGTTATCAGAGCTGGAAATACTGCTGACTTGTATTCTTTGATTATCCAAGAGTTTATCAATTTCATCTCTTGTTATTACATCATATTTACCGCTAGACACCATATTTGACTGCACAAAATTACGAATAGCGATTGCGTCTTCCTGCGCTTTTTGTCTCTCTGTGTTTACAGAAAATTTTACAACAGCAAGCCTAGGCAAAGCTACATTTTGCGTAAAAAGCTCTACACTTAGAAAAGCCAACAACGCAAGCAACCAAATAAATCTTTTCATTAAAACACTCCTTGTTTTTTGTATATTTTTTGTGTTATACTGTGGCTTGGAGATAATAAGTGTCCAATACAGAATTGCTTATCGAAGAAATAAAAACACTGCCCGAGATATACACTACAGAGGTGCTGGATTTTGTCGGATATCTTAAGGAAAAATCCAATAAACAAAAACCGGAATGTCCTATATGCGCTCAATACCGCGATCCAAAAACAGGTGAACCTCTTTATAATGCCGAAACCCTTGCTGCTTTTAAGGAAGGGGACGCCATGCTTAATGGCGATATTCCTGCAAATTGGCACAATTCTATTAACGATCTGGATAAAATGCTTGTTATGTGAAATTTGTTTTAGCTCAATCACCTTTATTTCCTCTACAACCCTAAAAAGCCCTAATAGCGCGAACTGAGTTTGTACTACTCTTGGAGTTGGCGCTCCTATAACCATTGGTGAAATTCTGACCCCACGCGTGACGATTACTATCGTCCTGCGACGAAGACCAGTACCATGTATCCTTTAAATCTCCCAAGTCTTTTACTTTTAAAATCTTGTACATTAAATCTAATTCATCTTTGCTTGGTAAAAACCAACCAGTTAGTCCATTAATTGTTAACTGTGTACAGAGCTGCGCGGCATTCCCGCTTCCTATTAAATGTGTGTTTTGTCTGCCTGTTCCTACAACAGTTCCTGTTCCAGATATATCAATACCCAAATGTCCCCACTGAGTGGTAAATTCAGTGTTAGCAGGAGCCGCTTCTAAATATTGCCAGCCGTCATTATTGTTTCCCTTATCGAAAAATACATAACCGCCGCCGGGTCCTATTCCTCCGACAAGAGAAATAGAAAAAGCAATATTTGTTATTCCTCTTGAAGAAATTATTACAGATTTAGTTTGTTCTCTTCCGTTTCCAAAAACCATTTTTACTGTATAGGTTCCGGGTTTTTCTATCGGTATTGAATGTTTATCGTTATCCCACAATGTCGCTATTTCTTCGTTCTGAAAATAAAGCGTTCCTCCTTCTTCAGTGCTTACCTCAATAGAAATTCCTGTTGCGGCTGGAGTTCTTCTTACCTGTCCCTGCACTATCGCGCCGCCTTCCCCTGTAGACATACCGGCGGCGAACTTTGTCATTAAAGAATTTATTCCATTAAATAATTCCCTTGAGCCGCTGTTCACAAAATCATTTTCGCTATGAGCAAATTGTCCTGTACCAACATCCAGTACGCGCACCGTTATCGCGTAGTCGTTTCCCATTGCGTCTAACGAACCGGTTACAATGTAGCTGATGTTTTGCAATTGTAATTTTTTCAGGTTCTCCGAGCTTGAAATACTGCTTACCTGAATTTTTTGGTTTGCAAGCAGTTTATCAATATCGTCTCTTGTAATAATCTGGTATTTTCTTGTTCCCACCATCTGGCTTTCCACAAGGTTACGCACGGTTATCGCGTCCGCTTTCGTTTTTTCATTGCTGATGTTTGTGTTAAATTCAACAACAGCGAGACGCGGCAGCGCGTTCTGTTGCGCGAATAACGCTGATACTAACAAGGCATACATACCTATTAACAATATTTTCTTTTTCATTTTTCTCTCCTTATTTGATTTAAATTAATTACCTTTCGTTTAATAATTTTTGTAAATTCCGTGCCGGAAAATGTTATGTGTTTATACCAAAAAGGCGATATATGTTTCATAACTATATTTTTTCTTTTTCTGTATGTTTTATAATGTTTTAAAATTCCCAAATATGAATTTACAGATGAGATAAATTCTGAACATTCTTCTTTTTCCGGTTTATGATCTTCCGCTATTTTATTATTGAGATTCAATGAATTCTTAAAATTATTAATTGTACGGTTATTTATTACTGTATGGGTAGGTTTAATAAAACAACCCAGAAATTTTACCCCATTACGACAAGGCTGCAGATATATTTTACGGGGATGCACTGTAAGCTCCAGATTATCCAGAAAATATTTTTTAATTTTTAAAATAAGTTTTTTAAGAAAAAAACGCGAAGAATGAACAAAAAGACAATCGTCTACATATCGCCCGTAATTTTTTATAGAACATTCTCTCTTAATAAAATGATCAAATTCTGTTAAATAAAAATTAGCAAACACCTGGCTTGTAAGATTCCCAATAGGAAGCCCGCAGTCTTTCCCGGCAGAAAAAAGACTTTTATCATTAGGCAGTTGATTCCATAATACACTTGGGCTATGGTAAATACAGTTGTTTACAGGATCGTTAAATACTATAATGCGGCACAATTCCTTGATTTTATTTTTATCAGGAGCATGATAATTTTTGTTAATAAACAATTCAAGTTTTTCATAGAGTATATTTCTATTAATACTCATAAAGTATCCGCGAATGTCAATTTTTAATACCCATCCCCGATCACAATTTCGTATAAAACTCTCTGCTCGGGAAACGCCAAAATGCGTTCCTTTTCCTTTTCTGCATGAATAACTGTCAAATATAAAATATTTTTCAAAAGAGTCATTAAGCTTTCCTATAACTAAATGATGAACAACACGATCACGAAAGGAAGCGGCAAATATTTCGCGAATGACAGGTTTATCAACTATAAATACAGTAGACGAACGAGGTTCCCATATTCCGCTATTTATTTCTCTCCATAATTCGATAAGATTATTTTCAAGATCAAGTTCAAATTGAAGCGCGCCTGTACGATTTCTTTTGTTTTTTCTGCATTCATAGTATGCTTCAAATAAATCCTCAAGCTGTATTGTTTCGCAAACTTTATTTTGAAATAATTGAATATCGTTAAATAACTCAAGCTGCATGCGCGTTTCCTAAAAAAGGATTGCCTCTAAAATAATTTTTAAAGGCAAATCCATGGAAGGTTTCCCTTCCTGTTTGTTTTTGAGTAAAACCCCGAATAGCACGGACTGAGTTTGTATTATTCTTGTTGTTGTTGTTCTGATTGCCATTGTTGAAATTCTGATTCCACGCGTTATTATTATTGTTCTGCGACGAAGACCAGTCAGCGAATGTGCGGATATACTGCCATGCAGATCGAATGTTCTGCATGAACTTCCATACCGGCTGGGGCTTATAGCAGCCAACCGGTTTCCGCACCGCTTTTACACAAAAACCTTGCTCGCTTTCCCACATCGTGACACGGGAAAATCCGGCGAAGAGCGATCTAGCGTGACGCATTACGCCACCCTGTTATCTGTTTTCCTATCTTCTCCATATAAAGAGCAAGCTGTGCCTGCTGTTTAATGGTGATAAGATGCAGATCCTTACATAAACGAATTTCCAGTTTTAAAACTTCGAATTCATCAAGAAATTCTTCAAGATAAACAGTTCTTTCTTTATTTTTATTGGCTCTATATATGCTGCGTACCAGCATTATGCAATCACGTTTCATATCCTGCCCTAAAGTAAATTTATATTCACGCGAAAAATGCTGCGTTATTTCAAATATTTTTAGAGTAAACATATATGTGTCGTTAAATACCGGTAAATCGTAATACAAAGCCAAAAAAACCTCCTTTTATTTTTTTGGGGGAAAATTTCCCCCAAACCCCCTTTTTAAAATTTTAATAGTTAAAGGGTTAAATTGTTAAAAAGCCCGAATAGCACGGACTGAGTTTGTACTATCCTTGAGGTTGACCTTCTGACCGCCACTGAGGAAATTCTGACCCCACGCGTAATTATTACTGTACTGCGACGAAGACCAGTACCATACGTCCTTAAAACCTCCTAACCCTTTCGCTTTTAAATTCTTGTACATTAAATCCAATTCATCTTTGCTTGGTAAAAACCAGCCTGTTAGTCCATTAATTGTTAACTGTGTACAGAGCTGCGCGGCATTCCCGCTTCCTATTAAGCGTGTGTTTTGTCTGCCTGTTCCTACAACAGTTCTTGTTCCAGATATATCAGTGCCGTAATGCCCCCACTGAGCAGTAAATTCTGTATTAGCAGGAGCCGCTTCCAAATACTGCCAGCCGTCATTATTATTTCCCTTATCGTAGAATACATATCCTCCGCCAGGTCCTATTGCTCCTATATAATATTTGAACTCTATCTTCGTTATGCCTCTTTGTGTAATAGTTACTGTACTAATCGATTCATTGCCGTTTCCAAAAACCATTTTTACCGTATACGTTCCTGGTTTTTCTATCGGTATTGAATGGGTATCGTTATCCCATAGTGTCGCTATTTCTTCGTTCTGAAAATAAAGCGTTCCTCCGTCTTTTGTGCTAACCTCAATAGCAATTCCTGTTGCTGCTGGAGTTCTTCTTGCTTGTCCCTGCACAATCGCGCCGCTTTCGCTTGTTGACATTCCTGAGGCAAAACTTTTAATCAATTTAATTACGCCGTCATAAAAATCTTCGCTGGCTCTTATCCGAATATTATCACTATGAGAAATTTGTCCGTTTGATACGCTAAATACATTCAGTGTTATCGCGTAATCACCGCGCATAATATCAACAGTTCCGGTAACAATGTAACTTATTTGTTCCATTTTCAATATTTCAATATTTTCTGAACTGGAAATACTGCTTGCTTGAAATTTTTGATTTGATAAAAGTTTATCTATCTCGGTACGGGTCATAATCCTGAATTTTCCTGTTGCGGATAATTCGCTTTCTGCCATATTCCGAACTGCTGCGGCATCAGCCTTTAATTCTTGGTTATCAATATTAGTATTGAATTCAAACACAGCAAGACGCGGCAGCGCAGCAGGTTGCTGCTGCGCGAAGATCGAGTAAGTCAACACCGCGAATAACGCGGTTAATAACATAATTTTTTTCACTATTTCACTCCTTATTAATTAATTGCTATCTCCCCGTGACTCCGCCGCGGATTTCGGTAAGCGCCTCTTCCCTTACTCCCGCAAGAACCTGAATCAATTCATCCCTTTCGTCATTGGTCGCTTTTATATTCATCTGCCTGATAATATTATTGGCTACAGCCTGCGGATCCATTTTTTCAACCATTGTAATTATTTCCGGACGCGCAAGACGCACGCCGACATAAGCAAGATAATATTCCTTTCCTTCCTGACTTCCCTTTTCGATATGCCATTCAAGCGTTTCAAAACGCGGCACTCTTGTTCTTACATTGTTTGTAATTACTTCTTCCATGCGCGTCTGGACATTTTCGATTCCAAGCGAATCAAACACGGAAAGGGAAGTTATATCCATTCTGATTCTCATATCAGACGCTATATTTTTCGCGACAACCTGCTGGATATTCTGCCTCGCCCTGTCTCTTGCAAGTTGTTCGGAAGCGGCTTTATTGGAAATACCGACATCGTAATACCACGAAGATATTCCGCGTACGTTAGGCTCAAATTTTTCTTTGATACGCAGCGGCTCATCAATCCATAACGGTCTTCCTTTGGGCGGATTTGCGCTTGCCAAAAGAGCGTTTACAACGGAATCTGTCTGAAAAAAGACGCTGTACTGCCCCAAAAGCTCGGCTGTTCTTACAGAAGTAATTTTTATATTGATACGGTATTGATCCCCGGAACCGGTAATATTTCCCGTAATAACAGCTTCCGCTCCGGTTTTATGCCCGATCCCCTGAATCGAATTATCGCTGACCTCTCCAGAAAGCTGATACCCGCTTTCCGCGTCAAGGGTCTGCATAACATCGGCGCTGCGTTCCACAATTGTAAGATGTCTGCCGTTCACAAGACGCGAAGACAATCCCTGCGCGGCATAAACGCCAAGGTCTTTTACAGGCGCTCCCAGATCCGCAATCAGCGTTTTGGTTCCTTTTGGAACTTGAATCTCGATGTAACTTTTCGCATTGGTCAGAGTGAGATCCAATGTAGCCGTTTGCGCGTAACAGAACGCGGCTGTGCCCATAATTAGGGCTGCGAGAATGAATTTTTTCATGATAACTCCTTGAGGATAAAAAAATTACGAGGTTCTTTGTATTTAGTTACTATTAATTGTATTTTTCGGGGGGGGGGGGGGGG
>Ga0209755_10001683_pt1 | contig 33357 bp, 26 predicted proteins | sample TergutCo191P1_FD_187301 | JGI IMG/M metagenome (GOLD analysis project Ga0209755, IMG submission 187301) | Cornitermes sp. P1 segment gut microbial communities from Petit-Saut dam, French Guiana - Co191P1 (SPAdes) (version 2) | ecosystem: Host-associated > Arthropoda: Insects > Digestive system... | reverse complement strand
CCAAAGAAACCCTTGAATTCGCGCTGCGGTGTAAAAAAGCAGGCTATCGCATCATGCTCAATTTTCATTACAGCGATTCATGGGCTGATCCAAAACAGCAGCGAATTCCAACGGCTTGGGAAAAACTTGATTTTGACGGTCTTGTAAAAAAGCTGTACGATTACACATATGAGACTGTAAAATTATTCGCGGATAACAAACTGGATTTGGAATGGGTGCAGATTGGAAATGAAACAAGACCGGGTATGCTTCTTCCGCACGGAAGCGCACAAAACTTTGATAAGCTGACCCAATTATATAACGCAGGTCATGACGCGGTAAAAGCGGCTTCTGCAAATTCAAAGACAATGATTCATCTGGATGAATTTAACAACACTGATTTTTTAATTAAATATTTTGAAAATCTTGAAAAACGCAAATGCCGCTACGATACGATGGGTTTCTCTTTTTATCCGTATCATCTTCCCGCCTTAACATACCAAGCCTGCATGGAAGGGCTGTCAAAGTCCATGATAGAAATCCCCAAGCGGTTTGGAAAAGATTTTTTAATTGTGGAAACAGGCGGCGTCGATGAAAAGGAAGATGAAACTTTTAATCTGCTTGCGGATATTATCGATGAAATACATGGGCAGCAAAAAAGCAAAGGCGTTTTATTATGGGAGCCGCAGGGCGCAAAATCATGGAGTAAGTATCCGCTGAGCGCGTGGAAAGAAGACGGCTGTCCGACAAAAGCTTTGGATGCTTTATGCAGTATTAAAAGGCAGGAGTAATTATGTATCTGGATCAATTATCTGCGCGGTCACGCCAATGGTTCGGCTTTGACTGGCAATTTAAACTTGAAGAAGAAAAAAATTTCCGCCCTGTACAGCTTCCGCACGACTGGAGCGTTGAGTATCCGTTTGATGAAAACGCTCCTTCGTTTGGATCAGGCGGTTATGTAAAAACAGGCAAAGGTGTTTATGTAAAACGCTTTTATGTTTCGCCCTGCGCAAAGGGAAAAAAGATATCGCTGCATTTTGACGGCGCCTATATGTGCGCCGGTGTTTTTCTTAACGGCGAAGAAATAGGAACTCATATTTACGGTTATACGCCTTTTGAATTTGAAATTACAGATTATTTAAGCTTTGAAAAAGAAAATGAACTCACGGTAAAAATTGACAACTCGCGCCAGCCAGGCTCGCGTTGGTATTCCGGTTCGGGAATTACAAGGGATCTCTGGATTGAAGCTGTATCTTTTGCGCATATTAAAACATTCGGCGTTTTTATCCGCGCAAAAAAAATTAACAGTGAGGAAGCTGTTTTAAATATTGATACCGATGTTATACTACCACAAGCCTTTACGCCGCAAGACGCGCGGCTTATCACTTCAGTTTTCGATAAAGACGGAAACCTTGCTGCAGAAACTTCCTCTTTGATCAATTTAAGCTCAAGCGGTTTAATAAATCAGGAAATAAAAATCCACTCTCCCCTGCTCTGGTCTGCAAGCCATCCGAATATGTACCGCGCACAGTCGGCGTTAATTATTGACAGCGAAAAAAATGACGTAACAGAAACTTCTTTTGGTATCAGAAAAATAGAGTTCAGCGCGGATAAAGGTTTTTTAATTAATGATAAGCAGGTTAAACTGCGGGGCGTTTGTCTGCATCATGACGGCGGCAGCGTCGGAGCGGCAGTCCCGCTAAAATTATGGAAACGCAGACTTAGCAAATTAATTGAAATGGGAGTAAACGCTGTAAGGTTCTCTCATAATCCGCCTGATCCCGGGCTTCTTGATCTTTGCGATACGCTTGGGTTTTATGTTATGGATGAAGCCTTTGATGAATGGGCTTATCTAAAATATAAAACACTGGGTTCTAACACACACCAAAGCAGCGGTTATTCCCAGTGGTTTAACGAACATCATGAAGACGATCTCAGCGCGATGATTCTTCGGGACAGGAATCATCCGTCTGTAATAATGTGGAGCATCGGAAATGAAGTGCCCGAACAAACTGACAGCGAAGGCCATAAGATAGCAAAAAAATTAATTGATATCTGCCGCCGCCTTGATCCCACGCGGCTTTGCACGCAGGCTAATGATCAAATATGCGCGGAGCCGAAGGCAGCGACAGACGCTTTTTTGGATACACTTGATATTGTCGGTTACAATTACACAGGGCGCTGGAGAAGCCGCGCCGAAACGTTATACGAAAGCGATAAACGCAAGAATCCGCAGCGCCTTATAATCGGCGCGGAAAATACAAGCGCCGCCGGAATCAGAGGCGACTACAGTTTTGAAACAGCAGGCACAATGTTTTGGCACAGCCTTTATTTTACGGCGGCCGCGCGCGTCCAGCGCCTTTTACGTTTCACAGAAACCCATGATTATGTCGCGGGAGATTTCATGTGGACAGGTATCGATTATTTGGGCGAAGCGCACTGGCCAAACCGCTCGGCTTGCTGCGGGGTTTTGGATACATGCGGCTTTCCAAAGGATCACTTTTATTTTTATAAAAGTATATGGCGGCGCGATCAGAGTTTTATTTATGTATTCCCGCATTGGAATCTTGATATACCTCAGGGAAAAATTATTCCTGTTATTTGCTATACAAACTGCCGGCAGGCGCAGTTGCTGATTAACGGTAAATCATTTGGAAAAAAATCTTACAGTTATCCGCTTTACGGAATGACAGAGATTTACGGACATTTTGATAAGCCTCCTGTTCATTTTAATACTGACGATATGTTCTTAAGCTGGGACGCGCCCTATGATCCCGGAACAATCGAAGCTGTCGGCTTTAATGACGGAAAGGAAGTATGCCGCCACACAGTAAAAACCGCAGGCGAACCAAAACTGCTTTCCGCCGTGGCGGATACTCAATTTCTGTCCTGCGACGGAAGAGATATCGCTCATATCGAAGTTCAAATAAAAGACCCGCAAAATATAATTTGTCCAAACGCGAATAACAAAGTTTTTGTAGATATCGAAGGTCCAGCGGAAATTATCGGAATTGATAATGGCAGACCCGATTGCAAAGACAGTTTCAAAGGAAATAGCATGGAAGCTATGGCTGGTCTTTTGCTTGTAATCATACGCTCAAAACGCGAACCGGGAGAGATCAGCATTAAAATCAGCGCCGAAAAACTGGAAGGCTGCCGGCTTGTTTTGCAGTCAAGAAAGATGTAATCAAGGTTTTAATTTATTAACGCACCGGTTCAAATCCTCATTGTATAGCTTTTCTTTGAATTAATAAAAACGGAATAGTCTTTAAACCATTCCGTTAATTTCTTTGGGGAGTGGAGGATTTGAACCTTCGAAGGCTGAGCCAACAGATTTACAGTCTGCCCCATTTGACCACTCTGGAAACTCCCCGTTGGTTATGCTTCCGGATAAAGCGTATCAAAATGCCTGATTAAAGTCAAGCAAGTACAATAAGGCACTATATGGCTATAATTTACAGGAGATATTTTATTTCTCTAAAAAATTAGCAAGTTCAATTAATTCCAGATGAACTGTTTTAATTTTCTTTTCTTCGTGCGATTCGATTGGAAACCATTCCTTTGCGATTTCTCTTAGAAAATCAGCTTTATGCTGTATAGAATGGCCTTTCCTTAGCAAATTATAAAGCTCGTCCTGATCAACAGCGCTTTTACCTTCTTTGCCCTTCTTTGACTGATCGGCCAATCCGCATCTATACGCGAAAATTACCGCTTCTTCCACATCTTTAAATTCAGCGCCCGCGATATTAATATTAAATTCCAGTTTAGTCTCAATATGGTGCTCGATGCTTCTATCATTATACTTGCTGACTAATTTATTATCCGCTTTACTTAACATGTTAACTTTCTGACCCATACATGCTCCTTTTTCTTAATTTTACGGCTTTCAATTCATATTATATACTATTTTTTATTTTTTGCCAAATTAATTATAAAAAACACCGAAAATTTAATATGAAAGACACAATAATAATCCTTGGCGCAGGCGTTATGCAGGGACCTGCAATCAATATCGCGAAAGAACTGGGACTTTTTACAATCGTTCTTGACGGCAGCTCATCCGCGCCATGCGTCAATATGGCTGATCAATTTGAAAAAATTGACCTCAAAGATAAAGAAAGCATCGAAGACTTCGCCCGCTCTGTTCAGACAAAGACAAAAAAACTTGGAATAATGACCGCTGGAACAGATTTTTCGGCTAGTGTCGCATGGGTAAGTGAAAAGCTTGGACTTGCGGGCATTCCATATGAAACCGCCTTAAACGCTTCGGATAAATCAAGGATGAGGGAGTGCTTTAAAAAAGCGGCTTTGCCATCGCCTGATTTTTTTACTATTACCAGCGATTCCCCATTCCTAATTTCACATTCTTCAACTCCGTCAGACAACTCTCCGCTGCCTATTTCATTCCCGCTTGTTATAAAACCTGTAGACAACATGGGAAGCCGAGGCTGCCGTAAAGTAGACAGCATGGAAGAATTTGAACAGGCGGCAAAAACAGCGATTGGTTTTTCACGATCAGGGCGCGCGATTGTAGAAGAATTTATGGATGGCCCTGAGTTTTCTGTAGATGCAATTGTTCATCACGGCGGGATTACAATCTGCGGACTTGCAGACAGGCATATTTACTTTCCGCCCTATTTTATCGAAATGGGTCATACAATGCCGACAGTCATCGAAAAAGAAAAACAAAAAGCGATACTTGATACATTCCGCGCCGGTATTAGTGCGCTCGGCTTAGACGCGAAAGAAAACACTGGCGCGGCAAAAGGCGATATCAAGCTGACATCAAAAGGACCGATGATTGGCGAAATCGCGGCGCGTCTTTCAGGCGGTTATATGTCAGGCTGGACCTACCCGTATTCATCCGGTGCGCTTCCTGTTAAAGCCGCTATCATGGCTGCGATGGGATTAAATATTGACGGACTGATTCCGTCAAAAAGATGGACATGCGCCGAAAGAGCGTTTATCTCTATACCGGGAACGGTTAGGCAGTTAATAATTAACAGCGATCAATTAACGATTGATAATAAAAAACTGCCAAAATTTGTAAACAATCTTTTTCTGCGGATAGAAGAAGGAAGCAAAGTTTCATTCCCGGAAAACAATGTAACAAAATGCGGTAATATAATCGCTTCAGCGCCGGACAGAGAAACCGCCGTCTGCGCCGCAGAATCTGCAGCGCGCTCTATTCTTATCAGGCTTAATCCAAGAGATACTCAAACAGAGGAATTTCTTAAAACTGAAACAGACTTTCCGCCTGACGCATTCCAATTAACAGATAAATTAAAAACCTCTCTCGCACAGCTCCCTGATCTTAATTCGTCACTCCACCAAACCGCAGGTTTGACTCCACCAAACCGCAGGTTTGACTCCTCATTCCATATCCGCCCTTTCCCCGCTTTTCAATCATCAGGACTTCGCGACTATATGGGCAGGACCGTAGAAGAAACCCTGGAAGCTGTCCGGATAATAACAGGTTTTCCTCTTCCGGTATCAGATGAAAATGCCGAAAATAAAGATGAACTGCAAAAAAGAATATTTCTTGGAAGATCTTTCTGGGCAGCGCTAATCCGCGGCTCTTATCAAGGAGCAGTTTATTATATTGATTTGCTGGGTGTAAAATGAAAAAACAAATTTTATTTAGATTAATAATTTTATTGTTTCTAACAGTTCCCATACCTTACTCTTCATTCCTCCAAACCGCAGGTTTGATTCCTCCAAACCGCAGGTTTGACTCCTCATTCCTCATTCCAACTTCCCTATCCGCGCTTTCCCTGGATGAAACAATAAGCGCGTTATCATCTATTTCCGTAGAACAATCTGTTCAATTCCGATGGGACCCGCTTTTTAGAGACGGAATTTTCAATGTAGGTGATCATTACGGATCATTTTCTGTCGCCTCCAATGAAGGTGAAACCGGATATTTGTTGTTTGATAACCGTGAGTTATATAGCGTAAATCTTCCTTATAATAACGGGGGCGTTCTTTTTTTTCCCGATTCTTTTGTCGATGTGCTAAAAAATTCCTTTACCCGTTTTTATGAAAATGACATGGCGCAGTTTAAAATCGCCGCGATAGTAATTGATCCTGGACACGGCGGAAGAGACCCGGGCGCTGTCGGGACAATTTCTGTTAACGGACGGAACACTCAGATTTTTGAAAAAGATATCGCTCTAAGGGTATCGCTGGCTCTTCGTGACAGGCTTGCCGCCGTCTACCCTGATAAAAGGATTTTAATGACAAGGGATACCGATGTATATGTCAGTCTTGAACAGCGGGCGGATATGGCAAACGCGGTTACAGTAAAGGAAAATGAGGCTGTTATTTTTATCTCTATTCACGCGAACGCCTCCTTAAATAAAAGCGCAACAGGATATGAAGTGTGGCACATAACATCAAGCCACCGCCGCGATCTTATAAGCTCCACTAATCACAGCTATTCATCTGATATATCAGCTATATTAAACGCCATGCTGGAAGAAGAATTTACAACAAGCAGCATTCTGCTTGCGGATTCTATTCTGCAGGGTTTCAGGGACGCGTTTGGAAGTTCATTGGTCTCCAGAGGACGAAAAGCAAATGACTGGTTTGTAGTCAGGAACAGCCGTATGCCTGCTGTCCTTGTAGAGCTTGGTTTTATATCTAACCAGAATGACGCCGCTTTAATGACCGGTAACGAAGGCTTGCAAAAAATGGTAAGTTCATTATACAATGGAATAGTAAATTTCATTGGTATATTTGAACGTTAATGAGAAACATATTTAAAACAATTATTTCTGCTATTGCGGGGTTTTTATCATCTCCTGTTAAGCTGTCTCTGCTTCTTATAGCGATTTTGTCAGCTCTTGCGCTGTCTGAATTCATGTATTTAGGACTTGCAAGAAGAACTTTCGTATTTTATACTATAAGTGACGGGGAACTTATCATTGAAGAAAGAATGTTAAAATCGTCCCGGTCACAGGAAGATAATATAATCCAGTATGTGAATGAGGCTGTTTTAGGGCCGCTTTCCCCGGATTTACTTCCGCTTATTCCAGGAGGGACAAGGCTTTTATCGCTTTTGTACCGGGATGAGGTAATTTACCTTAATCTATCGGAAAACGCCGCCCTGCCTCCACCAGAAGGGGGAAGCACAAGAAACAACTTCAAGACTTTTTATGCCGGTATTTTACGGAATTTTCCTTTTGTAAAGGATGTACATTTCTTCATCGAAGGAAACGCTGTTTATACCGACGAATTCCAGCAGGAAATTTTACAAAACAATAAGTTTTTTACCGAATTGTAATCTGCCGGCTGTTATGGCAGGGTAAAGAACGTAAAAAATGAAAAATTAATGTTTTTTCGTTGACAAAACATTATTATTTAATTAAAATGAAAGTAAGAAAATTTTTTAAAGAAGTGTTTTATAAGGAGCTTTACATGAAAAAGTTGCTCATTCTAGTCGTAATTGCGATGCTTACGGGTCCGTTGTTTGCCGAAGAAGGTGTTCTTATCGACTTCTCAGTGCTCGCGGCGGATATAAATGTTCCACTTGGTCCGAATGATCCCAACTCTGATCCTAATCAGAACCGTCAGACCATGATGGATTTTTCACATGTTGCCGGCGGCAGCTTTACAACCCAGCAAAAGTCGTTAATGCAGACCTCTCTTGCTATTATTAACTGGGATGTAGTGCTGACTTCATCATCCAGAACAGTTGAAAATGTATCTTTAAGCTTTACAAGGGAAGCCGCGTCAAGGGAATTCGGCACTGTAATGGGTGTCAGAATCCGTTTCCCGATAGAACCATGGCATTCAAACGCCACAATTAAACCGCCGTTTGAGATTCCCGCGTATGAAACAACAACAGTATCAGGCGACGGAACTATTACTCCGATGGATCAGAGCGACGGTATCAGCAATATAACAACTCGTTTTGAATCACAGGGTGACGGAGAGCCTGCTTACGGCGTTATAAAGAATGTCGGCGTTATCAGGGAATTGGCAGTTCGCGTATACGGACTCAATTTCCCGCACGGTCTTTCCGTGATTTTAATTGACAGCCAGGGAAATGAAAAAACAATCTTCATGGGTTACCTTCAGTTTGACGGCTGGGGAGAACTTATTTGGAGAAACCCCGCTTACATGACAGAAGTCAGAAACCGCGATATGAGAATTGTGCCTCTTTATCCTTTTAATACTCCGTTTGTTAAGTTCGGCGGATTCATTGTCCACCGCGACGGCTCAAACATCGGCGGCGACTTTGTAACATATTTTAAAGATGTTTCCCTTATTTATGATAAAGCTGTTCTTGATACAGACCGCGATATTAATGACGAGGCTACATGGGGCATTATCCAGACACGCGAAGAAGCGCGCAAAGTTTGGGAAATGGAACAATTTGGACAGAATCAGGTACTTCGTTACTTAGAACTGCAAAGACAGGCGACAGAGTCTCCTTTTGGAAGCTCTGAAAGGTCACAGCAGCAATAAGAAAGTAAAGCGCACTTAAGGAGTGTTCTTTACAAAACAAAAGCTGCCTGGAAACTGAATGGTTTTCAGGCAGCATTTTTTTTTAAGTATAATGATATGAAATCTACACCGGAACAAAATTACTTAAGAAGTGAGTTTGAAAAATATATTGGTATCCGCCATCTTGTTGTAGCAGAATTGAAAGAACAAATGGAGAATATCTTTAAGGCTCTTGATTCAAGCCCTGTTATAAGCGGCAGGATAAAAAATTTTGAAAGCTACTTTTCCAAATATATCCGCCTTCTAAAAACCGGAAGCAATCCTCCTATTATAAATGATTTGCTCGGAATCAGGATTATATGCCCCTTTATAGAAGACCTTGAAGCGGCGGAAGAATTAATAAGTAAAAATTTTATCGTTCTGGAAAAAGAAGCAAAAGGGCATTTTACATTTAAAGAGTTTGGCTACGAGTCTACTCATTTTTTAATTAAAATTCCTGATTTTATTATTAAAAAATTCGGCGACCCGGGAACAAAAACCGCAGAACTGCAGATACGCACAATTCTGCAGGACGCATGGGCTGAGGTTGAGCATGAACTTGTTTATAAGGCCGAGTTCAGCCCCTTTGACGAGCCGATGAAACGAAAGCTCGCCGCGGTAAACGCAAGTCTTTCTTTAGCTGATATTATTTTTCAGGAAATCAGAAGCCATCAGAGAAAATACACAAGAGAAATGAGCAAACGGCGGGAGAGTTTCTTCCAGAAAATCGAAGAATCGACAGATGAACTTTTATTCGCGATTGATACAGGCGATGACAGCCTGCAGGATGTTCAGATAAATACTGCTGAAGAAAAAGACAACAATATTGATATTAATGAAAATACTGCCGATAACTCCTCAAGCGAAAGCATTGACGATTTATTAATTAACGCGCTTGCTTCGCATAACCAAAATAATTTTAATAAAGCGATAAACCAATATACAAGAATACTGGATTTAAATCCTGATAAGATTATATGTTCGATCATATATAAACACCGCGGCATGGCGAATTTCGCCTGCTGCAGCTATAAAAACGCAATAGATGATTTTACAAACTCATTAAATCTTGATAATGAATCATATAAAGCCGCATATTACCGCGGTGTTGTTCACTCTGTTTTAAAAAAATACTCAAACGCAATAGACGATTATTCGCTTTCATTGAAAATTCATCCATATCAGCCATTCTGCCTTTTCAGGCGCGGACAGGCGTATTATCACATCGGCGACTACCCCCAAGCGCTTTCTGACTGCGAAAACTCCATTTCGCTTGAACCGAGTAATGACTCTGCGATACGATTTAAAAAACTCCTGCTTGAAAAACTTAAAATGTAATTAAATCAAAAATGTGGCTTTGGTTATTTCTTTGATCGAGGAGAGAATCGAACTCCCGACCAGTTGCTTAGAAGGCAACTGCTCTATCCACTGAGCTACTCGACCTTGTTTCGATTATATTAATTAACCGGAATTTTTACAACACTTATGGCGGTTTTTATAAAGTTTTAATACAATTACCGCGGATTTCTTCAGATTATACGAATTAGCGCGGATCATCTTTAAAAAGTAATCCGTATTAATCCGCATAATCTGCGTTAATCCGTGTTTCCTGTATAAAAGAAATTGTCAGAAACAATTCTTCTTATGGCTTACAAGCTAATCATCGTAAGAACCATCGCGAAAAGTGCGACGGGCTCTGAAATACCGATAACGCTGATGTACTGAGCGAAGCCTTTTCCGGTTTCCGCGAGAGCGTCGCAGGCGCATGCTCCGGCTTTTCCCTGTACCCATGCTGTAAATCCAATGGCTAACCCGGAAGCAACGGAAAACGCTAAATAAAGCAAACCGTTCTCGGGTGACGCCAATGCCGCCGCTTTAATTTGACCTAATAAAATAAAAGCGTAAAATGTCTGTGTCAGGGGAAACCCTGCAAAAACCAGCATTGTCATCGGAGCCGCTTTATTGGAAATAAAACATTTTTTCCATGCTCCGATTGCCGCGTTAGCGCAGCATCCAATACCCAGGGCTGAACCGCAGGCTGCTATACCAAGAACAAGACCAGCTCCCAATAATCCAAAATTCATACTTCACTCCTTCAAGGTTTATTTTATTATTTTTTCCTTAAATGGCATATAAGCTACACCTGACCAGGTAAGACCTACATGCCCAGAAAATTCCAATGTGTTAAGACGCACTCCGTGAACCAGAACGGAAAGTACGTTAAGCACCATAATCATGCCGTGTCCGAATATCAAAAGAATTATGCCCATGAATATCAGGAAACTGCCAAGCATCGGACCTGCAAGCTGGTTTACAGTCCCGGCGATTGCCGCGCCCGCAAGACCTACAGCCCAAAGCCTGATATAAGACATTATATCAGAGAATATACTGACTACTCCCAGTATAACAGACATTATATTTGATAAACTCGATTTAATTGCCTGCCCCATTCCTTTCACATACGATCCAAACAGGAAGTTCAAAACCCAGCCGCCTGCAATCACGGGAATTGTTATTGGGAGAAGCGGAATAGCTCTGATTTCATTGCTTACAATAAGCATTAAAACAACATTGTACATTCCCGCAAGCATCGCAATAGATCCAAGTTCTCCCAAGATTCTGGGTGATTTACAGCGGAACATATTGATAACATGCGCCACTGATAAATGAATCAATCCTAAAGAGAAGCACAAAATTTGAAGATTTTGATTTACTGTATCTTTAGTTGATTTTGCTTCAGATATATATGAAAGCGATATATCCCTTAAAAACTGAGGAAGTTTTTCTAAAGGTGCACCAAACCATGAACAGATTAGAGTTCCCCAGATCGTATTACATACTCCAAGAAGTAAAAGCATCACAAGGGCTACAGGAGGTTTTTGCTTTTTTGCGGTAATAACAATAATACCAATAAGGCCTGTTAAGGTAAGAATCAACCCGTATCCTGCGTCGCCGTAGATCATTCCAAAGAAGATACAGAAGAAGAAAAGGAAAAACGGCGATATATCGTACTCATGATACCCCGGCCTGATTTCAAGGAAGCTTGTAATCGGAGTAAGCAAATTAACAACCTTATTATTCTTAACTTTTGTAGGAACTTTCTCGTCAGTCTCATCCGGTTCAACCGCTGATAACGCCCAGTTGTTTTCCGCGACAGTTCTTTTTAAAGCGCTCATGTCTTCATCAGGCACATAACCTGTCAGCCAGCATAATGCGGTATTTTCCGGCGTGTCGGTAACTTTCTGCATACCCGCAATTGCCGTTTCAAATTCAAGTTCGTATAAAACCTTAGCCATATCTTTTGCCAACGCCGGACGGCGGTCAGCGAAACTTTTAATTTTTTCTTCAACTTCCTGTAAAGATACTTTTACTTCGCTTAGCTCATTCTTTAAAATAGAAAGCGATTTCTCCGGTATTTGAAACACAGCTGTATCAGGAAGTTTATTCTCAAACACTACAATGCGGATAACTGTCTTATCGCTTTTTAGTTTAATAAAATTTATGTTAGGATCCGGTGCGATTTTCGCAAAATCTTCATGAGTCATTTCATACAGAAAAACAGGCATCCTTGCACTAATATCATTTATAATCGAAGGATCAAAATCACCCCATCCTTCAAGCCGCGATATTTCGCGTTTTAGATCAGATTCATTTTCCTTGAGCGCCTTTCTCTTTTCGCCGAAGCCAAGCATAAGGTCAGGTAGGAACGGTCTTACAGGAGCGCGGACTGCGTCAATTGAATACGGCGCTTCATCATCTGTGCCAAAAACATCCGTGGCGCGCCGGCCCCTGTGCATGCCGATTGGCTTGGCTCTTCTCTCCCATGCCGGTCTTTTATCATTGGGGTCTACAGGAAGTTTCTTTTTCTTAGGCGGCTTGTAATCCTGAATAAGACCGACAGCGTCTTCTACTTTCGCTTTATTTTTTAATGCGCTTGAATTTATATCAACTGGCGCGTTTCTTCTTTCAAGATGCATAACGCCGATTCCGCGCAGCTTTTTTATTGATTCATCACGGTGTTTTTCATGCACAACAATGCACACTTTCTTCATCGGTAAAATCATTATTTACCCGCCTTTTCAAAAGCGCTTTTCGCGATTTTTCCGCGAACGACAGAGGCTGTCTGCTGATCGCCTAAGTAGACTTGAATTTTTTTAATATTATCCCTTGCTTCCGGTATTTTAATTTTTTCAAAAAGATTAACACGCTGCGTTGTTGTGCGAAGCTCATGATCCAAAAGTTTTTTTTGTTCCTGCACGACATCGGCTTCTAGCGTTAAAAGAAGGGCTTTTTTCATGTTGATAACAGCTTTATCAAGCCAAAGCGGAGTGTTCATAAGATCATAACTTGCGATGACAAAATCCGCTCCGTCAAAAGTTGGAATCGCGACGCCGGCGATATTTCCGCTGCCTCTTCTGATGCCTGTAATTTTTAAAATATCGGGGGTAAAAATACCTGTCTCTCCGAACACAGCAATCCACTCTTTGAATGTTTCGTCAAGTTTTTTTAACTCGATCTGAAGTTCCTTAAGCCGCGTATCGGTAATGCGTATTTCACCCTGGAGCTGCTGCTTCTTAAGCATCAGCGTAGGAAGATACCTTTTGTACATTTTAAGAGAATCTTTTTGTTTTTTTAGCTCGTTTTTTGTGAGCCTTATTTTTGCCATTTACCCTATTCTCTCTCTTTCGCTTTCAGGCCAGAATTTGTTAATAAGCTCTGTGCGAAGTCCTGTTTCTTCAGGATTGAAGCAGCTTGCAAGTATTTTCCAGCCAAGATCCAGCGCTTTTTCCAATGGAATATTTACCGAAAGATCCATCATTCTTGTTTCAAATTGATCGCCGTACTTTAAAAGTTTTTCGTCCCAGCGGGTCATGATAAAACCCATCGCCTTTTTTTCCATCGTGTCGCGGTATGCCGAATAAAGTTTGATCATGCCGTCCATTAAAGCACGGTGATCTTCGCGGGTTTTACCGTTAACCTGCTGTTTAAGGCGCGAAAGAGAACCAAACGGTTCGATGCGCCCGTTCTTTAAATAATACTGACCTTCTGTAATGTAACCTGTGTTATCAGGAACCGGGTGGGTAACGTCATCGCCGGGCATTGTTGTAACGCCAAGAACTGTAATTGATCCGGCGGTTTCAAAGTCGACCGCTTTTTCGTAGCGGCTTGCAAGCTGACTGTAGAGGTCTCCGGGGTATCCACGGTTGGAAGGGACTTGCTCCTGAATGATCGAGATTTCTTTCATGGCGTCAGCGAAGTTTGTCATATCGGTAAGAAGAACAAGAACGTCCTTGCCTTTTAACGCGAACTGCTCGGCGACCGCCAAAGACATATCCGGGATCATAAGACATTCGACGGTAGGATCGCTTGCGGTATGAACGAACATTACGGTTCTTGCTAAAGCGCCGCCTGATTCAAGAGTGTCTTTAAAATTAAGATAATCATCGTATTTTAGACCCATTCCGCCAAGAACGATTACATCGACTTCCGCCTGCATCGCGATACGCGCAAGAAGTTCGTTGTATGGCTCGCCTGATACAGAAAAGATAGGAAGCTTCTGCGATACAACCAATGTGTTAAAAAGGTCGATCATCGGGATGCCGGTGCGGATCATGTTGCGCGGAATAATTCTCTGAGAAGGATTAACAGAAGGTCCGCCGATTGGAATTTTATTTTCATGAAGCTCAGGTCCGTTGTCGCGCGGTTTGCCTGAACCGGTAAAAACGCGTCCCATTAAATTATCGGAAAACGGAACCTGCATCGGGCGTCCCAAAAAGCGCACTGTATCGCCTGTGGAAATACCCCTTCCGCCAGCGAATACCTGCAAAGAGACAATGTCGCCCTGCAGACGGTTAACCTCCGCAAGTGAAGTGCCGAAAACAGTATCGACTTCCGCAAGGTCTCCGTAACGAACGCCGTCGGCTTTGACTGTTATAACGCTTCCTGTAATTGATTCAATTTTGCTGTATACTTTATTCATATTAACCTTCCCCGATACTAAACAATTACTTTCTCAGCAGCCTTATCAAGGCCTTTCGATTGTGTCTTTACAGACTTTTCGATCTCTTTTTCAAGACTGTCAAATCTATCGCTTTTCCATACGCTTCCGTTATAATCAAGGAACTTCTGCCTTAATTTATTAAACCAGTTGCGCGCTTCGTTTTTATCCGTAAAAGTAAATTGAGACGCAAGTATCACAAGCAGTTTTGTAAATACATATATCTGCCGTTCCGGTTTTACTGCGGCGTCTACAGCGTCAAAGGAGTTCTGCTGAAAGTACACTGAGTCGACAAGATCGCCTTTTAGGAAGATGACATAGTCTTCCATGCTTGTGCCTTCTTCGCCGACAACTTTCATCATCTGCTCAACTTCCGAGCTTCGGCGCATAAATCCGTGTGCGTACGCTACTTTTTCGCCGTCAATGATTCCTTTGTATTTTGACCATGAATCCAGCGGATGAATCGCCGGGAACTTGCGCGCATCTGATCTTTCGCGTGAAAGACCGTGGAACGCGCCTACGACTTTTAACGTCGCCTGCGTTACAGGCTCTTCAAAGTTACCGCCTGCCGGGCTTACCGTTCCGCCGATTGTAACAGAACCGAAGTTTCCATCGCGCAGGCGGACAATACCGGCTCTTTCATAGAAGCTTGCGATTGTTGATTCCATGTACGCAGGGAACGCTTCCTCTCCCGGTATTTCCTCTAATCGGCCGGACATTTCGCGCATCGCCTGCGCCCAGCGGCTTGTGGAGTCGGCAAGAAGAAGGACATTCAGCCCCATCTGCCTGTAATACTCGGCAAGCGTTACAGCGGTGTAAACCGAAGCTTCGCGCGCGGCGACAGGCATCGAGGATGTATTACAAATAATTATTGTTCTTTCCATTAACGAGCGGCCAGTTTTTTCGTCAGTAAGTTCCGGGAATTCTTTTAAAGTTTCCACAACTTCACCTGCGCGCTCACCGCAGGCTGCTACAATTACTATATCAACGTCAGCAAAGCGGCTTGTTATCTGCTGAAGAACTGTTTTTCCCGCGCCGAAAGGACCGGGAATACAGTAAGTGCCGCCGCGCGCGACAGGGAAGAATGTATCAATAAGACGCACGCGCGTAACCATCGGAACAGAAGGTTTAAGACGCTCTTCGAAGCAGTCAATCGCTCTTTTAACAGGCCATTTAAAACTTAATGTAACAGGAACGTTGTTTCCTTTTTCATCTTTTAACTCTGCGATGGTTTCGCGGATATTATAATCGCCTTCGTGTTTAACCCAGTTGACAGTGTAGCTTCCGTACATATTAAACGGAACCATAATGCGATGGGTAAACGATCCTTCCGGTACTGTACCCAAGGTATCCGCTCTTTCAACCTTGTCGCCCTGCTTAACAATAGGTTTAAAATGCCAGCTGTTTGTTACAGGAAGCGCGTCAAGGTAAACCCCTCTTTCAAGGAAGAAGCCGGCAGCCTGCGCAAGCTGAGGAAGCGGGTTTTGAAGCCCGTCATAAACCTGCCCTAATAATCCGGGGCCCAGTTCAACAGACAACATATCTCCGGTAAAATCTACATCATCCCCGATTGAAATACCTTTGGTAATTTCAAAAACCTGAAGCTGGCTTATGTCGCCGCGGATACGGATAACTTCGCTTTTTAAACGCGTATCCCCTACTTTGACATAACCCACTTCATTCATGGAAACAATTCCGTCAAAACGTACGCTTACCATATTGCCGTTAACGGCCGTAACTTTTCCTTTTGTTCCAATCATTATTGAACCCCTTGCAATTCTGAGTTACTTTGTAAATCTTTCGCTTTTTGTTCGCTTTCATAATTATTAATTATTGATGCGTACAGTGATTTATATTCTGCGAATCCTTTTTCCGTATCAAAGGACTGGCGTCTTTCAAGAAGAATGAGTTTAAGATAATACGCGAAAATATTATTCCTGTGAAAATATACGCTTCCCACAAGGCTGTTAACAGCGCGCCATCTTGCTTTATCAAGGATGATTTCGCCTTCAAACGGCGAGTATTCGTCAATCGCTTTCGCCGCCGCAGCCGCCGGCTCTAAGCTGTAAACAGGTGATTCCGCCGGCATTTCCCTTTTGATCTTTATCGCGCGCTGTCTTGCAAGGTTAAGCCGAAGCGTATGTTCCCATTCCCGCCAACTGTCGATAAAGTCGCTGCCTGTTGTCGCGCTGGTTTCTTCCCCTGTCATTTTTATTTCATTGCCGACAGAAAGACAATCCATTAAATCGGCGTCTTTTTTTTCCATTAGTGACTTTGCCATTTCCTTAAAATCCGCGGCGGACATAGGCGGCTTTTGTTCATAAAGGAGACAAGGAAGCTGCGCTACCAAATAATAGTATGCCACCTTTTACATTCCTTTAACTGAATCTTTGAGGATACCGGCAAGTTTTGGATTTAAGAAAGAAGAAAGAAGCCCTGCGACAGCGTCCGCGGAAAAATCATAATAAACAGAGCCTTCTTTGTTTGATATCTGGAAGCCGGATGTTAATTTCCGGTTAGATTTTAATTCCACTCCCTTTGAAAGAACATTCGCAAGTTTTTCATTAAAGAAGCCATGAAGCCTTGAAAGTTCATTTTCAGGAAGCAATACAGAAAGATTATCGCTTCCTTTTTCAGCCCACGATGAAATAATCTGGGGAAGCAGCGATTTTAAAACATCGTCATTGTAACTGCCTGATACATTATCTTTAACTACTTTATTTAACAAACCTTGAATTTCGTCTCTGAAAGCCAGCACCGTGTTCCGTGAGGCCTGCTCAAGCGCGGCAACCCCCGCTCTTTCTGTGTTCTGCGCTTCCTGTTTTGCTTTTTTTATAATATCATCCGCTTCTTTTTTTGCCGATTCAAGCAGCCGGCGCGCGTCAATGTCAGCTTCCGCTTTAATCCGGTTTCCCTCTTCCGAGGCAGTCTTTATCCCGTCTTTCTTGATTTTATCGATAAGTTCCTGAACTTGAATTTCCATAATATCCCCTTTTTTAATGAATCATTAAGAATATAAGATGATTATATAATGACAATCTAAATTTCGCAACAAATTTTTTTTATTTTCACCTCGTTTTTATTATTGAGTGCATAAATGCATTAATTGAATAAAATAATTGATCTTTTTAAAGCCTGCAACCATCCGCTGCGGTATAGGCTCTTTTGAGGCAAGATTGACCTCTCTCCAGTTAATTAAAAGCTCAGGGTGCTTCTTCTGGATGTCTTCTATCAGGTTTTTTAGCTGTTTGCCGATTACAATAAGCGCCTGGACAGCTTCATTAATGATATCAAGCGCCTGCGCGTTGTTTTTTCCGACTATGCTGTTAATGTAGCGCGCTTGAGTCGGGTCGCGGTCAACCCTCATCATTGCGGCGCGCAAACGCGATCCATCCGCGCCGTCGTCAGATAAAACGATATCAAAATCATTGATGCTGGCGGGTGTTTCCAGAAGAACATGAAGGGATTCGCTCATTTCTCTTGACATTGTATTATTTGTCCATTGTCCGCGAATAAGAAGAATATCGCAAAGTTCCCTGATTTCCTTTAAGATGAAGTCATCCATAAATGCCTTCAAATAGTTAAATCCCTCGGCGTAAATATAGTGATCCACATTCTTTTTACGCAGAGCTTCGCTAAGCTGAACATTGTAAAATTCAAGCCTTGTTAAATCCGCAGATTCAAATATTTCCTTTGTAAGGGCGTTAATCTGGCTGTTTTTCTTCGCGTTATTAATTTTATTTATATAACCGTACGCTTCGGTTCTTTTTGATTCAAGCCACGCTTCGCCGACAGTCTCGTTAAAAACTGTATGTTTCCACTGCCAAACAGGGTTTCGCAGTGTGTATTGCACCATTAATTCAAGGATTTTTGATGTGTGAATTTCCCGCAAGGTCGTTATCATTTTTGTAAAATGATCGACATTTATAAGTTCAAGACCTTCAATCGATTTTAAAAGCTCCAGAAGACTTGTCCAGTCGTCTTCGGGTTTTAACGACTGGGTAGCAGTTAAAAAATCGCCGATTTGATCGATTATAAGGACTACCTTAATAGCCGGGAATTTTGGCTCGACTATAAAACTCCCGTCAATATAATGAGTGTCGAATTTCTTGAATAATCCGGCAAAATTGTACCTTACAAACTGGTTTAATGTTCCCGCCATTTCATAACGGTTGTTTACCTTTTTAATATGTGTGTAATCAAACTGAGATGTGAGTAAGTCAATATCAGCCTGTATTGAAGCAATAAGCTGTTCACCTTTCATGACCTTAGCCTGCTCATCTAAATACGCGGTGTTTAATCTGCTAATAGTCTCTTTTATTTTATCTTCTATGCATGTTTCTACGGTTAATTGTTTAAATTGAGCCATTTTCCGCTCATCTTTCATGAAAGACTTAATCGGATAAATCATTTTATATACTGAAAACAGAAAAGACATGAATGAAGGATCGGCTTCTTCGGACTTTACGCGGAAAAATCTGGCATATTTACTCTGCCCTAGTTCTTTTGCTATGGATTTTAACATATTCTGCTTGTCATCGGTCATGCCATCGCCTGAAAAGAACGAAAAAACTTTATCCATGAGATCTTCTGCCATTTTTAGCTCCTGTTTTAATTTTACAATATGTAGTTATAAATCGCAAGTCTGGAATTTATCTTGTTAATAAATTAAAATTCATAATATGTTTATGATAAAACAGGGAAACCGGTCTTATGCGGCTGTGGTTATTATATTAATTTTTATTTTAACTGTCTTTAATTTATCAAATTGTAAAAGCGCGCCGGAAATAATTGAACCTGTAGAGGAAATTGTTCCTGAAGCGCTTGCGTCTGTCACATTAATAAATAATACAGGTACAACTATCTGGCAGGTTAATATCGCCGAAGTATCTTCTGATAACTGGGGCGGCGACTGGCTTGCCCCGGACCAGATTATTAGAAACAGCGAAAACATAGTGATACAGCTTAATTTTCCGCTGAGCGTTGTTAACACTTATGATTTTAGATTTATTGATTATGGAGGCAACACCTACACAAAGCGCAATATTACAATTTCCAATAACAGCAGGATTTTTATTAATGCCTCTGATTTTTGCGACGGACCTCCGGTTATAATTATCAATAACACAGGCGTTACAATCTGGTACGTTTATATAAGCGAAACAACATCATCCTACTGGGGTAAAGACGCGCTTTATGCAGATCAAATGATTTCTAACGGACAGTCAGCAATTGTCAGGCTTCCCTATAATATCGGCGAAGTTAATAGATATGATTTCATGCTTGTGGAAGCCTATAACCGAAGCGAGTATGTAAGAATGAACGTGCCTGTTTCATCTTATTGCACTGTTGTTTTTAATAAAGACGATTTATATATAGCGCCGAATACTGAATAGCTTATGACGGAATTTTACCGGATATTTTCTTTATAATACATTCTTTGACTTTATCCAGCCCAATTCCGTTTTTGACAGAAACAGGAATGCTATTCGGGAAGCGGCTGCATAACTGCTCAATATCCGCCGGTCCGTTTTCATCATTTTTTAACTTGTCAATTTTATTTAATATAGTGATCATGGGTATGTCCTGCGCGCCAAGCTCTTTTAAAACATCAAGCGTTGTTTCGTAATTATTTTCGATATCAGTTTCCGAGGCGTCCAGAATGTGAATAAGCAAATCGGAAAGAGAGGCTTCTTCCAAAGTTGAGCGGAATGCTTTAATAAGGGAATGAGGAAGATTGCGGATAAAACCGACAGTGTCAGTTAAAAGAACAGGAACGCCAGGCGACGCCTCAAAGCGGCGTGTAACAGAATCGAGGGTGCAAAAAAGTTTATCCTCGGCAGGAACGCCCGCTCCTGTAAGCGCGTTTAAAAGACTTGATTTTCCTGCGTTTGTGTAACCGACAACCGCACAGACAGGGATATTGCTCTTTTGTCTTTGGCGTCTTTGAGTGCCCCGCTGTTCTTTAATTTTTTCTATATCTTTTTCAAGCTGATGAATCCGGTTTTCAATTTTTCTGCGGTCTGTTTCCAGTTTTGTCTCTCCCGATCCTTTTGTTCCGTAGCGGCCGCCGCGCTGGCGCGAAAGATCGATATACTTGTGCGTTAACCTTGGTAGAAAGTAGGTTAACTCGGCGAGTTTTACCTGAAGCTCGGCTTCTCTTGTGCTTGCCCTGTCCGCGAAAATACGGATTATAAGTTCCTGCCTGTCAAGAACAGGGATTCCTGTCAGTTCTTCCCAGTTTCGCTGCTGAGAAGGACTTAGGCTATCATTATGATTTTGCGCCTGCTGCGGCGGTTTTAAGACCGCATGCTGACTTGCCGTCCTTGGCGGACTCCAGTCAAGAACGATAAGACTTGCGTTTAATTCCGCCGCTTTTTGCGACAGGCTTTCGGCTTTCCCGCTGCCGATTCCAAAGCGCGGATTTTTTTCCTTTACGCGAATTTTTTCGTGCGCGGCGATAACAAGACCGAGGCTTTCGGCTAATCCTTCCAATTCGCGGCATACAGGCTCATCGCTGATGCCGCCGGAAATTATACTGATAAGGAACGCTTTTTTTGGGCTTTCCTGTGTGTCGTAAAGTTTAGGCATTTGATAAAATAAATATCTTACGCTACTTTAAATCTTGAGACTTCCTTCATTAAAGAATCAACTTTCTCATGATTTATGGCGGCTAAATCGTTAACTTCGTTTACAGCGATATTAATTTGATCCGCGCCTGTCGCCATCTCGTTCATGCCGCCTGTAAGTTCCTGCGTAATAACTTCAAGGTTTTTACCTTCATGTATAACTTCTCTGGAGCCGTCGCGCATTTCATCAGCTTCGCTTTTTACTTGACGCGTAACATCATTAAGAGTTCCTACAGCGGAAAGAACCTGCTTGCTTCCCTGTCCCTGCTCTTCCATCGCGTTACGGATGTTCTCTTCCTGCTCAGAAACAGTTTTTATGTGGTTATCGATGATTTCAAATTTTTCCAGAACATCATTTGTTGAATGTGTAATTTTATCGATAGACTGTTTGATCTTCTTTAACACAGTGCCAATGGTTTTTGACTGGTTCGAAGAATTTTCCGCTAGCTTGCGGATTTCAGCTGCGACAACCGCAAACCCTTTGCCCGCTTCGCCGGCGTGAGCGGCTTCAATAGCCGCGTTCATAGAAAGCAGATTTGTCTGGCTTGCGATATTTTCCATAACAGAGTTGATTTCCATCAGGCCTTCGGACTCGCGGGTAATTTCCTGAATATCCTGCGCAACATCCTGAAGACTCGCCCTTCCTACTTCAGAGGCGGATGTAAGAGCGTTTACATTTTCCTTGTTTTTCATAAGGGTGTTTGTGACAGATGAAACATTTGCTATCATCTCTTCGATCGCAGAAGATGACTGCGCGACCGAGTTAGTCTGTTTTTCCACCTGTTGGTTTAAATTAGAGATATTGACAGTTATCTGTTCCATAGTCGCGTTTGTCTGGGAAACACTGGCGCTTTGGTTTAGGGCTCTGCCCTTAATGTTCTGAATGTTGGCGGTAATCTCGTTTATAGCCGCGGCAGTTTGAGTCATATTAGACGATAGATTTGTGCCTACTTTAGAAAGTTCTGTCGCTTCCTCTTTAACCGCTTTTATGAGCTGCCTGATTTTATCCAGCGTTACGTTAAGATTCTTGCCCATGTTGCCGACTTCATCATTTGTCTTAATCTCGATAACATGAGTCAGATCGCCGTTACCTATAAATTCAAGAACGCCTTCCATAGATTTGATCGGAGATGTTATTGAACGAGCTACAAAGAATATTATTACAGTGATAGCTAAAAGGATTAAAACACCCATAATTATTAAGATCATCATCATTTGATTAACCTGCGCCATTACTGTGTTGTAAGGAACAACAGTTACCGCCATCCATGAGTCTTCGTCATTTCCAAGGGCAAACGGACGGGTTACAACCATCATTTTCGCATTATGTTCTTTTGAATCCAGGGTTTCATGAAAGATTGTTCCTTCTTTTAAAGACTGCATTAAAACCGACATCCGGTTTCCATACAATCCTTCTGCTACCTGTTCTATCTTATGCCCAAGGCGGTCTGCGGCAGGGTGAGAAACAATTAAACCGCCGCTTGAATAAATAGCGGCATAGCCGTCTCCAAACGGTTTAATACGAACTATCATTTCCTGAATTTCAGTTAACTCAAGGTCTACGCCGGCTACGCCGATTGTTCGTCCGTTAAATATAATTGGAACGGTAACGCTGGTGATTAAAGTCTGCCTGCCGCCGATATTTTCATAATAAGGCTCAACAAGATACTCCGTGCCTATCCGTATCGGAACAGTGTAATATTCCGCACTGGCATATCCTTCAAGCGCAGTCATACTGATAATTCCGTTGTCATTAGTCCAGTAACTTATGAATCTTCCTGTGCGATCGCTTCCCGGCGTATTGACATATTGCGCGTCAAGACCGTCAAGGGCGTTAGGTTCATAGACAACCCATACCCCGACAAAATCAGGGTGTTTCCTGATCAGCGAATGGAGCATAAAGTTGATTAGATCCCGTCTGGATTCAGGAGGAGCGATTTCATCAATATGTATCATGAGGTTTACTAAAGATCTCATTTCGTCCAGAGGAACTTCCAGAAACGCTTTAACCTCTTTTGCAGTTACTTCTGTGATGTTGCCTGCATTATCATCAGCAATAGATTCAATTTCATTAGACGCAAATATTGTTGCCAAAACAGTTAATCCGCCGATGCCGGCAAGGTTAACTAAAGAAATGATTAAAATTAATTTTACTCCTATTTTCATATACCCTCTTTTCCGGTTTTACTGAAAAAAACGCGGTTATTAATATACACTTAATTTTAATACATGATTTCTAATAACGCTATATTTTTTATAAAACAAGCTGAATCTTTTTCATTATTTTTACCTGTCTTAATACTGGAAATTTTTGTTTTTTTTTATTAATATTGCCTCATGGATTACCTAACGGCTGATGATCTTCGCAGCAAATATATTAATTTTTTTCTCTCTAAAGGACATACGCAGATACAGGGAAAATCCCTGATACCGGAAAATGATCCGACAGTTCTTTTTACGACAGCGGGGATGCACCCTCTTGTTCCCTATCTTTTAGGCGAGGAACACCCTGCAGGAAAAAGACTTGTTAATTATCAGAAGTGTATCCGCACAGGGGATATCGACTGTGTAGGAGACGCAAGTCATTTGACCCTTTTTGAAATGCTTGGTAATTGGTCGCTTGGAGATTATTTTAAGGAAGATGCGATAAAATTTAGCTTTGAATTCTTAACATCGCCACAGTGGCTTAATATTCCAATAGAAAAACTTGGCGTTACAGTTTTTAAAGGCGAAGATGATGTTCCAAAAGATGATGAGTCAGCCGCTGTCTGGAAGAGCCTGGGGGTCAGCCGGATTTCGTATCTTCCAAGAGAAGACAACTGGTGGGGGCCGGCAGGCACAACAGGCCCATGCGGTCCTGATACCGAAATGTTCTATTATATGGGTGATGCGCCATGCGGCGATGACTGTAAACCAGGCTGCTCCTGCGGGAAATGGCTAGAAATCTGGAACGATGTTTTCATGCAGTACAATAAAAACGCCAAAGGCGGCTACGATCCGCTCCAGCGCAAATGCGTCGATACGGGTATGGGTATCGAAAGAACGATAACGGTTTTAAACAGGAAATCAAGCGTCTATGACACATCAATTTTCCAGCCGGTAATCGCAGCCATTGAGAAAGCCGCGAATTGCAAGTATTCAGGCGGAGCGAACATCGATATTGATAAGTCAATCAGGATAATTGCGGATCATGTAAGGTCTGCTGTTTTTATTCTTGGTGACGCAAAAGCAGTAAGCCCTTCCAATGTCGGCGCAGGGTATGTTCTGCGCCGTTTGATACGGCGCGCTGTACGCCACGGAAAAAAGCTTGAGCCTGAAGGAATCACTCTTTTGCCGGCTGCGCAGGTCATAATTGAACAGTTTAAAAGCGTTTATCCTGAACTGGGTGATAATAAGTCATTTATAATCAATGAATTGACCAAAGAAGAGGCAAAATTCATGGAAACTCTGCAAAAGGGTGAACATGAATTTGAAAAACTGCTTACCAATTTATTAAAAAACCCGCAAAAAATAATGTCGGGGCGTCTTGCCTTTAAACTCTACGACACCTACGGCTTTCCGATAGAATTAACAGAAGAGCTCGCCTCTGAATCGGGAATGACTGTTAACAGGGAAGAATTTGATGAGGCTTTTAAAAAACATCAGGAATTATCGCGTTCTCAGAGCGGACAGGCGTTTAAAGGCGGTTTAGGCGATCAAGGCGAAATGGCGGTTAAGTATCACAGCGCAACCCATCTTTTACATAAGGCGCTTAAAATGACCTTGGGCGATCATGTCGCCCAGAAAGGCAGCAATATCACTGCCGAGCGGTTAAGGTTCGACTTTGCCCATGACTCCCCGATGACAGAAGATGAAATTAAAAAGACCGAAGATATCGTTAATACGCAGATAAAAAATGACCTTCCAGTCTTTATGGAAACTATGGGCTTGCAGGAGGCGAAGGACGGAGGGGCTATCGCTTTATTCGGCGAAAAGTATGAATCGCAGGTAAAGGTCTACACGATGGGCAATTCGCCTTCGGATTTCTTTACAAAAGAGGTGTGCGGGGGTCCTCATGTTGAAAGAACAGGAGTCCTTGGCGTTTTTAAGATTCAAAAAGAGCAGTCTTCATCGGCAGGAGTAAGAAGAATACGGGCGGTTTTGCTGTAACCGCTAATATCCGCGGATACTAGCCTTTTTTTGTTTTTTTATGTTATATTAGTATCATGAAAAGAACAATTTTTATACTTTTAGGTCTTTTAACAGCGGTTTGTGGTTTCTCTCAGACAGGCTTACAGCCGGCAGCCATAATCAACCTTATCAGAACGGAAGCAATTACTGTAAATGAACTTCGTTCAATGGTACAGCAGTATGAGCAGGCGCAGGGACGGGCATTAACGCAATCCGAGCGTCTTCAGGTACTGGAAGCGATGATCGGCGAAAAGCTTATTCTGCAGGCGGCGGAAAGAGACAGGGTTGTCGCTACAGTTAACGAAGTAAACTCACAGCTGCGGGCAAGTTTAGCCGAACAAATCGGCCGCCAGCCGACAAACGAAGAATATGAATCTGTTTTAAGGGAAAACAACATTGATTTAGAACAAGCCCGCCAGCAGCTGACAATACAGAATTACATATTAAACAAAAAAGGCGCCATGATAAACAACCCAAATCTAACCCCGACAGAAGCGGAAATAGCAACTTATTATAACTTGAACAGATCCGAATTTATCCGTCAGGAAACAATCCGCGTTTCCAGAATCCTTGTTCCGTACGGCTTTGACGCCGCCGCCCGAACAAGGGCAAGAACGCTTGTCGACTCGCTTTACCGCGAAATAAACAATGATCCGGCTAAATTTGACGAGGTAGCGGCAAGAGGCAATGAATCGCTTGGCTATATCGGCGGAGATTCAGGCTATCTTCCAAGAAGCGCGGAAGGCCTGCAGAGCGTAGGACAGCAATTCATGGATATCGCGTTTAATTTAAGGCAGGGTCAGGTTTCTCAGGTAATTGAAGGCCTTGACGGTTTTCAGATAATAAAAGTAACGGAAAATTATTCATTCGCCGTCCTGCAGCTTAGCGATGTTATATACCCGGGTCAAAGAGCGACAGTAAGGGATTATATTCAACAGGGATTACTCTATCGGAAACAGCAGGAGGCATTTATTCTGGCACGCCAGGAGCTGATAAATGAAGAAAGAGGCCGCGCACAAGTTCAGGTGTTAGAAAATAATATCAGATGGTAAATTAATGGCGAAAGGCGGCGCCGCGGGAGGCGGCGCATGCGAAGCAAGCGGTGCATGCAAAGCAAGCGGCGCATGTAAAACAAGCAGCGCAGGCAGAGGCTCAAGGCGAAAGAGCCGGATACTGGCTTTTCAAGCTCTCTATTTTTGGGAAGCCAACAGGGTCCCGGCGGAAGAGCTTGTAAGCTTCGCATGGGTTGAAGAAGAAAAAATAAAAAAAATGGACGACAGCCTCTGCGCGTTCTCCAGAATTTTAATTTGCGGCACAGTCGAAAATATAGATTCAATCGACAGTTTAATTAAGAATCATCTTGAAAACTGGGATATTTCGCGCGTAAACCGCGTAGATTTAGCGGTTTTAAGAATATCAGTTTACGCTTTGATGTATCAAAATGATATTCCACCTTCGATTGTTATTGACGAAGCAATCGGAATCTGCAGGGAATACGGCGCGGATGATTCTTATAAATTTGTAAACGGCGTTCTTGACAGCGTCAGAAAAAAACTGAACGCCGCAGAAAGCCGCGCAGGTAATACGGCGTAATTTTGATGAACGCACAAACAAGGCTTTTAAAAAGAATATTAATAACCGGTATAGCACTTTTTGTTTTAACAGGATTTGTTTTAACATTTTTTTATTTTTACCAAAGAAGCGTTTTCTCTTCATCAAGGCAGCTTGACAGTTTTAACAGGCTGTTAGGTGAATATGACGCCGTTTTTTCCGGGTTTAACTTAACAGAGGGCGATTATAGTTTTTTTTCAAACCAGCTTGACAGTCTTGAAAAAAGGGCGATAACAATAGAGTCCTGGCTGTCACTTTTAAAGCGCAGAAAGGTTCTTGCGGATAATCATTACCCGTGCGCCGTAAATTACCTTGGTTCAATAGAAAACGCACTGAAAGCGTTTCCGGTATCGCAGCCGCTAATCGCCGCTGCGTGCGCGTATCATGTAAAATACTCACTTATAACAGGCGTTACAGAGGAAAAAATAAGAAACTGGCTTCCTTTTTTAATTGATCCTGAGTTTTTAAATTTAAGGCTTTCCGTCCATGTGCTGTTAGGTGATTTTAACAGCCCGCGCAGGGCATCGCAGCTTCCGGAAAATATTTTCCAGTCATCGCATTTGAGCTTTGAAAAAATAAAAACTGAATCTTCATTTTCTGGCGGAATTGAAGCGATCCTTTTAGACTCTGTGATTCTTAAAATAATAAAGGGTGATTTTCGCAGCGCAAACTCTGACATCCAGGCGATTACAAATATTTTAGAAGATGATTTAAACGCGGGAAGAAAAATCAGGCTGACAGACGCAGCGCTGCGCCTAGCGGCCGAGTATCATTTTGATTTTGGCACGCTTCTTCGCAGCGCGGAAATTTATTCTCATTTAAATGATGAAAGAGCGTTTATCCGCCAGGCGGACGCGCTTTACCTTGCAGGCTACAGTGAAATGTCAAAAATTATATGGGGAATTTTATCAGGCCAGAGCGCGTCCGCTTCTGCCATAAATATTATTACCGCGCCTGATAATTTGGCTTTTCCTGACGCGGCCATTACAAGTCTTTATAATCTTGCCGTGACTTCAGATGATAAAAACGCTTCGCTGTCATACCTTGAAAAACTTGTAAACAATTTTAAAAACGGCAGTGATAATAATTTTAAATCCGGCGCATGGCAGTACGGACTAATCAGATACAGCCGTATGCTTGATTACAGAGAGGCATCAGCGGTTTTATCAGCTAACACTAATAATAATTATCCTTATATTGATTTGGAATTGTGCAAAAGACTTTCACAGGAACAAAATCCGGGGAGGCAGTTCGCTCAAACATGGTATTTACTGGACAGGTATGAGGGAAACATCGATCTTTTAAACTGGGCTGCCTGGCTTTTCTTTTTCCAGAGAAATTACGCAGAAGCGCAGATACTCCTTGATCGTTTTAACAGGCTGCAAATTAATGATTCATGGGCTGATGTTTACAGGGCGATTTTTTTAATGAATCAGGGTAATTTAAACGCGGCGGAAGACATTCTTTTGATGGTTTCTCCGCAGGAAGCGGACTGGGTTGTTCACGCGAATCTTGGCCGGATACTGGAAACGGTACTCTCTCCTGCTAAAGCGCTTGAACAATATGAACTTGCGGCGAAAAAGATTGATTTATCATCGAATCTAAACCTTAAAACAGCTGCAAGATTACAGATTCGAATCGCACGCACTCTTGTACCGCTTAACCGTTTTTCTGACGCTTATGCCGCGCTTGTGTACGCCCTAACCCTTGATCCTGATAATTTACAGGCAAGACTTGAACTTGAAAGATTGTTTTAACCTCTCTTGACGCTTAAACTTAAGTCTTGTATATTGAAATATATTCAAATAATTATTACGGAGGATAATAGAAATGAAAGTAAGGCCCTTGGCAGACCGAATTATGGTCAAATTGGAAAAAAATGAGGAAAAAACCGCTGGTGGAATCATTATTCCCGATACTGCCCAGGAAAAAACTCAGACTGGAATAGTAACAGCGACAGGACCGGGCACAGAAAAAGACGCCATCACTGTAAAAAGCGGCGATAAGGTAATGTATGACAAATATTCCGGAACTCAAATTAAAATTAACGGAGAAGAACATCTTATCTTAAAAATGGCTGATATAATCGCTGTTGTTGAGTAAATTACTTGCCAAAGAATTATTTAATAATTTTACTCTGTGCCCTCGCTTTTTTGAGTATATCGTGTTCATCAAAACTTGGGTACGGGGTATTGCTTTGGTCGATCGAAGATCCGCTTATCGAATCCGGCGCTGTTCTGCCTGTTTATGTACGTTCCAATATAGAAAGAAAATGGGTAGTCGGACTGCCGGAATCGGAAAGCGCGGATAAAAATTACAAATTTGAAATTTCACTTTCTCACCTTGAATTTATAGGAAAGAAAAAAGATACCATTCAGCGTTCTTTGGATTTCGCTCCGTTTGCAATGCTGTACGCGGAGATTATGCAGGACAGGCTTCCAATACGCGAGCATCCTGATAACAGTTCAAGACAGGTTTACCGTTCCCGCATTGGAGAAATAATTAAAATATTAGGGATCATAGAAGACGGCGTAACGCCGATAGGACAAACAGGCGATCCGCTTGAAGGCATTTGGTACAGGGTAATGACAAATGACGGAGTGATAGGATATTGTTTTTCCTACAGATTAAATGTATTTAAAATAAATGAACAATATTATTCACCTGCTTCAGAAATTACCTTAGAAGATTTTACAGAAACTTTTATTGAAACAGATACAGAAGATACTCAAGCTTCGCTGACTGATCCTCCTTCGCAGGAAGGTATTCGTGAAAGCAGATACGAAACAATATATGAACACGGGTCTGTATACACAAGCAGTAATTACGGAATTATCACAATAACGCAAAACGGCGCTTTTACATGGACAGGATTTGAGCTTCTTGTTCCTCATATAATTCCGTATGACGCAAGCGGATCAGGCCTTGTCAGCATGGACATTGAAATCTCCCAGTCTCTGGAAGAGTATTATGACGGCGCAATTATTTTACAATTTAACACCGCAAGATCGTATTACAACGCGAATTTTATGTATGCTCTTGACGATCAGGGACTGCGGCTGGAAGTTGTGCCTGCTTACTGCATAGAATACGGAACTGTAACGATGCGTGAATCAACCCCGATGGTTCTTTATTTCTTTTTAGATTCATATTCAGAATAATGCCTTTTGTTCAATTTTCCGGAATAAATTTAAGCTACGGCGATCGCGACATTTTAAAAGATGTTTCGCTAAAACTGTCTGAAGGCTGCAGAACCTGCCTGACAGGAGCTAACGGCAGCGGAAAATCAACTTTGATGAAAATTATCGCAGGAGAGATCGCGGCGGACTCGGGTAACCGCGCAGTGCAGAAAGACACAAGAGTTTCTTATCTGCCGCAGTCCGGTATTGTTCTTCACGGAAGAAGTTTAAGGGAAGAAGTTGAGACAGCCTTTTGTTATGTTCACGCAATGTTTGATGAACTTAATAAAATAGGCGCGTTACTTGCAAATTTAAAAGACGACAGCAGCGAAGTAAAAACGCTGATTGAAGAACATCACGCTTTGCAGGAACAGATTGAAAATACAGGATATTACCGCAGAGAAGGCGTAATTACATCGGTATTAACAGGGCTTGGTTTTTCTATAAAAGATTTTGGACGCGATACAGGAGAGTTTTCAGGCGGGTGGCAGATGAGGATCGCGCTTTCTAAAATACTATTGGAAAAACCGGATATCCTGCTTCTTGACGAGCCGACAAATTATCTTGATATCGAAGCAAGAACATGGCTTGAAGGATGGATGAAGGATTTTAAGGGAGGCTATCTTTTAGTTTCGCATGACAGGTATTTTCTTGATATGTGCGTGAATGAAGTATACGAGCTTTTCGGCGCGAATTTAAAACGGTATGCCGGAAATTACACCGCGTATGAAAGAATCAGAAAGGTTGAGCTTGAAGGTATAATAAAACGTTTTAACGAGCAGCAGGAAGAAATAACAAAAACTGAAGCGCTTATCAGGCGTTTCCGTTATAAAGCAAGCAAGGCTGCTTTCGCGCAGGAGCTTATAAAGCGCCTTGATAAAATGGAAAAAATCGAAATCCCTGAAAGTTTTAAAAAGATAAATATTAATTTTCCGCCGCCGCCTCACAGCGGAAGCATTGCGCTGACTTTGGAAAATATCGAAAAGAGTTATTCGGGCAGCACTTCTGTGCGTCATGTTTTAAAATCTTTAGATCTTTGCCTTGACGCTGGGGAACGCCTTGTTGTAGCAGGCCCCAACGGCGCGGGAAAAACCACACTTTTAAGAATAATCGCAGGACATGATAATAATTACAAAGGAACAGTAAAATACGGAAGCGGCATAAACATCGGATATTTCTCGCAGGACGCCGCTGAAGCTCTTAATTCACCGCGGACAATTTTAGAAATGATGGAAGAAGAATCCCCTACAGCGTTAATTCCTAAGTTACGCGACATGCTAGGCGCTTTTTTATTCCGCGGCGATGATGTTTATAAGAGCGTCAGCGTTTTATCAGGCGGCGAAAAAAGCCGTCTTGCCCTTTTAAAAATGTTTTTAAAACCGATGAATCTGCTTATTTTGGACGAGCCGACAAACCACCTTGATCTTTATTCAAAGGACATACTGTTAGACGCTCTTAAAAAATTTTCCGGCACTATAATATTTGTCTCTCATGACCGTGACTTTATGACAGAACTTTCTACTAAAACTCTTGAATTATCACCCCAGATTGAAAAAGACGGGCAAAGCAGCCCAGCCGCGGCAAAACTTTATTACGGAAATTATGCCTATTATCTTGAAAAAACCGGCAGAGAGCGGCAGGGAATTAAGAATGAAGAATGTGGAGTTAGGAATGTGGAGTTAGGAAGCAGGAATGAAGAGTTGCCTGTAAGCAGCACAGAAAAGCGCGCGATAGACAAACAGAAACAGACTGTTAAACGCAAACTGGAAAAACAGGAAGCTGAAATCTTAAAAGCCCTTGAAGAACTTGAAAAGAAAAAGACCTTTCTTGAAGTTGAACTTGCGCTTCCCGATGTTTATTTAGACGGAGAAAAAACAAGGGAAGTAAAACTGTCGCTTAATAAATGCGTAAAAGAAATTGATGCAAAAACCCATGAGTGGGAAGAGGCGGCAAGGCAGCTTGGCGGTATTAGATGAGCTTTTTCCAAAACTCGGTTATTTTTGGAAATGCCTCAGATAATAATTTTTTTTCCGCTATTGAAAATTAAAACAAAAAATGATATATTGCTGATTATCAGGAAAATGGCCGCAATAATAATAAGGGGGAATGTAATGAAAAAAACCTTCAAAATTATCGGAGCTGTTGTATCATGACATATTTTGGCGCGCTTGATAGCCTGTTAAAAGATCGTAATGAATACCCTGAGCGTTTGGCGGAGATCGACAAAAAGATATGGGACGCTTTCGGCAAGACCTGCGCAGTTTGGATACTGGACATGAGCGGTTTCTCGCGTTTAACAATGAAATACGGAATTACTCATTTCCTGGCAATGATTCACCGCCTGCATGACATTGCACTGCCGATAATTGCCGCTGATGGCGGAACGGTGGTAAAGACAGAGGCTGATAATATTTTTGCCATTTTCAACGATGTAACATCGGCTGTAACAGCTTCCCGGAATGTTCAAAATGAGCTTGCTAATGCAAACAAGTTTTTACCCCATGACTGGGATTTGTACGTTTGTATCGGCATTGGTTATGGTGATATATTAATGGTGGGTGACAATGATTTCTACGGCTGCGAGGTCAACTATGCCTCGAAACTAGGTGAAGATGTGGCTAAACCCGGCGAAATATATCTGACCGAAAATGCATACGTTCATCTTAACGGCGCTTTCGATAGCGAACCGCGTGAGATTCACATCTCTGGCATGTCGATCATGAGCTACATTCTCAAATAATTAGCCGCTTTCCTTACTAGCCCCTTCTCACAAATCCCTGGTATAATATATGTATGAATGTTTTAATTATCGGCGGCGCCGGTTATATCGGAAGTCATGTTACAAGAGAATTTCTTGATCGCGGCGGCAGCTGCGTTGTTTATGATAATCTTTCCAGCGGACTGCGTGAAAATCTTTTTAAAGACGCGAAATTCATACACGGAGATATTCACGATTACCAGACATTGTTAAACACAATGAAAATATGCCGGTTTGACGCAATCGTTCACCTTGCGGCTTCCAAGGCGGCAGGTGAATCAATGATTAACCCTGAAAAATATTCACGTAACAATATCTGCGGAACTATCAATATTTTAAACGCTGCATGCGAAGCGGGAATAAAAAATATTGTTTTTTCATCAAGCGCCGCTGTTTACGGAGAGCCTCAATATCTGCCGATTGACGAAAAGCATCCAACTGTACCTGAAAATTATTATGGTTTTACAAAACTGGAAATTGAACGGTTTTTAAGCTGGTATGAAAAAGTGAAAAATATCCGCTTTGCGAGTTTAAGGTACTTTA
>Ga0209755_10001682_pt1 | contig 33360 bp, 26 predicted proteins | sample TergutCo191P1_FD_187301 | JGI IMG/M metagenome (GOLD analysis project Ga0209755, IMG submission 187301) | Cornitermes sp. P1 segment gut microbial communities from Petit-Saut dam, French Guiana - Co191P1 (SPAdes) (version 2) | ecosystem: Host-associated > Arthropoda: Insects > Digestive system... | reverse complement strand
CCCAAGCGTCTGTATATGCACACCGCCCCTATAAACCCTATACCCATTCGCATTAGCAACGCTATTCCACATTAACGTATTCCCCGACATACGCACATTACTAGGTGTCGCAAGTGTCGCCGTTCGGTTAAAGGTTAAGTTTGTATATCTATCTCTATTTGGAGTGTTCCAAACTGTTGCAGTAACAGTACTTACAAAGCTTTCTCTAGCCCAAACCCTTATAGCATTTGCTCCTAGATTAAGTGAATTTACATCTAACTGAAATGTTCCTGCGTGACTTCGGTTAGCATTCCGTGCATTTGGGCTATATGGTGTTGCCACCCTCGCTCCGTTTACATAAATTCTAATGTATCTTATTCGTCTGCCCGAATGATCTGCAGTAACATTCCAACTTACCAAACCGCTAGCATTAATAGACACACTATTAAAATTAACTGCATACGCTTCGTCGTATCTATTATCATCATTTTGCGTTATATGTACTATTCCTAGTACACCTGCTAAAGCAATACTTAGCCCTAGCGCCAGTATTGCTAACCTTTTAAACTGTTTTGAAATTTTTCTCATAAATCTTCCCCCTTATAAATATGATTTTAATAATTTATTAATTTTGCGCACGGCTTTCGCGCGCAAAAAATGAATTTTTTGTTAAAGTGTATAGGTATATTTTATCAAAAAAAAAAAGTCAAGCGTATGAACAAACTTTTAACAAATATTAACAACAAACTTTTATGGGTAAAATTAAACACATATTTTGTTGTTTAAATTGAATTTGTTGCGCAAACAAAAAAAGACATTGCTTTTAAACAATGCCTTTATATACTTCCGCTGTACGCTATTCCCATACTCTGTTCGCTATTCCCTTATCCCTGACCGCTGTATGCTATATATTAGTTTCTTAAATTCGGGAACCAATGTGCTTTTTCGTTTTCTTTTATTTTTTTGAGAAATTCGTTAAACTGTTTTTCTAGTTCTGTTAAATCGTCGCCACCGCCGCCGCCCGAAGTTCCGCTTTTTATGGTTGGCAAAAATGGATTTGCTGGCGCGCTGGTGTCGTTATCGTTTTCTGAAGCAATGTAGATTGCCGTGCCTAGCCCTACCGCAATACCAACCCTAGCAAGCACAGCACCACCGACTGGCTTAGCAAACGGCGCAAACGGAATTAAAAACGCAACCCCGCCAACAACGCTTTGCATCTGGGTTTTGCACAATTCTTTACCACTTGGTGTAACTAACTTCTTAACCATATGTTCCCCCCACATTATGATTACACTCCTAGTATATCACAATTTGTAAAAAAATGCAACTGTTTGTAGGGTGGTTATGCAAATTTGTAATTTTTAAAACAACGAAGAAGAGCGCTAGTAATTGCAAAAATATACAAGCGCCTAGATTAAACGGAACAATTCTACCTAATCGGTTGCCAGAACATAGAGCCGGCTGGTGAGTGTGGCGGTATGCCCATAACTTCTGAGGCTGTTACGCCAGCACGCAAAATAAAATATCTGTATGTGTTTGTGGCAGTTATGCCGTATACTACTATGCTTCCCGGTGTGTAAGTGTTGTTTTCGTTCCAAAAGTTTATCATTGTGTTGCCGCCCGTTATGCCCGCTATTTCAGCGCCCCCAACCCACGCGTTTTGTATTACTCGCCAAGGTCTGTATGGGGTAGCCTCGAAATACACGATGTTGCCATCGTTATCTCTCATCCAAAAAAACTCTGGTATGTCTTCGAAAATGCCCGCATTTAACAGCACCCACCTATCGCTATCTACTGTTGGGCTTAAAGAACTTTGATACGGCGAATACCAAAAGTAGTGTACGCCCGCCAAATTAACAGTATACACAAAGTTAAGCCCCGTAGCAAAATCGCGACGCACCCAGCCCCTAACATCGCCCGGCATATACGTATTAGACGCGCCGTAAATATTTTCCCACAGCGTTACCGCACCGCCAAGTTCTGTATACACAAAGCGGTTGGATATAGGCGTTAGTCGCCTTTGCCAGTCGTTATTTAAAACTGATGGTGGCTGCGGGTTCGCGCTAGTTGTAACCCTATCCCAAACTACTGGTCTGCCCGCAACTATCGTTATAACCAAATTGTCTGCAACGGCAAAACTATGCCTTTGCCAATATGGGCTGTCGTCACTTGGGTAGTTTGCCGCCCCGCTTATGCTTGTGCTTCCCGCTGGTGTAGCGACTAGTTGCCAAAAGATGCGCTCGTTTGTGCGCTCATCTAATGTGTATGCGTGCGCTAAGCCACTACCCCAGCCAAAGTTAGCCATAGTAGTATAAACTTGCGAAGCGTTCCATTCAGTTATGCCCCTAAACCACGGGCTGTCGCGCGGGTCTACTGGGTCTAACCACGGACCACTTATATCTAAAACCGATACAAAGTAAACTCGCTCGCCCGCAACATATCTGTAGAATAAAACGTTAGTGTCCCAATGACCCGCTATCCACGTAACTGGTCTTTGAGTTTCGTCCCACGTTAGTATTCGTTGCCACGCCGTTGGCTGTAGGTGTGGTGGTGTACCCGTTGCTGCATTGTCCGATACGCTTACGCCAGGCACGCCCCTACGCTGAAATATACGACCGCCGTATTCTACAAGCATACCCGCGTGAATTGGCAAGTTATACCAAACAGTAGCCGACCACGGCGCAACGGAAGTTAGCGCGTCCCAGTTGTTTACTCTGTCCCACGCCCACGTTGCATCTACACCCTCGGCACCCGCTCCGCTTGCTACTCTAATAAAGTGTTCTCTGCTACCGCCAGCATTGCCCGCACCGCCCGCAACATCGCGCCTCACAAAAGAATACTGCGCATAAGTTGTGCCAGCAACAAACTGCTGAACCAAGTTTGTAGAATCGAACCTAGTAACCGCTGTCCACGCGCTTCCAGCAATTGGCATACCAGAGTTTGCGTTTATGCGTGAAACAAAAAACTGACCGGCGAATGGGCTGTAAACAACATCGCCCTCGTTCCAAACATCGCCTTGTTGCCAAATAGGCACTTCAAACCTTTCTCTGTCTAGGTAAACAATTTCTTCCCAAATGCTGTCCGACCCGCTCGACCCCGGCACAGCATCTGCGGCAGAAATTTTTCTGAAGTGTCTGCCCGCGTGCTGAACTATAGAGCCTATAGGGTAAGACTGGCTTACCCACGTGTCACTCACTAAAAACCAGTCTGCGCTGATTGCTGGCACGCTTGTCACGTTGTCGTGGCGCGCAAGCCAGCGATGTCCGTTGTGAGTTATTGGTGCGCCCTTTCTTGTGTGTACGTTAGAGGCGTTAAACGCGCCCGATATGGTTGATGTGCCACTCGAGTTAAGCGCAACAGTATTAGTGTTAAGCGCGCTTAGTAAGTTTTGCCAACTATCAAAAATTGTGCTAGAAATATTGCCCACAACTTGCGCCGCAATTATGTTGTTACCGCTTGCAAAAAGCAAAACATCAAACTGTGATATGCTTACCGGCGCCGATGGGTATGGGTCTACCCCGCTACGCCCTAGTATGTGAATGCTGTTTATGCCTTGCGACAAAAATGGGTCGCGCTCTGTTAGTATTGCTATCGCATCGTCAAAATTTGCGGGCGCGCCGGCTGTTTGCCAGTTGCCTATAGTTATGATGTTAGAACTAGATAAGTCGGCGCTAGAACTCTCGCCCCAAAAAGCAAGCGTGCGCGGAAAAACAACCAACGCAAAAATCTGTGCTACCATAAGTAGACACAGCAAAACCGCAATGCGCTTGTTTTTTAAACTTATCTTAATTCTCACTTTGTTCCTTTAAGTTGTTTGTTTGCTTAATCATCTGAGTTGCTTCGTAGCCACAAGCATATTTTTACAAACTCTCTAGCCATCAAGTATTATGACGTTTTCTGAGCCGGGCAAAGATACCTTAACCGGCATTAAAAGCCCCGTGTTTAAGTTTTCTATACTGCCCGCCGTAATTGTTAACCTTGATAGTTTTGCTATCAGCGGGTCGGTCTCGCTACTGCTTATTACCTGAATTAAAAGCATTGCTAGAACAGCGTTTATGGATATCATCATTATCCCAAATATGCTTTGCAAAAAGGCAATTAGCCGCCCTAAAAATCTATTATCAAAAACAAGTTTTCCAACAAACTTGTTAGAATTATCACTTCCATCAATTGTTAAAAGGCGTCTGTCTTCGCCCACACTCTCGCACACTCCCCTTGTTATAAAACCTTTTTTGTAGCCACTCTCACATAGGGCTATGTCTACTATTTGGTGGGTTATATATGTTGTTACGTTTCTGCCCCCCATTCTAACTGTTCCGTAAAAAGTTATTATGTCGCCAACACTTAAGTCGTTAAAGTTGTATTGCCTTACTACTAGTAAGTCGTGGTGTTGAAGCCGTGGCTCCATACTTGCTGTGTCTGCTACTAGAAAAAATCTGAAGCCGAACGTATTCATAGAGCGCTCTGGCATTACTATTTTCAAACCAACAACAGCCAATAAAGCAAGAACTGTCGGGAAGAAAATTATCCACCCGACTATTCTTATTAACTTGTTTGTTAAATTGTTACTTGCTTTTTCCATTGTTTTTTAAATGCTTCCCCATTTTTAAAACGATGATTTGCAAAAATTAAATTTGCTCTTCTACAGAGAAGTTGAACGTAAGCGTTGCTACGTTACCTGCAACTAATGTATACATTTCTCTGTCTAAAGGCTGGTTCATTCTTACTGTTACTGTTACTGTTACAGCAGCACCATTACCAATTATTGTAGCAGGTGCATCTACATCTACTTCAAACAAGTAAGCGTCTACAAAACCATCTGCTGGGTCAGTAGCAAATGCTCTACCCATTGTGTTTAAGAAGTTCTGTCCGCCAATCATTATTTGCGTAACAGATACGTCTAACTCACCAACAACACCAGTTAAGTCTGCGCCAGAAGCACCCTCTGTTTGAGTGTCAGAAGCAACCCACGATACATTAAATGTAAATGTAATTTCGTGTACTTCATCGCCCCTTAAACCGATGTCTCCCGGTATAAGTCTGCCGCCTGTGTCAGACTGAGCAAATGTTAACTCTGTTTGTACACTACCCGCTGTACCAATTGTGATATCTCCTGTTCTGTTGTCATCTGCGCCGTCTATGCCCGCCGACCAGAATACCCACGTTACACCAGCAGTTAATGCCATCAGTAACACTAATACACCAACTAAAAGTGGTTTTCTTTTTCCTTTTGTCATATTACTCTCTCCTTTTGTTTTATTTTTTTTTGAGATTTGCTAGTTTTAGCAAACTCTTATCAAAACAAAAGCTTTTGCCTTAGTTTTGCATATTATAAATGTATAGTATGTAATTACTATATGTATATAGTATATAACTTTTTTTAACATTTGTCAACTGTTTTTCACAACTTTTTTAAAAAAATTCAAAGTTTTTTCACATTTGGAAATATAAAGCCACCTTTACGAAAAGGTGACTTTTGGTTTGTTATGGTTGTTATGCTTTACTTAACGCCTAAAAACGTTTAGCACTCTGTCTACTATGTTTGGGCTTCGTAAGTCTTGAAATAGGTTTTGAAGCGCTTTATAGTCTTCTGTAACATCGTCGTCCGGACCACCCCCGCCAGTAGAAGCCCCCGCCGCGCTAGTTACGTTAGCAGAAGTAGTTGCCCCCGCACTAGAAGCACTACTCGCTTGCTCTGCTAAGTATATACCCGCACCCGCCGCGGCAACCCCCGCCGCGCCCGCTGTTACAGTTTTGTATGTAAAAAATGCCTTGCCCGCCGCGACCAACTTTGGTATGCCCCAAATACCTAAGGCTATTGCCGGCGCAACACCGCCCACAATCTCTTGCATTTGTTGTTTGTTAACTTCTGTCCCGCTTGGTAAAATTAAATTTGATTTTGCAAAATTCATTTGCTCTCCCCCTTTTTAGAAATTTGCCACTCTGTTACACTTTTAGCCGGTTTGCGCGAAGTGTATAAAACATTGTGAGTGCGCCAAACACACGCCACTTGCCACTTAGCAAAATATTTTCAAGCGCCTAGTTATTGTTCGGTGGTACTGGTGGTGGCGGTGATGTTGGTGGTCTATCTGGTTCTGGATTTGGTTTTGGTTTTCCGTTTGGAAAAAAGTGTCTGTTGTAGTATTGCTCGCTGTCGCCCCCTGTGCCACCATCAAACATTCCGTTATCAGATAACACCGCAATTCCGCCCAAAGCAACCGCCCCGCCTACTACTACAGCAGTATTTTTAACTGTGAATAAAGTCGTAAGCGCCGTAACTAACTTCGGCACGCCCCAAACGCCTAAAACTATTGCCGGCGCAAAGCCACCCTCAACTTCTTGCATTTGCGCAGTATTAAGTTCTGTTCCGCTTGGTAAAATTAAGTCTGATTTTAAATTGCTATGTCTCATATGCTACCCCCTTTATTAAATTATTCTAGGTGCATATTCTAACATATTTGTTAACAAAAATCAACTTTCTGACACAATCTTTATATTTATGTCTCATCTATTAAAATTGTTAAATCTGCCTTGTTTAATCGCCGTGCGCCAACACTTGTTCAAAAAGTTCCACGCAAAGCACACATTCGCTATAACAGTTCTAAGTTGTGGTGAGTGTTTAGCGCGCAGATGTGTGGAATTTCGGCATTGTGACTACGCACGCAAAAGTAAAGTACAAATACTAGCGAAAACTGCGGAGGCACTTAGCAAGAAATTTCACACTCTGAGCGCTGTCAAGCGCTTAGGCATCTAAAGTGTTGCCTGTTATAGCGCATTGAAACATCAGCCAATAGCCATAACCTTTGGGGTTTGTTGTATCTTTTGGAAGCCATTGCGTAAAGCCCTTTAACTGTCGTGGGGCTTCTTTTGTGTGCGTTGCCGGCACGCCATAGCAAATGTACTCTGCCATATTGCTATCTGCCCTAACAACAATGCCCACAATATAGTATTTGCCCGACTCGTCGTAATTAACTTTTGCCCACGTGCTGTTGTCTACAATTTTTTCTAAGTCTGTAACCTTTTCGTGTTGGCGAAACAAAGCATCTAGATGCTCTTTAATGCTGTAGTAATACGTTGGGTAGGTGTTTTTATATGTATCTAAATTCTCAGCGCTGTGCGTGTCTGCTAAAGCCACTTCGCTCTCGCCATATGCCTTGCTATACTGGCTTTCTATCTCGCCCGCCGATACGGCTACTTCTTTTTGCACAACATCTATGTTGTAATTATCGTAAAAGTTGTGCTGTGTGTAAATTTGCTCATCGTTATAAATTTGTGTAGTATTATCCGCGTGGGTTTCCGCTTGAGTGCTTGCGCTACCAGCATTTTGCAAAATTGTTAGTGTAGGCTCGGCACTTGTTTGATGCGACCCTACCTTATCGTGCAACTCTGTATGTAGTTTAACATCTGGCTCTGTAGTGCTATGCTGTGTAAGTTGACGCTCTGTAGCCTTAGGCTCTACCGCCCTAGGCTCTACTGCTCTAGGCTCTACTGCTCTTTGCCCTATCGGTTCTGCTACAGGCTGTGTAAAGCCTACCGGCGCACTGATGTTAGGCTTACTTATAGACACCCGACCTAATTTTTGCTCTAGTAAATATTTTAAGTCTGTTTGCTGATTGCCAACACTACCCCTAGCAATTTCGACCAAATCGTTATCTGTACTAAAAAACACGCCCGCAGCCATATGCCCACTTATATCTGCGCCCAAACCAAACTCGAAATTATTATGTAACCCTATCGGAAATGTTAGCCTATGCACGTTAAACGTATGCTTGCTACATTTTAAAACAAAATAAATCTCGCCTTTTAAATCTTGCTTTAAATTAAATAGTGTTAGCGTACCCTTAACACCTTTTCTGTTAGACTCTAACTTAGCAACCCCGCTTACAGCATTATTCGCAATTTCAAAATTCGTGATTCCGCTTTGCGATAGTATAATCAACTTTTTTGTATATCCTAGCATATTACCCTCTTACATTTTTTACAGCACTTCTTTACTGCTACAGCACATTAAGCACCTTGACCACAGCGCTTGTTCAACACCTTAATTCAACAGCGCCACAGTTTATGCACTACTATTAGTATGGTTAAAAACCTATAGTATTATTATATATGCTAATGCCCGAAAATTTATATGCAAATCTTGTCTTGTTTTGATATTTAAAAGAAAAAAATGTAGAAACCCATTTTTCCTACATTTTATATTTGTTTATTTTTTTTGTATACCCGCCGTGTGAGTGCGAAAAATTAACGAAGTATCACCGTAATTTTCCTAACTCACACTAACGCCGGCTTTTGCATCCTTAATAGCCCTTACCAACACCAGCCCCGCGCGTATAAGTTTTACTTGCTTTATCTCTAGTTTGTGTATTCTGCCGTAGTGGAATATATCTGCTAGCCTATCACTCTTATGTATTAAATAAAACCTACCGCCCGTTTGCAGTAGTTTAGATGCACTTGCAAATATACACTCTAGCGTAATAGCAATTTCGTGGCGCGCAATTGCTACATCTTGCTTTAGGTTAATCGGCTGATTATTAAAAGGCATATAGGGCGGGTTGCAAGTTATAACTGTTGCAATATTACTGCCTGACAAGGCGTTGTTTATACTTTCTGTGTCTTTTACATCTAAATTTAAGTTAGACATAAGGCTTTCTAGTTTATTATATTCTGTGCTTCTTTTAGCGCGCGCATAATACTCTGTTTGAAGTTCTACATTTACAATTTGTTTTAAGTTTATGCTAAGCCCCTTTGCGTAGCCCGCTAGCATAAAGCCCACAATGCCACTACCAGAGCAAAAATCTATAATAACATCGCCGTGCTTTAAGCCACCGCCGCTTTCTTTAAAAGCAACAAACTTAGCAAGCTCTACGCTATCTGATGTAAAGCAATAGCCATCTATCTTTTGAATAACGCTGTAGCCATTACCCAAATTATCTAACCGCTCGTTTTCTTTTAGTTCCATATTTTTCACAATCCGACCTTTGTAAAAATTTTCACGACCTTTGTAAATATTGCAATTTTTCACAATCCGAGAAACGCCAACTTAATCAAATCTTTTGCTCTTTCAAAATCTTGTGCATTTTTTATTACAATTTCTACCTGACCCGTTGGATACATACTAGATACATCTGCGCTAAAGCCGCGCTCTAACTCTATACTTTTTGGGTCTAGCGCCAAATACAAATAGATTTTATCTAAATACACAAGCGGCCATATAAAGCCAGAGCGGCTTTTGGCTAAGGCACACACTCTTGTAAACTTTATAAAATATTTTGCGCGCTCTTCCGTTATGCTTTTGTTTTTGCAAAGTTGCTTTATAAAAGGCACAATTTGGTTTAGATATAAGTTTCTGACGCTTTTGTTTGCGCCCATTAAATATTGCTCAAACGTTCTGTCGCGCCCTTGAAAAGCCACAATATCTTTTATTCTAAGCGCCAAACCGCCCTCTGCCGTCTCGCGATAGTCAGAGTGCATATCGCGCCCTGTTTGAAGCATTGTTTTAAGCGCTGTGTCAAAATCTATAGAATGCACGCCGTCCGTTAAAAGCGCAAGGTTTGCAGATGTTATCGCGTGCTGAGCGTACACCGCGTTACGCTCTATACACGGGATAACCACATAGCCATCTATCGGGTCGCACGTTAGCCCTAAAGAGTGTTCTAGCGCTATTTCTGCCGCGTATTCTATTTGCATATTGTTGCCACCGCGCAAGTAACAGTATGCCGCCGCCGCCATAGCCGCCGCTACGCCAATCTCTGCTTGACAACCCGCTTCAGCCCCCGATATAGAAGCATTAGTTTTTGCTAAGTTACCTATAAGCCCAGCTACTGAGAGCGCCTTTAAAATTTGAGCCTCTGTAAACTTAAACTTATCTTTAGAAAACTTAAGCACAGCGGGCAAAATTCCGCAAGCGCCAGATGTTGGTGCTGTAACAATTATGCCCCTACTTGCATTCTCTTCTGAGACCGCTAGTGCGTAACTAGACAGCAAGCCACTCTCATACAAACTGCTGTCACTACCATCAGACATAACCTTAAGCGTGTTGGCAGTTTTGTAAACTTCTGGCGCGCGCCTTTTGTATCTAAACGAGGCTGGGACAATCTTATCTTTGCTTTTAAGCCCGCGCTCTATACTTGCAGTCATCGCTTTCCACACTTCTTTTAAGTAAGCGTAAAAAGCCTCTTTGCCGTTTTTCTCGCCACTCGCCTCTAACAACTTACCCTCGTACTTAAAAACAAACTGCCTAAGCGTTAGTTTATTTTTTTTACAATAGGCTAGAATATCTTGCATAAACGTAGCGGGATAAACGCTAGGCTTTACAGAAGTATCGCCCTTCTCAACAATAGCCCCACCGCCCGTAGAATAAAAAATTGCGCTCTCTATCATCTGCCCTACTTTTTTTTCGGGTGTCCGCCCCGCCGCACCCTTTTGCGCTTTCACGCTATTACTAGCCACTTTGCACTCATCAGCATTTTTCTCAAACACTTCAAACTTTAGTTTGTTTGTATGAAAACTATCAATCTCTCTAGGTAGCCAGAAAAATTCTACGTCTCTCTCAATTTGCGCAACACTAACACCAAGCCCGCCCGCAAGCCCTTCTACTATACCAACATCAGTAAAATGCCCCTTGCCCGTAGCCGCTAAAGAGCCATACAAATAAACCTTAAAACTAAGATTTGTTCCCCTATCTTTTTCACTCACCCCTACCGCTAACCTGCTCGCAAAAAGTTTAGCCGCTTTGTAAGGACCTATAGTGTGGCTAGATGATGGCCCTAGTCCAATATTATAAATTTCTTTTATAGACTGCATAATAATTATTATATGATATTTTAAACCCCTTGTCAACTTTTTTAGCCGTGCAAAGCCAACATAAAAAAACATTTATTTGTACGCTTTATTTAAAAGTCTTGTTAAAAATAAAGTCTACTTTATTTTTAACGGAAAATCTAATTGAAATCAGTTTTAATTTTTGTAAAATTCACTTGTTCAAAAATTCGGTTATTAGGGTTTTGGCTTGCTGTGTGTAGTTTTTGGTGGTGTCTAGCCATATTAGTTGCTTTTCTTTTGCGTACCACGTTAGTTGACGTTTTGCGAAGCGGCGGATTTCTTTAAAAAGTTCTGACCTATACTTTTTGTATGCGCATTTATTTATTTCATCAAATTCGCTTAAATTTTTTATTTTAAAACTATCGAAATAGCCCGCTAGATACTGGCTTGTAAGTTTGTATTCTAGCCCAAGTGCCAACAAAAAGTCTTTAGAAATGCCGCGGTTTAATAAACTTTCTACTTCGCCTATCAAACCATTCTCTTTGCAAAGCCTTTTGTCTAGGCGCGTCTCTATTCTTTTGTGTAGCACATCTTTTTCGTATGTTAAACCAAGTTGCAAACAATTGAATCTCGGCTTATTGCTATGCTCATCACCTTGCTTGCCTTGCCCGCTGACCTGCTCTTGCACATATTGCTCGCCACCTTGCTCGCCACCTTGCCCGCTTCGCAAACTATAACCCTCTACAATTGCGCGCGAATACATACCCGTGCCGCCAACCAAAAAGGGCAGTTTGCCACGCGCCAGCACATCATCTATCGCTTTATACGCCAAGTCTAGATACTTAGCAAGCGAAAACGCGCTTTCTTTCCCGCTAACGACAAAAGGGCAAGCCACATCTATAAGATGATGCCTTACCCCATTCATTTCGTCCTTTGTTATTTTTCCACTTCCAATATCTAAATGCTTGTAAACTTGTCGCGAGTCTGCCGATATAATCTCGCCATCAAAGTGCTTAGCCAACTCTACACCAAGCCCGCTTTTACCAGACGCTGTTGTTCCAACAATAGATATTATTTTTTTCATATGTGTATCGCCTTTGCAAAAGCATACCGCCTACTGTAATATAAGCATTACCGCCTACTTTTGATATATAAACATACTGCCTATATATCTAACGCGTGTAAGTAGTAGGATTTACCTTTCTTAATGCATCTGTTATGCGCTCTACAATCTCTGGTCTTCTTCCAGACAAAATAGAATGCGCAAACCTATTAACTTGAAACGCTGCCACTTGCGTGTTTTTTATAGCAGTCTGCGCGCCTTGTTTTAGTGTGTGGTGTTGTGTAGCCAAAGCAACGCTACCGCCGCCCGCTACAAAATTTACTAGCCAAATTGGTATTAAAATTTTAATACCCCCTGTAATATTTTCTGCTTGCTTATTGTCTAAAACTCTACCAGTTTTTGGTAACTGTAAATACTTTTCCATTAAAACTTCCCCCATAAAAATTATGTTCTATAAATTTATAAAGAGAGCAAGTTACTTCTCGCTCTCTTTATAAATTTAAATAATCGCCAATAATCGTTTTGTTAATAACAGAGATTATAGTAACTTAGATTATAATAACTTTGCTACAACGCCCGAACCTACTGTCTTACCGCCTTCTCTTATTGCGAAGCGTAAGCCTTGCTCGATTGCGATTGGTGTGATTAACTCTACTTCGATTGATACGTTATCGCCCGGAAGTACCATCTCTTTTCCTTTAGGAAGTTTGATGTTACCCGTAACATCTGTTGTTCTGAAATAGAACTGCGGTCTGTAACCATCGAAGAATGGCTTGTGTCTACCACCCTCGTTCTGCTTTAATACGTAAATTTCCGCTGCAAACTTCTTAGCAGGCTTGATAGAACCCGGCTTACAAACAACCTGACCTCTCTCAACATCTGTTCTTGCAATACCACGCATTAATAAACCAGCGTTGTCACCCGCCTTAGCCTCGTCTAACAACTGGCGGAACATCTCAATTCCTGTGATAACTGTAGTTTTAGTGTCTCTTATACCAACAATCTCTACAGTCTCACCAACCTTAAGCATACCCCTCTCAACCTTACCAGTAACAACTGTTCCTCTACCTGTGATAGTGTGAACATCTTCAACCGGCATTAAGAATGGCTTATCTGTCTCGCGCTGAGGCTCTGGTATAAATGTATCTACCGCCGCCATAAGTTCTGTTATAGGTGCAATTGCCGCGTCATCAAGTTTACCCGCCTGAACCGCTTCCATAGCCTTAACTGCAGAACCTCTGATAACAGGCGTAGTGTCCCCCGGGAAACCTCTCTTAGAAAGTTCGTCCCTTATTTCCATTTCTACTAAGTCTAATAACTCTGGGTCGTCTACTAAGTCTGTCTTGTTCATAAAAACAACAATGTATTTAACGCCAACTTGTTGCGCTAGTAGAATATGTTCTTTCGTTTGTGGCATCGGACCATCAGTTGCCGATACAACTAAAATTGCACCATCCATCTGAGCCGCACCGGTAATCATATTTTTAACATAGTCTGCGTGACCCGGACAGTCTACGTGAGCGTAGTGACGCTTCTCTGTCTCGTAAGAAACGTGAGCTGTGTTAATTGTAATACCTCTTGCTTTCTCTTCTGGTGCTTTGTCAATCTCGTCGTACTTCATTGCTTTTGTTCCAAGCTTTGCTGCTTGAACCATAGTGATTGTTGCCGTAAGCGTAGTTTTTCCGTGGTCAACGTGACCAATTGTACCAATGTTTACGTGCGGTTTGCTTCTGTCAAATTTTGCCTTAGACATTTTTGTAACCTCTCTTTTTAGTGCACGGATTGATTGGAGAACTACACTTCTCACGCCGATGCACAATTGTATTGTTTAAAATTTATTTTTGTACTAACCAGAACAAAGTCATATCATAACAATTTCTGTTACGTACCCGCCAACCATTTTCAACAAATGATTAACTCTATTATTATACAATAAATGTAAAATAAATGCAATTGTTTTCACACAAAAAATTTCAATAACTCCAAAAAATTTATGTACGTAGCCTTCGTTTAAGTGCCGATACATACAAGTTTTTTATAGGGAATTGCTTGTTTGAATTTTCGAACCTTTGTTTGCATAGCAAACAACCGAGAGAAAATCAAACAAACAATTCACCACAAACTTTATGTTATCAAATTCTAAGTGGTAAACTTTCTGGTTTCATCGTTACAGGCTAGTATAAATACTTTTTCTTGAAATGCTTCTATTTCTGTAAGCCCGTGGTCTTTAAATTTTGGGACAGGGTCGCCACTTTCGTAGTAAATCTCGTGAATGGCAAACTTGTTAACATTTATCTCGCTTAGCAAAAAAAACCTTGCGTGGTCAGAGTACATTGCTACACCAACCATAAGCGGCGTTGCCGTTTTAAGCCTCTCTTCTTTATTATTTTCTGCCGGCAGAAATATCCACAAAATCTTTTCTAGTGTGCCTTTTTTATACGGCGTTAGTGTGATAAATGTAGGCGCGCTCTCATTCTCGCCCGGATAAAACCCAAACTCAAACAACTTACCCACCTTACTTATAGGTGTTGGGGCAAGTTCGCCCTTGCAGTATTCTGTATAACTTTCTAAAAACTTATCAAGTTGCCTATCAAAAACATTCTCTAAAAAATCTTCACCCCTATAGGCAAAATCTTTAAACCCCTGATTATAAAAATTTATAACCCAATTAGGCAAAAGGCTACAACAAAACATATACTTAAGCGACGGCTTCATAACCCATACCCTCCATTTAGTTATTTATAGAGTTGTTATTACACCTAGGCATAACAACTCTACAATACAACATTACCTTAGTATTGGCAACTGACCATCTAGTAACAGCCAAATATATTCGCACCAGCCAAGGTTTTGCAAAATCCAATTGCGGTTTGAAAAGTTGGCTAAATCTGTTATGTACTCGATGCGCGCACACCCGTGAGTACATACGTCTCTGTCAGTTACAAAACTGTTCTCAATATTTTTTATTCCAAAACTAGAACCTATCAAAGCGCTTGGAAAACAACCACCAAAAATAGTAAGCAAAACACTAGAGGTTGAAAAACTGTTTACAATTGTTATGTTTCCTCCAAAGCCTACTAAAGTACCCGCCACATTGCTAGATATATTACCTGTTGCAAAACTATTTTTTATAATGTAATCTGTCCAACCTATACCTATTAAACCACCCGCTGTAGACTGACCAAGTGACTCGGCTGATATGTTTCCAGTTGAAAAACTGTTTGCAATTGCTACACTTCTAGTATGCGCCCAACCTACTAACCCACCACTATTTCCAGAACCTTGTGTAGAAGTACTAGAAATATTTCCAGTAGAAAAACTTCTATTAACTGTTAAACCATTTACTCTACCTACCAAACCACCTGCTATTGCATCAATCCTTGAGGACACAGTTATTGCCCCTGTAGTGCGAGTGTTATAAATTTTTGTATCTCTTGAGCAACCAACTATACCACCAACTAAAGTACCTTGTTCGCCCGAAGCGGTTATAGATACTGTAGTACTAGAGTTAATAACTTCTAAAACCCCGTATTCATAAACACGCCCTACTAAACCACCTACATAAATTTCTCCTGATGTGTTTGTAACAGACACTATTCCACCGCGCTCTGTTACATTAATAACAACAAGCCCGGTAGACCTACCCGCTAGTGTACCAACATACATACTGTAGTTGTTGCTGGTGCTACTGTGTCCAATCATAATAAATGTATTTTCTATTGTTAGGTTTTTTACAAGCCCTACCGCATTAGCAAACAACCCAAAATGCACAACCCCCGTAGCAATTGTTCTAACAGCACTTAAGTTACGTATTGCAAAGCCGTTTCCATCAAAAACACCACGTAAGCTTACCGGATTCCACGCAACACCTTGCAAGTCTATATCATTTTGTAATACAAAATGCCTAATGCTTGCAGTACCGCTACCTTGTGGAATATTTAGTATATCTTGGTAGGTAGTGATATAAATTACTTCTGCGTTACCTATAACTGTAAGAGATTGTGCAGTAATATTTAAGCCCGCCCTTACTTGAGGCGTTAAACCTATACTCACATTAGAGAATGTTATACTTGTTATTGTTGGCGTAAACATTACATTGTCTGTTGCGGCGTTCTCGCTAATTGTTGTTGTTACTTTAATTTGGTTTTGATTTATAACTGTTATGTTGCTTGCAGTAAACGTATCTATAGAAACATAAATTGTTGTGATAGAAATACTATCTACTGTATGGTTTGCGTTGTTGTGCAATGTTATCAAATAACTAATCTGTCCACCCCTAACGCCAAAATAAACTTGGTTTAGATTGCTATCTACTGTTTCAATGCTTAACACCCTTAACTCTGTCATTACAAATACCGATACCGACTGTTGCTGTAGTACACCTAAACTTATTGGCGCGCCACCCATAACAAAGTGTAAACGCTCGAATTCTATATAAGTTATACCGCCTTCAAAACTCTCATCTACTAAAATATTTACAAAAAGCCTATTTCTTAAACTTAACGCCGAAGGGGTTAAAATCATATTATTTACTTGCACTTGTGTAATTGCTATGTTTGATGGGTTATACAACAAAACTTCTGTTATTATGTTTTGCCCAACAGTTACCGGCTCTGTATTTCTTATTACCACTTCCAAAATTTCTAGTACTGGTAGTGTTTGAGTTGTGGCTGTTGGCGTTAATGTACGAACGCCTACCCCATCGCTTAAGTTGAAAGTGTAAGTTACACGAATTATATAGTGCGTATAGCCTTGCAGGGCTGTAAACTCTCTTACAGTTAAATCGGTTAGGTATTGCACAACAGTCTCACCTACTAATAACTCTATTGCTGTAATGCTACCCACACTATCTGGGTCTGTTACATTAACGCCAAAACTTATACTGCTTTGAGTTACTACTACGTTTGTAATGCTTACAACTGGTGTAACCTTAGTAAGTGTTGTAAAATTATAAGTTTGGGTTGCTGTTTTATTTGGCTCGCCATTGTTTAAGTTATATATAATTGTTACCCTTATTGTGTAAGAGTTATTGCTTAAAAGGTCTGTAAAGGCAAGCGTGTTAAGGTTATCTAATGTGCTGATAACATAGTCACCGCGTAAAAGTTGAACTGTGGTTGAGATAATTATATTATCTGCATCTACTTTGTAGATTCCAAACGCAACACTATTTTGAGTTGGCACTACATTTGTAATACTTATTGTTGGCACTTGCTTTGCGTAAGTTGTAAAGGTTAAACTTATTGTCTCGTTTCCGTTTAAATATGTTGCAACAATTGTGTAAGTTGTATTGCTTAAAAGGTTTTGTATAGTAAGCGTGCTTACAGACTGCAAAACTTGTGTTGCTCCGCGGTAAAGTGCTATGTTGCTAAACACGCGATTTTGCACTTGAATCTCGCTGTGCCACGCAAAATCGAACGCTATGCTGGTTTGCGTAATTGTAATTGCGCTTGAATCGAAAAGCACAACGCAATCTGTATAGAAAGAATACGATTGTAATTTATTTAAACTAGCACCTGCCGGGCTACCCGTAAAATTATCGTAATATGCAAATACCGCAAACTGATATAGTGTGTTTGGTGTTAAACCAACAAACTCTACTGTGTTTGCACCAACTGTTAGCGGTTGCTCTCTTAAAATTGTCTGTCCGTCGAATAAAACTGCAACTGCACTACCATTAGACACTTCTATTAGATTTCCGCCATCACTTAAGCTTACATTAAACGAAGCGCTTGCAAGTGAAACATTTGCGTTTGTAACAAGTGCGCTAACTTGTGCCGTTGGGCGAACACCAACGCTTACAGTACGCTCTCCGTGTAGTAATACATCTCTTATTACTCCGCCCTCTATATACATTATTGCATCTATTGTAAAGTCTATAATGCCCGATACAGCGCCAACATTTTTGCGAAGTATAAGGTTTTCGCTGTTAGAGCCATCTCTAAATTCGAAAGACTGATAGAATTGCCCGTTAAGCGTAAAACTTAAAATTACAAAATTATCTGGATTATGAAGCCTAACTCTAACATAAACGTCTGCATTTAAGTCGGCATACAACTGAATGCCACTATCTCCCACAACATCTAAACTAGAGCCAACTTGGTTTTTAATATCGCTGTTATCGCCAAACGGATTGTCTTGGTCTACACTTGGTCGGTTATTGCCTGTCGTGTTACCTTGAGAGTTTCCGCCTTGATTACCTTGACCACCTTGATTGCCTTGACCACCTTGACCACCTTGATTACCTTGATTACCTTGATTGCCTTGATTAAGCGGGGCAACCGGTGCCGAAGCAGGTTCTGCCAAAACAGGTTCGGTATTAGTAATAGTCATTCCAACAAACACAGGCACTTGACCTAATGGTTGGTTATTTTCGTCATTATCACCTAGTAAGTCGCACGCGCTAAGCGCAAATACTAACGCAAAACTTAGCAACGCAACAAGTAACAAGTTTTTTAATTTTTTCATTTTGTCCTCCACAAAATTTTAAATGCTATTTATATTTTTGAATATATTGTATTTTTGAATGTATTTGTATTTTTGAATGTATTTGTTTTTGAATGTATTTATATTTTGAAAACATACTAATTTGTTTTTAAGTTGTCCACGGATTTCGGATAGATTTTTGAGGGTAAAGTTGACTGATGAGGCTTAAGGCGTACTAGATGTACGCTAACAAGCCGAAGAAGGCAACCTTTACACCAAAAAGATGACGAAAGATGTGACAATCTTAAAACAAATTAGTATGAAGAACTTATTCCCTTATGAAGTTTGTGAAGGTTTTTGGTTCTGCTTCTTTGAATGGTTCGCCTGCTTTTATGCATTTTATTAGCCACGCCATATTTGCGCCTATTATGCGCATTGTTTGTATGCCTTCTGCATCTTTTAAAACTTCGTCTGCTTCGCTTCCGTGTACTGCGTTCCAATAGTTTGCGCTTACAATTGGCATTTGGTTAATTAAAAAATATTTGTTAAGCCTATCTACAGTTGCCGTTGTGCCAGAGCGGCGCGCAGACACCACGCACGCGGCAGGCTTGCCTTTTAAGTGCGCCGAGTAGGCAAAAAACGCTCTATCCATAAAAGCAGTAAGGCTACCGTTCGGACCCGCATAATATACCGGGCTTCCAAAAACAAAGCCGTCTGCTTCCTTAGCCTTTGTTATAAACTCGGCAACCTTATCGCCCTTAACCTTGTCGTATGGGCAAACAAAAGGCTTGGCTTTGCACGCGTAGCACGATGTACAGCCCTGAATCGCGCCACTACCTAGCCAAAAAATTTCTGCCCCTACGCCGTTTTTTTCTAGCGCCCCCTTAACTTGTAAAAGCGCTGTGTAAGTACAACCCTTTTCGCGAGGGCTTCCATTAATTAATAATACTCTCATAATTTTTTAAATTTCCTTTTATGATTTATGGTTTTTTGCGGTCTGTTGGTTTGGTTCTATCTATTGGTTTTGGTTTTACTGTAGGTTTAACTGTCGGCTTTGGGGTTGGCTTAATTGTTGGCTTAACTGTTGGTCTTACCGCTGGCTTAACCGATGGCTTAACTGTTGGTCTTGTGGTCGGTTTTGTGGTAGGCTTAGTAATTGGTTTGGTTTTGAGCGGTTTTATTTTTGTGGGCTTGAGTGACTTTTGTGGCTTTGTTCTTATTGGCTTTTTTCTAGCCCCCGCCCTTGCCCTTGCTGGTTTTGCCGGGCTGAATGGGTTGCCGTAAAAATAGTAGTATATGCCAAACACAAGCGCCCCTATTATACCAAAAATAAGTAGCGTTACAAACAGCGCTAGTAAAAACGAGCCTATGTTGCTACCGCCACCACCGCCATTCTCAACATCATCTACAACTGCAGTTGGCGGAAAATCGCTAACAAAAGCATTTAAGAAGTTAATTGAGTGATGAACGCCGTGTACGCGCCCAGATGCAAAAAGCCTGCGGTTGTCTGCACCCTCTGGCTGTGCACCCAAGCGAACCGTACCATTGCCAAGCGCGCCCGCGTTGTTAGAGCCAAAGGTCCACACCGTGTTATCCGCCCCCGTGCCAACTACCACAACAGAATGCTCTGCCCCCGCATATACACTTGTCGCCCCCGTAATGCCCGCAACCTGACCCGGCACAAGCCTATCTGCCCAATGCGGCGCAACTCGCCCTAGTTGGTCTCTGCCGTGGTTGCCAAACGTCCATACTTGCCCGTTAGACAACGCAACAACGCTGTGCGAGCCACCCGCCGCAACAGACACAGCATTTTCTAAACGCTCTACCCTTACCGGCGTATGCCTTGCGTAAGTTGTTCCGTCGCCAATCTGCCCGTTCCAATTAGCGCCAAAAGCCCACACGCGCCCACTTAGAGTGCGCACAAGCGTATGATTTGCGTGAGATGAAACTTGCAGTATTCTCTCGCCACCTATAATAGACGGACCCATAACCCTTGTCGGCGTTAGTCTGCTGCCCGTATCGCCCGTACCTAAACGCCCTTGCCCGTTATAGCCCCAAGCCCATAAATATCCGCGGCTATCTATCGCAAAACTAGATGCCATACCCGCTTCTACTTGCTCTATAGTTGTACCCGCCGGGAATGCCGCTGTACCGGTTGGGAAAGAAGTTAGGCGAATTGGCGTGTGCCTGCCCGCCGTTGTGCCATCCCCCAGCCTACCGCTACCGCCGTGACCAGAAGCCCATACTTCGCCGCCCTGAACAACAAGCGTGTGCCTACCGCCCGCAGCAATAGCAGTCGCATTTGTAATGTTAAGCATCTGTCGTGGGTTGTTATCTTTAGGCTCGTCACCAAGTGTTCTTCTAGGCTCGCCCGTTCCAAGCCACCCGTTCATATTGTCGCCCCAGCCCCATACAGAGCCGTCCCCCTGTATAGCAACACCAAATCCGTGACCAACCTCTAGCCCCGCGCTTATAGCAACAACATCATTTATTGGTCGCCAGTTGGCTGCAATATATGGGAAGCGATTGAGTGGGTCGTGATGTCTGAAGTCGTACAAAATTGTTGCTATGCGGTGGTCTATAGAGTTTTGCATAATCAGTTGTCCGTGATTATTTCGCCCCCAGCCCATTACCCTATTGTCGTCCCTTAGCGCTAGTGTAAATAAATTTCCTACCGCAATGTGCGTAACGCCCGTTAAATACGTATAGCCATCGGGTCTTTGCGGAAGCCCTAAATTCACCCTATCTAACTCGCGCCTTACTTGAAGCGGTGTAGCGGAAGTGTGAAGCCCTCTGTTGCCTAACTGACCGTCCCAATTCTCGCCCCAACCCATTACGTGACCTTGTGCGTTTATAGCCGCCATATGTGTCTCACCAACAGACACAGATATTACATTTGTTAGGGGCTGGTTCGGCGCAACCAATACTTGCACGGGTGTCAGCCTATTTGTAAGGGTACCGTCCCCCAACTGCCCCTCGTTGTTTCTGCCCCACGTCCAAAGCGTGCCGTTGTTTAGTATTGCCGCGTTCGCGTCCCCGCCTGACGATGTTATTCGCCTTACATTTTGTATGTCTACCCTTTGTGGCACGGGCTGAGATACTACTGGTCTGCCACTAACAACTTGCATAGGTCCATTACCCAACTGACCCCTATCTGCACGCCCCCACGCATAAACAAGCCCGTTAGAAGTACGCGCTACAGAGTGGAAGCCGCCGCCCGCAACTTCTACTATATTGTTAGGAAGCCCCGCTACGTGTACTGGCCACGCGCGAATATTATCGTCGTGATGCCCACCAACCATATTAGGAAAGCCCACTTGCCCGTTGCGGTTTCTGCCCCACGAGTAAACGCGCCCGGTTGAATGAAGCGCAAGCACGTGTTCGTGACCCGCCGAAATTTGTATAAATCTGCCGTCTTCACGAAGCCCCGGAACAGGTCTTGCACGAGATTGGTCATCTAGCGTGTCGTCCCCCATTGTCCCAAGCCTGTTACGACCCCACGCATAAACAACGCCTTCTGCGCTAAGTGCCACAGAAAACAACATTCCAACATCTATATCAACAATATTGTAAAGACCCGGCACGCGAATAGGTGTTAGCCTACAGCCAACGTTCGCGCCAAGTTGACCCTCTTCGTTCCAACCCCAAGCCCATACGCTACCATCATCTCCAAGCGCCATAGTATGTATTTTGTGTGATACAACCCTTATAAAAGTCTCTGGTGGGTAGTAAGTTACCCCGCCGTGTGTGAAAGGGTTAAATATTGCCCTTACCGGCGCAAACTGACTTATGCGGTTGCCATTACCCAGTTGCCCCTCTTCGTTACGCCCAAAAGACCATATCGTGCCATCTTCTCGCAAAACACTAGTATGACCAAAGCCCGTAGTAACCATCGGCAAAAAACTGCTCTCATTCTCAGAACAGCCCGACAGCATAAACACAGGCATTACTAAACCAGCAATAATCATTAAAGCCAGCAAAATAGATTTAAATCTCTGTTTTCTCATAATTTATTTTAAGTACCCCTCAATTTTTTTTACGCAACCTAGCCTAGTAGCATAAGTTGCGCTAACCTTTTAATTGTAACATATTCTCAGCAAAATAGCAAGCGATAACATTAAATTTACACATCCCTTAGTTGCTTATTAAAGCCGTAGTTTATAAGGTGTTGTTCTAACTCGTCTTCCGTTATTGTTTTCAGTTGCTTAAAATTTTCGTCTACTATAATTATGTTGTAGTAGTAACTGTTGGATATGCGCCGTAAGGCTTGCCCAAGTGTTAGGTTGTAGTCAATTATAATGTCGCGGCAAATCAGCCCATAGCGCGCCCTTTTATATTTTTGAAGCCTACCAATCGCCCTTTTATAATTATCGTTTTTGTTTGCCGCTAAAACGCCCGCTGTTAAAAAAATGCTTACAAGCCCAAGCACTAGTAGTGCGTAAAAGTTTGTTGTCCTCAAGTTTGTTGTCCCGTTTGCTGTACCTGTCGCCCCAAAAAACCAAAGCGCTACGCCAAACAAAAAAATCAAAAATAGCGTAAGCGCAAAAGCAAGCCCAATTATTTTAGAAATTTTTAAAGCGAGTTCTCTTTTCAGTTTTAAACTTAAAAGCGCAAGCACTACCCGCCCGCCATCAAGCGGAAAAATCGGCAACAAATTAAAAACGGCAAGCGACAAGTTTGCAATTACTATAATCTCTGTATAATAAAATGTAAGCGGCACAAGCCACCAAAACGCAACAAAAAACAAGCACACAAGCAAATTAAAAAGCGGACCCGCAAGTGATACGGCAATCTCATCTGCGTAAGCCATATCTTGAGAAGACCCCTCTATACTCGCGCCGTAAGGCAATATGTTTATCCGACCAAGCGCATACCCCCTTTTTTTTGCAACAAAACTATGCGCTAACTCGTGCAAAACCACAGACAGCAAATATACAAAAAGCAAGAAGCCTAAGCCCCTTGCCGTTAAAATTATAAACAAAAAAATGGTTAGTGGATGAATAACAATTCTCATATTTTTCTAGTGACCGCCATCTAACAACAACCGCCACAAGACATTCCGCCGAATTACTTTCTTAGTTTTGTAAACAAGTTGAAAAATGGAAATTCCGAAAAATGCCTAAACAACTCGGCTTCTACTTCCCCCGCATTACCCCCAAAAAGCCCGTAAAAAAAATCTAGCCCGCTTTGTATAATGTCAAACTCTATCAGCGAAAAAAACGACAGCGCAAAAAACACCATACAAGCAAGTAAACCCTGCATTAAAAATATATCCCCTAGCGACATCGCCCTTTGTTTTGACCCTGCCTTACCATTTACCAGAGCAATTTCGTTTTGGCTGTCTACCCCGCCCTCTATTGCAAGTAAGCCACCATTTATTTGGCGCGTAGTCTCTTCTACTGCTACTATAAGTTTTTCAACAACAATATCATCAAGCGTATCGTGCGCTTCACTATCGCCATCTAAACTTACAAGTGCGGCATACTTGTCTTGCAACGCAAAAAGCAAAGAGTTATTACCCCCTTGCAAGCAAATCTCGTATATAATATTCTCACTCTCTCTCGCTTCATCATTTTCGGTTGCGGGTTTTATTCCATCATACTTTTCCATTGTACACTATATGCAAGCAAACAAAAAAAGAAGACGCTTGTCTTCTTTTCTCTAAAATTTCTACAATCTTTTCTAATTAAGCCGAGTGCCGCCGAGTGTCACTATACGCGAGCAATATAAACCATTGCCTTAAGCCGTTACCATAAACGTATTTCCTAGGTCACAAATACCCATTGCGCGCCCATTTTTTGTCACACCATTTTACTCGGTGGCAGTCGTAACCTTAACAGTAGACTTCGTGCTTCCTAAAAGCCCTTGCATATCTACAGTAATAAACCAATGACCACCGCGCGGTATCTGAAGTTTTGTAATGCTTTGCGTAGCCAGCCCCCCATAATACTCGTGTGGCTTAGCCGCTTTGTAAAGCGAATAATTCTCGCCGTCTAAAAGTTTTACATTAGCCGCATTACCAACCAAAGTAACCTCGGCTATCTCACCACCTTGTAAATCTCCCAAATCGTAATAGTTAAAATCCATAACCCCTTTCTCCTTTTTAAGTAAGTTTGATACTTTCCGTTTTGGCAATCGTGCCGTGCGCTAGCACATAGTCTTTCGCTAGCGAAGTACACAAAATTTTTGGCATTGTGGGTACACGCGCATATTTCTTTCAATAACACAGGTCCTCAACTTGTGGACACACTTAGCAAAAAAATTTTATGTACTGAGTATATTTTACCACAAATCAAATATTTTTGCAAGCATTTTAAATCTTTTTGCAAGCATTTTATTAAATGCGGTAGAAAAAGTGTGGGTTTTATGTGCTTGGCTTTTTCTTTTCTAGTTGCCATAGTAGGTGTTTTCGTTCCATAAAACTGCTTAGGTATAGTGGGTCGGATACGAAAAGGTCTTCTTCATCTATCTTGCCGTTTTCTCTAAAAGAGTAGTAACTCTCGTGTCCTACGACTATGTGGTCTAGCACTATTACGCCTAGTGGCGCTAGGGCTTTTACTATGTTGGTTGTTGTCTCGATGTCGCCTTTAGATGGGTATGGGTCTCCGCTTGGGTGGTTATGCGCAAGCACAACAAAACTAGAGCGGTGGTTTAGTGAAATCTCGGCAATCTCTCTTATAAAAACGTGAACTTGGTCTATCGTGCCTCGGTTTAGTAATGTGCTGTGAAGCATATAATAAGCCTTGTTTAAGCACAGCATATGGAATTCTTCGTGGTTTAAAAGCCCTAGTTTAGATATAAAGTATTCTATGCTAAGCCCGTGTCTGTCGAAGCGTTGGCGCTTTCTGAACTTATCGTTTCTATAAAACTCGAAGTAAAGTGGCAGGGAAGATAGCAATTGAGCGCTTTTTGCACTAACGCCGTTTATGCGCATAAGCTCTTCCGGGCTTGCTTCTAGCACGTTTTGTACGCTTCCGAACATCTCTATAAGCCTATGACCTATGGGGTTTGTGTCTACGCGCGGGTTAACTAGGTATAGCATATGCTCTATAACCTCGTGGCAAGCAAAGCCATCTATGCCCTCTCTTAGCATTCGCTCTCTTAGTCTGTCGCGCCTGCCATAGTGAAGTTCTGCATTTGGTATTTGGTTTATCTTTTGCGCTTTTAACTCGCCACCAGACAACTGTTTAGGTACTATGATTGCACCGCTAGGAATATTTTCGCTGGTGATAATTTCGTTTGTGGCGTTTGCATTGGTGATAATTCCATTGGTAGTATTTTGGCTGGTGATATTTGCATTGTGGGTATTAGCAACAAAAGTGTTAGCGCTGGTGTTAGCGTTAGTGAAATTTGCAGCACTATCGTTTAACTCTAAAGCCTGTTCTTTTTCTAACTGCTTAATGCGCTGCTCACTCTCTAAACCGCTTGGCTCTGATAGTCTAACCCGCTTTTGCTTAGAATTAGAAAAGCCTTGCTTAGCCAACTTTATGTTTAACTTAGCAATAATATCGTCTGCTGCTCTTTTGTTACTTTGCTTTTTATCCATAGTGTTTTTTTATGTGAATGGCTGGTTGTTATTTTGCTGTCCGCTAGGACGAAGCATTGCCAGCGCTTGATATATAAAATTTTTGACCTTTGCAGGCTTTAGCCGAAACCGGCAAAAATTTTATATATCAAGCGCCCCCTCGTGCAAAGATTGCGGAAAGATAAATTGATACTCCGTTTATTAAATCCGATTGCGGCAGCAATCATTACACAACCCAAAGGGTTGTCGGATTGTTTTAGTCGCCAGCGCGCAGATACATAAATTTTGAGCCTTTGGATTTTCCGCAAGGAAAAACAACCGCGAAAAATTTATGTATCAAGCGCCCGGTATAGCGCTTTGGTCGCTCTCTCATAGTCTTTATTGTCTACGCCTATTATAATAGAGATATCTGCCGTAGACTGCGTTATAATACGCGTTTTTACATCGGCTTTTTTTAGGGCAGAAAAAATTTCGTTGGTTACGCGTGGCTCGCTAGCAATGCCCTTACCAACAATAGATATAAGCGCAATGTCGTTTATAATTTTTAAGTGGGGCGGGCTGGTTGCCTTTATAATATCGCCACAAAGTGCTTCTAAAGTTTGTGGGCTGATAGAATGTATCACAAGGGATATGCTGTCTACGCCCGTAGGCATATGCTCTGGCATAACATTATGCTTTTTTAAAGCCGCAAAAACGCAAAAAAAAGCGTCACGCAAAAGCCCCAGCTTTCCCTTTTCAATGTGTATAATAGTATAGTTTTTTTTGCCCGCCAAACCGCGCACACTTGCCGTTTGTGTGGTATCACGTATGCCCCGCATATCTGCTAGCACAACTTCTTTGCTCGGCTTTAACGCAACTTCTTTACGCGACTTTACTTTTGGCTCTAAAATTTTATCTAACTTAGCGGGTGGCACAACTAGCGTCCCCGCGCTATCTGTATTAAAAGTGTTTCTAATGTTTATAGGTATGCCAGCCTTGCGCGTTGGAAAAACACTATCTTGGTGCAAAACTGTAGCCCCCGCAAAAGACAACTCGCGTAACTCTTTATACGTAAGCGCCTTTATAATAGAGGGCTTGTTTATAATGTTTGGGTCTGCCGTATAAATTCCGTCTACATCAGACCAATTCTCGTATAGGCTTGCGCCCACCGCCCGTGCAATTCTAGCACCTGTGATGTCTGAGCCGCCACGCGCAAAAGTTGTTACCTTATATGCGCTGTCTACATAAGATTTGTTTGCTTTGCTACCTACATATAATTTATGTACTTTGCTGTCTACTTGCGCCTTGCTGTCTACTCGTGGCTCAATGTCCGCCGTAGACTCTGTAATATCGCGCCCATAAAAGCCGGGTATTACTGCATTGTCTAGTTTAGATAGCACAAAACTCGCTAACTCATTACTCTCTTCTGTTAGGCACTCGCCATTTCTAAACAGTATTAATTCGGTCGCATCTACAAAATTATATCCTAAAACTTCTGCCAAAATTTTTGCGCACAAATACTCGCCCCTAGACACAACGTAATCTGTATTAACTATTTTGGCTTTAGTTATATAGTCGTACAAGCCTTTAAAATACTCACATACATCTAAACTGATTTTGCCGTATGCCACCGCGCCTACTTCTCTGCCTATTTCTACGCCCGCTTCTTTGCCTACTTCTCTGCCCGCTCTCACCGCGCCTAACTTTTTGCCGTCCGCCAAATTATTTAGTTTTTCGACAATTTCTGCAAACCTGTCTTTAACAAAAGCCAAAACTTTTGGCTTTTCTATTGCTTTATAAAGTAAGTCTGTAATTTTGCTATCGTCACTAAACCGCTTACCCGGCGCAGACACAACCACAAACGCACGTACACCTTCCGACTTGCCAACCGCCCCGCTAAGCCCACTAAGAGACTTTTCACATAGTGGTTGTTTAACAATATCCGCAACTTTTAAAATATTTTCGGCACTGCTAAGAGACGTCCCGCCAAACTTAGATACAACTGTTTTAAGCATACTTTATTGTATGCCAACTCACCCCGCGTAATGCTGTTCTAAAATGCTTGTAAGCCTTTCAGAGTCTATAAATCTTGTTAACTCGCCCTTTTCTACAACCGAAATTATACCCGTTTGCTCTGATATAACTATAACCAGCGCGTCTGTATTTTCTGAAATGCCCAAAGCCGCCCTGTGCCTTGTTCCTAAATCTTTTGGCACTTCTCTGTTTTGCGTAAGTGGCAAAAAACAACCCGCCGCAACAATTGTGTTACCTTGTATAACAACAGCGCCATCGTGAAGTGGAGAACGCGTGTTAAAAATGCTCTCAATCAGTTGCGAACTAATTCGCGCACCAATAGATATTCCGCTATCAACAATACTGCTAGACATATTTTTATTAGCAAAAACAATAAGCCCGCCAATGTTAGACTTAGATAAATTTTGAGTTGCCCTAACAAGTTCTGTAACGGCAGTTTTTATCTCTTCGGCAGAAACAGAAGCAAAAGACACTTCCTTACTAGCCCTCGTGTTTTTTACGCTTAGCCTAAAAAACGCACGCTTAATCTCGTGTCTATAAATTACTACAAAAAGTATTGCCACCACCGGCACAAAAAACCAAGCCAAAAATGCAGTAAACGGCATATAATTGTTAAATAAAAGCGCAACGGCAAAAACCACCGCAAAAATTATAACATACTTTAAAAGAGAATTTCCGCCAGACTTCCTAACAAAATTTAAAAACAAAATACAAAGCGCGCCAAAAATTAATAAATCTATGGCGGCAAAAATACCCCCATACCAAGTCAGCCCACCAAAATAATCTCTTATCTCATCTATCGTACTCATAATTTTCTTTAAGTATTATAGCAAATTTAAAACAAAATGTAAAGCAAAATTCTAAAACAAAATCTGTAAGTATCTGCAATTCTTTAGGTTGTCCGCAATTCTTATCTCATCAAAAACAACCCCGCTCACACAAAACGCTCAACTCTAAACTCTCAACTATTAACTCTCAACTCTTATAATCTCAGCGCTCATAATCTCAACTCTCATAGTCTTTGCCGAATACGTACATTGTGCCGTCGCTATCTAGGTGTTCTTTTGCTAGATAGCGAGAGTTAAGTTCGCGCTCTAGTTGTAGCCTTATATCTGCTGGTATAAACTGCGATAGTTTAACCTTTTTGGTTGGGATAGATATAGGCGCGTTTGCGCTTGCCCTTTTAAGATGCTGATAAATAAAATAAAGCGCAAACAGCAAAACCACAATAGAAATAATGTATATAATTAAATGAGTTTGGCGGTAGAAAAACGCAAGGCTTGGCATATTGTTTGCCGAGTAAACAAGCACACCAGCAAACTCTGGGCTTAAAAGCGCGCCCTTAACAAGCGTATACACATATGCCGTGCGCCTTAAAAAATTCGGGTGGTACTGCTTTATATGCTCTAGATTATCATAAACCGTGTGCATAATGTTATGCGAATGCGCCGTCTCGCGAAGCGCAAAGCCACGCACGCTCAAGTTATGCGAAAACAAAAATGCAGTCAAAATGCCCTCGTTTGCAAAAGCCGTATTGTCCGACATCATACCAATGTGCGAGTACCCAATAGGCACAAGTGTCTGAAAAGTAATGCGCCTATTGCGCGGCATAGAATTAAGCGGCACACCCGCATCGCGCGCCAAATCTAAAAAGAAGCGCTCGTGTACCGTCTCTCTCTCATACGTGTAGATGTATAAATTATCGCCCACCCCTATCACATCTAAGTTTATAAACAAAAGCGTACGGGCTTTATTTACATTTGCCGCATAGTGCAAAGAGCCACCAAGCCCCAACTCTTCTGCCCCAAAAAACACAAAAACAATATCAAAATCAAAATCAGCCCCCGCCCCTTGCAGATTATAAAAAAGCGTTAAAAGCGTAGCAACTGCCAACCCATTATCATAAACACCCTGCGAGATAACCATACTCTCGCCACTACCTCTTGTTCTAACCACATTATCGTAATGCGCACCAATAATTATTTGCTTTGCACTACCAGCCACCCCCGAATTAATTCTAGCCTCTATATTATAATAATACTCGCCGCCAAACCTAAAGCGAATCCTATTAACTTCTGTATTAGGCTGGGTCGCCTTGCCCTTTAAGTGAGCGTATAAAAAGTCTGCCGCCGCCGCTTGCTCTGCCACGCTCTCTCGCCTGTATCTCTCACCATCCCCCAAAAATGCCAGCAAGTTATCCATAATCTGACTTTCTATCTCTGCTTGGCTACTTACTTGTAAAGCCACCCCCGCATTTGTCGCAGCTTGCCCGCTTCCAACACTACCAGCGTAAACCACAAAAACACCCGCATTAAAAAACAAAATGCTTGCAAACATCTTAAACACAAATAGCAACTTAAGCATCTTTCTACTCATAAACAAAACCACAAAAAATTTGCCGTCCGCTAGGACGAACCGATTACCAAGCAAACCCTAAAAGAAACCGCCGGGTGAGAGTATAAATATAAATTCCATAATTAAAAAGAAAACATAACTCTTAACAATTCGCTCGAACGCTAGGTGAGATATATCTGCGGGCAACTTTCGCTTCAGCAAAAAAAACGACAGCACCAAAAACACATTCGTAATAATAAACCTAAGCGACAACGTGAAAAAAGAAATTAAAAGCGGGTTGGTCAGCAAAAACAAATACATTATCCCCAAAACGATATTGCGCGGAATAAACGCAAACCTAACCGCTTTAGAAAAATCTGTATAGCCAATATACATCTGAATTGTAAACAACCCGCCGTCTTTTTTTCTAATAATTTTGGTAGACCACCTATAAACAAGAAAAGTTACCGCCTCAAAAACCGCCGTCAAAAAAACTGCAAATATTAAAGCCGCCACAACGGCCATAAAATATTGCGTAACCACAGAAAAATATACGCCCTCAAAAATGCCAGACGTAATAATAAACATAAAATGCAAAAACCTAGCAACCTCAAACAAACCAAAAAAAGCAAACGACAAATAAACTAAAATAATGCTCAGCACAAAACTATACTTGCTATCTAACAAAAAGCACAGAATGCTTTTACGCCTTTTGTTGTCTGCAACCATTTGCTCAGGCTTATGTTGGTTTACTTCAATTTTATTAATACTCATATCTACCCGTTTTTCTAAACTATTTTCTAAACTGTAATCTACCCGTTTTCTAAACTATAATCTACCCGCTTTTTAAACTTTAGGCGTGCAACAAATGCACAAAGTGCAAAAACAAACTCTCTAAATAAATTTCTTTTATTCTACCGCTTTTAAAATCTAACTCGGCGCCCGCACAAACTCTCATACATTGTTTTATACTAGCCTCAGAAAACTTGCTAGCATTTTGCTTTAACATTCTTACCGCAAACTCTTTAATGCCCAAAGCCTTTGCTAATTCAGCAGACGTCGCGCTAGACACCTTAACAATATATAGTCGCCTAAAATAATTGTAAACTAAAGATAAAAACGAAGTAGGGCTTGCATTATCTTGCACTAAGTGTCTGGTTTGCTCTATCAGCAGTTGTTTATTTCCGCTTGCTATGTTGTTTGTAATCTCAAAAATTGCAAACTCTAAATCTTTTTTAACAAGGTTATCTATATCCGCAACAGTAATTTCTACCTTTTCTTTGGCTACTCTCTCTTTGGTTGCTTTATCTTTGGCTACTTCGCCCTTTGTTTCTTTTTGCTTACTGACACAATCTAACCCGCCTACACTCGTAAACATTAAAATAAGTTTCTCTCTCTCTAGTTGTATACGCCCGCTATCATTCGCACAATACGTAACAAGCGCAATTGCCGCGTCACTTTGCAAGGCTATCCCCGCACGCTCAAACTTCAAAATTTCATTTTTAGCAAGCGTATTAGTGTCCAACTTAGAGCAATCTACTAAAATATATTTCCCATCTAAAGCCTGTTTTAAATCTTTTCCGCTATCTTTTCCGTAAACAAAAACCGCAACACTTAAAGGATTTGGGTTTTCGAAATACTTTTTAAGTTGCGCCTTACATTCTTTAGATGGGCTAAAATTTTCTATAATAACCAACTTAAATCCGTCCCCAAAAGGCAAGCCTTCCAAACTAGCAATAATACACCCCGCGTCCAATTTCCCACTACCCTTACCATCTAAATAAGCCACATTAAGTTCAGAAAATTCACCCCCAACTTGCTTAACAAAAACAGACACACAAAGGCTAACCAAATTGCCATCATCGCCCGCAACTACATAAACAGAGCCGACCCCAGCCCCCAATCGCTCACCAAGTTGTAACGCCCTAACACTCTCCCTCATACCCCCTAGTATACCACTTTTAAAAACATAAGTCAACCAAAAAAGCCGTACGGAATTTTCCGTACGGCTTTTTTGGTTGAATAATGAATATTGAATAATGGTTACACCCCATTATATGCCCTTACGTTTGAACAGTTAGCAATTAGCACTTTTTGTATTGTCATTCTGAGCGAAGCGAAGAATCTAGGCAAAGCCGCATTATACCTTTCCCGCGGTAGCGGGTGTAACTACTTGTTACTTGATACTTGTTACTTGATACCTGATAATTAGTCCATTCCCCACTCGCTCATCTCGTTGTTCCTGCGCTTGCGTATTCTGCTCTGTGCGATGTAGCCTGCTGTGCCGGCTGCGCCTACACCTGCTACTGAAAGTGTGCCGATTATAATGTTACGTGCTAGGTTAGAGCCATTGTTCTCAGATGGTATGTAAGGTATGTACCAAACAGCGAATAGTAAGATTGTGTCTGCGCCGTTTTCGATATCTAGTAGATGTAATGGTAGAAGTAATTGCTCTGTCTCTGGGCACATCTCTAAAATGCTGCCACCGCGTGATAAACTCCAGCCGTGGAATATTGCGCCGTATATATCTACTTGCAACTGCGGCAACACAAACTCTAACGCATACTCTAAACTCATATCTTGGTGGCTCATTCTTGCACTACCAAAATAATGCTCGCACACAAATATAACTCTCACATAACCTTCTGCAATTGTTGGTAGGTCTAGTATGCCGTCTTGTATTGCACAACTTGCGCTGCCGCGCGTTACAAATATTACAAACTCTGCGTAGATACTGCCGTCTATTGTCGACACCGCGCGTATTACCGCTCTGCCTACGCCGTATGGTAATACAGTTATTAAGCCGTTTTTGTCTGTGATTTTGTTACCACTCTCGCCCCCAACTATACTTACTATGCTATCACTTGAAGTCCACACAAAATCTGTTGAAACATTTCCGTGCGAAATTAAATTTAGGCTAAGTTCTAAAGATTGCCTTGCTGCTACGCTTGAAAGCGTATAAACGCCGTCTGTATACTCTAGCGGTATAAGCATTGCTGCCTCATTTCTAACAACCCTATCCCCTAAAATCTCTACACTATCTAGCCTTGCTTCATCCACCACTATTGTAAATGTCGCATAGAATTCTGTTTGTGGGTGGGTTGCCGTAATTAAAACAATACCCGCACCAAGTGCCCTTAATTGCACCACGTTACCCCTCTTGCCGTTTTCACCACCTAAAAACTCTACTACTTGCCCACCACAACTGCTTGTCCACTCTAAACCAAAAGCCGCCGCGTGAGAGCCACCAATGCTTGCG
>Ga0209755_10001681_pt1 | contig 33379 bp, 27 predicted proteins | sample TergutCo191P1_FD_187301 | JGI IMG/M metagenome (GOLD analysis project Ga0209755, IMG submission 187301) | Cornitermes sp. P1 segment gut microbial communities from Petit-Saut dam, French Guiana - Co191P1 (SPAdes) (version 2) | ecosystem: Host-associated > Arthropoda: Insects > Digestive system... | reverse complement strand
ACCAATAAACGCCGCATAAATTTTGAAAGGTTTATCTGCGAGCCTATAAAAAGATTATATTCAATGCCGGCTTCTTCAATTTTTTCTTTCAATTTCTCTACAAATTGCGGTTTTATATATTTTACAGCATTATATCTTGCAGCTTTATAATGTGGCTTTTCAGTATCTTCTTCAAGATCAGGTGATATTTTCTGTAAAGTAGAGAGATATAAATCTTTAATATCACCTAAATCATACTCAAGCGCTAACGGTTCTCCTGTTTCTGCAAATCCCATATTTTGTTTGTCAAGGTCATTTTTATATGCACTAATTTTCATTAAATCAAGCCGAGATCTGCGAATAACCAATGGATCTATAATACGACGTATTTGTGAAGCAATAAATTCTAATTCATGTTTAAGATTTATCTCATCAATTTCTTTATTACGCTGTTTTTTTACTAATTCTTTATATTGTCTAATAAGTTCTTCAAAACGAAAACCTAAATTACCAACAGTTTTTATTGTAGATTTTAAAGGAATCTGGAATAGTTTAACCATAGAATAAATATCTGCAGGTCGGTTATTAAAAGGTGTTGCGGTTAGCAGCATAACTTTGTTAGCCCTGCAAAGATTATGAAGAAGTAAATAATCTGTTGTTTGTTCGTTACGATATTTATGCGCTTCATCAATAATTATAAGCCAAGGTTTGCCTATGCTGGATTTTTCTTTAAAAAATTGCAAAGCATTTTCAATTTTTCCAGATGAAAATACTATTGCATGGTAACTAAAATCCATACAATATTCCTTCCATTGAGGAACAAGGTGAGGAGGTGCAATGATAATTGTTCGTAAACCCAAATTATGAGCTACTACAGAACCAATAATACTTTTCCCTAAACCAACCACATCACTTACAATTACGCCGTTATGCATCTCTATTGTTTTAAGAGCAAGTTTTATAGCATCAGTTTGATATTTAAAATCATAAAAGTTTTTATTTATTTCATTTGCTGTCTTGAATTCTTTATCGTAATTGACAGAAAAATATTCATCTAAAACTCTAAGAAAAAAGCAATAGGGTTTATATAATTTCTCATACCAAATTTTTTCAATTACTGAATTCTCAAATTCTTTAAGATGATCTTTATCAGCTAAAATTATTGCGGTTTCCCATAACTCGTCAAATATTTTTTTTCCTTCCTCATAGTCTGATTTATTACGCAAAATTGCATTTAATTCCAAGCGCCCTTTTAAACCAGAAAGAGTAAGATTACTAGAACCCGTTATTAAAGCACCTGGATATGTACCGCCTTCATTTGCTTCTGTAACATTTTGGAAAAGATACATTTTAGAATGGTTTGATTCTTTAGTTTTTCGTATTTCTAAGCTGCCATTCTTGATTTTTCCTAAAAAAAGTTTAAACGCTTCTTGTTTTTCTTCACTGTCAAAATAATCTGTTTCATTAAAAAGTTCAATAAGAGAATCATAGAATGTCGCCTTAAGTTCTCCTCTTGTTTTTTTACTTTCTGTATGATAATCCACTTCACGAACACGGTTAATCATATCTTGTTCAATTTCCAAACCCACCAGAACTCTTAGATTTTTATCTTTTAATCCTTGATAGATTTCTGTAAATCCTGAAAAATAGAAATAGCCAACAAGAAAAGAAGCGTTTTGGGTTTTAGGAAGTATGCTATTTATTATTTCGGAGAGAAAATTGCCATTCCGATTAGTAATGAAATCAGCCATGTGGGTAGTTTAATACGTTTTTTAATGATTAACAAGATATAAATCAATTACTAACCAAAAGCAAGGCTCAGAATCACCCCGACGCTACTCCATATATTACTCCCAAGACTTCCGTCCAAAACATTCTCCCGCCTGCCATTGGGTTTTCCCTATCTTACCCCCTCCCGAAAACATTATTTTTAAGGTAGTCTTTTCATATGGAAACGAATCAACTTACCCCGCACCCGGAATTTCAAGATCTCATCTCTTCTATTCAATCGCTTGAAACAGAACTTTCTGATCTTGTTTATGAACGTGACAATTTAAATTATCACGTGTGTCCAAAGATTCAAACTGAATATATGTTAAAAATAGGAAAGCTCGAATATTCAATTTTTGAATATCAGTGCAATATATTACGGGTAAAACGGAAAATAGAAATGATTCAAGCCGCTCTTAACAGAGAGCAGCCCTATAATATAAACGAGATTGATAAACAACTGGATGAAGAACACAAGGAATATACAAAAAAGCTTTTAGAAAAACAAAAAGAAATTGATGAAGCGCGGTTAAAAAAGGATTCCTTTGGAAAACCTTTAACTAAGGAAGAATCCTTTGAATTAAAAAAACTCTATACACAAATTGTAAAAAGGCTGCATCCCGATATTAATCCTGATACTACAGAAGAACAGCATAAGCAATTTAATGATACTATCAATGCGTATAAAAGAGCTGATTTATCAGAGATAAGAATTATTTATCTATTGCTTGAAAAAACATCTGCGAAAGAAGCAGAAACAGAAAATTCTATGGAAAAATTAAAATCAAAAAAGGAAATGCTGCTTAATGAAAAAGATTATCTTCTATCTTTGATACAGAAAATAAAAGAAACCTTTCCGTATTGCGTTCTGGATTTACTTCAAAATAATGAAAAACTACAGAAGAAGATTGATGAATTATCATTATTACTTAAAGAAAACTGTGAGCAATATGAAAATATTGAAAGCCAATTAAAAAATATGATAAAATAGACTATGAATGAAATTATACGTCTTGATGAAAAAAATATTATAGCCTTTCTTAATTCAGGCACTGGTCTTTCTGGCATTGGAAAGCCTTTTGCTAAGCAAATTTATCTTGTTTCCGCTTCCATTGCGGGAGCGTATTTTGTAGAAAATATATATGATCTCCTGGAAGAAATCAAAATTGGCGCAAAATTACGCTTTGTCCGCGAACCGGATAATAAATACGATGAGTTGGCAATTCTTGTAAAAGATCAAAATAATAATAAACTTGGATATGTTCCCAGAGAAAAAAATCCTATTCTTGCAAGACTAATGGACGCAGGAAAGTTAATTTACGGAACTGTAAAATCTGTTAACAACGACGACAATTATATCAATATAGAAATGGAAATTTTCATGGATGATTAATTCCCCTACCCCCTCGCCCTCTCCACACACCACCTAACATGCTCGCGAAGGTCTTCCTGACTGCCAAACGATAACCCAAAATCTCTTTCCATTTTTTTTACATTGTAAATGTAGGGATCAGCGCCCCAGCCCAAATCGTTAAGTACGATTTGCGATTTTGATTCGGGACACAATTCCAAAGCAATTTTTGCGATTTTTTCCCAGCTGACCCATGTGTTTCCAAGGGCAAGATAAATTTCGCCGTCTTTATCGCTCTCTAAAAGTTTTATGTATAACTGCGCAATTTCCTGTGCAGAAATAAATTGCGTTCCGTCATATTTTGTAAGCTCTACAGGTTTATTGCTCACTACGGCTTCGGCTATTTTGCGAAAACGCGCGTCCGGTTCTGTTGAGCCGTCGGGATACGGCGGCGTTGAATATGTGTAGCCGGGACGGATAATATTTCGTTTCATTGTAACTTTTTCGCTTCTGCCAAAAAGTTCTGCCATGCCGACATCGGTTAAAAAATACTTGGTAAAGCCAAGAACATAACCCTCGCTTGCCGCTTTTGTGCTGCCGTATAGATCAATCGGAAGGTTAACAACAGTTTCGTCCATTCCATTGCGCATAACACCCATCGCCGCCGTACTGCTTGTGTAAATAAATTTTTCTACGCCGGCTTTTTCGGCTATCTCAAGAAGATTAACAGTTGCAGTTGTGTCGTTTGCAAGCATCGATACAGGATCATTTCCCCAGCCAAGCGCAATGTGTATCACCGCTTTGCAGTCTTTTATACAATCTTTTAACATAGCGTAATCTGTTATAGTTCCTTTTACAAGTTTCGCTTTTTTTGCGAGCGATGGAAATTTTTCGGGATTGCGGGACAGCACTACGGCCTCGTGTCCTGCATCGATTGCAGCCAGCGTTACATATTGACCGATGTTTCCGGTTCCGCCTGTGATAAATACTTTCATCGTTTACTCTCCTTTTAATAATTTATTATCAACCTTTTTGTTTAATATTTCAACTAAAATAATTTTAACTATCAATATTATGCCAAGAAACGCCGGAAATACGGAAAAACTTAAATGCGAGGCGATCCAGCCGAATATCGGCGGCATTATCGCAGTTCCTACATACGCGCTTCCCATTTGTATGCCCATCGCTGCCTGCGAAAATTCCCTGCCGAAGTTTTTTGGAGTTTCGTGTAACAGACTTGGATAAATCGGCGCGCAGCCAAGACCGATTAAAAAAAGCCCTGTAAGCGCGCAATATTCAAACGGCAGCGCAAGAACAATTATTCCGCATGCGATAATTATCTGCCCCATGCGAACCATCTGCCTGTTGTTCATTTTCATCGTAATAAAGCCAGAAACAAAACGCCCTGCCGTTATGCCAATATAATACAACGATACCCACTGCGCGGCAATTTCAGGCGAAAAATTTCGTATCGTAACAAGATAACTTGCTCCCCATAAACCTGCTACTATTTCAAGCGAACAGTAACAAAAGAATGCGGCAAGCGCTTCTCTAATTCCTGCGACAGAAAATAATTTTTTATAGTTAACAGGCTCGCTCTTTTCCAAAGTCTCCTGCGTTTTGTTTTTTCCCCATAACGGCAGCGAAATAATCAATATAAAAACAAGGCAGAATTGAATTATGCCTATCGTTCTGTAACCTGAATTCCACGAACTTGCATTCGCCAAATGAAGCGACATTATCACAGGTCCTATTGATGCGCCGATACCCCAAAAACAATGAAGCCAGCTCATGTGTCTTGCTTTGTAATGTAACGCGACATAATTGTTAAGCGCGGCGTCAACCGATCCTGCTCCAAGTCCAAGCGGAATTGCAAATAAACACAAACTAAAAAATGATCCGGAAAAAGAAAAACCGATTAGAGCTGCGGCTGTCATCAGTACGCTTGTCATTGTGACAACTCCGGTGCCGAAACGTCTTATAATTCTTTCGCTTAACACACTGGAAACAACCGTTCCTGCGGCGACAATCATCGAAATAATTCCCGCAAAATAAAGCGGAGTATTTAACGAGCCGTACATCGATGGCCATGCCGCGCCGAGTATCGAGTCAGGCAATCCAAGGCTTATAAACGAAAGATAAATAATGATCAAAAGCAGGATAGAAAACATGTTGACTCCTTCAATGCGTTATTATAGAATGAATCAATAAAGAAGTGAAGAACCAACTATCAATTTTATTTTTATTTTCGCTGGTTACCGCAGTAGTTCTTGCAGGCTGCGCAAAAAAGGAGCCTCAGGATTTAACCATCGTAAAAGGCGTCCTCACTGTCGGCGTTGAAGTCGGCTACCCTCCTATGGAGTACTACGATACGGACGGCAAAACTCTTCTTGGATTCGATATCGAACTTGTAGAAGCGCTCGCAGAAAAACTCAATCTGGAAGTTAACTTTATCGATACGACATGGGAAGGAATTTTAGCAGGGCTTGATGCTGAGCGATACGACATTGCCGTCAATATAACGATTCTTCCAGAGCGTCAGGAAAGATATAATTTTACGCGCCCTTACATCGATAGCTCCATGACTGTTGCCGCGTTAAAAAATTCTCCGGTACGAATTGAGAGGCCGCAGGATATCGCAAGACACAGGGCAGCGTATCAGAGCGGCACCACAGCGCAATATTTTACGGAACGATTGCGCGATCAAGGTTTGATTTTTACATCTTTTTCTTACGAAAAAATCATAAACTGTTTTAACGATCTTGGATTAAGACGTGTTGATCTTGTTGTTGCAGATAACATCGTTGGGTATCATTATACAAGTGCCGAGAACAGCCCTTTCGAAATTATCTGGGAGGGACCGTCCGATGAATATATCGGCATTTGTTTAAAAAAAGGAAATGACGCGCTGACTACTGCGCTTAATAATGCGCTGGAGGAATTATTCAGAGACGGCACAATGTTGGAACTATCGCAAAGAATTTTTGGCCGCGACTTGGTATCACGGGCGGAAGAATATGGAAGAAATTAAAAAACTTTTCAACGTAATAACCGAAGCGAAACATCTTGTCGCATTAACGGGCGCAGGCGTAAGCACGCTTTCCGGAATACGCGATTTTCGCGGCAAGAACGGCCTTTACAACGACATGGACGCGGAAAAAATTTTCAGCCTTGATTATTTCGAGAAAGACCCTTCGTTTTATTACAGCCACGCTGGTTCTTTCATTTATAATCTTGATGAAAAAGAACCCTCCATCGTTCACAATGTGTTAGGTGAACTTGAAAAACGCGGCTATCTAAAATCGTTAATTACGCAAAACATCGATTTACTGCACCAAAAAGGCGGAAGCAAAAATGTAATCGAGATTCACGGCTCTCCTGTAATGCATTACTGCCTTCGCTGCGCGGGAATAAGAGTCAGTTACGAAGAAGCTGCCGCCGCCGTTCGCAAAGGCGAAATGCCAAAATGTCCAAAATGCGAAAGGGTTTTAAAACCTGCAATCACATTCTTCGGCGAATCTCTCCCCATAGAAGCGTTAAAACAGGCGACAATCGAATCGCAAAAAGCCGACGTAATGCTCGTCCTTGGCACAAGCTTAACGGTACACCCTGCGGCGAGTATGCCTGAATACACTCTGCGTAAAAACGGAAAAATCGTCATCATTAATAATCAGCTAACGCCGCTTGACAGCATGGCGTTCATGCGCTTTGAAGAATTGGAACCTGTGTTTGAAGGGATAAAAAGCTTATTGTAAAATGGTACAGTAGTATTAACACTATCCCTTCAATTTCTCAAGCGCTTTCTTCACCCTCTCCTCGGATTTATCCGCGCCGAGAATGCGAAGCGAGCCAAATAAAGGCGGACTTACGCGGCTTCCTGTAATTGCAACGCGAAGGGGCATCATTAAGTCACCGAGTTTTACATCGCGTTCTTCCGCCTGCGTCTTGATAAAATTTTCCGCGTCTTCATCGTTTGCCGCCTGCGCCATTGTGCGCACAAGCTCAAGCCCGATCTGCAAAAGTTCAATCGTCTTTGCAAGGTCGCATTTCTTGGGAATAAATTCTTCCGCGGCGGGAACATCGGGCTCCTTAAAAAGGTAAGCAATTTTTTCAGGCGCTTCGTTTAAAAAAACCAAACGTTCTTTTACCAACCCCATCGCAATTGTAAAAATTCTCTGTTGTTCTTCCGTCGGCGCCTCTCCAAATAATCCTGACTTCTTTGCATACGGCAAACATAATCGCGCCAACTCTTCATCGTTCATCATTCTGATGTACTGACCGTTGTACCACTCAAGTTTTTTATAGTCAAAAACCGCAGGCGCTTTGTTGAGTTTTTCAAGACTGAAACGCTCTGCAAGTTCTTCCAATGTATAAATTTCTTTACCCTCTTCGTACGAGGCGCCAAGGAGCGCGACATAATTTATAAGCGCGGCAGGAAGATAACCCGCTTTGCGAAACTCGTCGATGCTTGTCGCGCCGTGGCGTTTGGAAAGTTTTTTTCCGTCCTGCCCCATCACCATCGGAAGATGGCAAAACTCAGGCGGCGTCCAGCCGAAGGCGCGGTACATGATTACGTGAAGCGGCATAGAGGCAAGCCATTCCTGAGCGCGAAGCACGTGAGTTATCTCCATTAAATGATCGTCAACCACATTCGCGAGGTGATAGGTGGGGAAGCCGTCCGATTTTAACAAAACAGGATCGGGGTTTACATCGTCATTTTTCCATTCGATGTCGCCGAGCAGATGGTCTTTAAAGATTGTCGTTTCGCCCAGCGGAATTTTTAATCTTACGGTGCAGGCTTCGCCATTTGAAGCGCGTTTTGCCGCTTCGCCTGGATCGATTGAACGGCATAAGCGATCATAACCCGATTCAGATGAATGAGCCGCTTCACGCTGCTTTCGCACTTCGTCGATTCTTTCGGAAGAGCAAAAGCAATAATACGCCTGCCCTTTATCCAAAAGCTCCTGCGCGTATTTTTTATAATGAGCCGTCCTATCGGACTGAATGTACGGAGCGGACACGCCGCCAATATCAGGACCTTCGTCCCATTTAATGCCAAGCCATTCAAATGTATCGTAAAGGTTTTGCACATAACTTTCGTCAAAACGGGTTCTGTCGGTATCTTCCAGACGCAGGATAAATTTTCCCTCGCCATTTGCCTGCAATGATTTGGCAAAGAGATAATTAAAAAGAGCAGTCCTAATTCCGCCTATATGCTGAAGGCCGGTAGGAGAGGGCGCATAGCGGTCTCGTATAATCATAAAAAAAAGTATATCATTTAGAAGGTTGAAATCAAAGGGGAGACATTATGGCAAAGGAAGCTAAGACCAAAGCAAAAAAGGAAAAACTCTCGGACAAGCTTTTTTTCAAACTGAAGAGCGGCTGGGAAGGAATCGATAAAAAGACCGACAAGGAAGTTGAGGACTTCGCGGCGGCTTACAAGCAATTTTTGGACAATGGCAAAACCGAGCGTGAATGCGCCGACACTGCCTGCGAAATACTCGAAAAAAACGGCTTTATAAATATTGATTCTTCAGGCGCAAAAGTAAAAAAGCTTGAAGCAGGCATGAAGATTTACAAAAATGTCCGGGGAAAATCCGTCCTTGCCGCCGTCATCGGAAAAAAATCCGCAGAAGAAGGCTTCAATATACTTGGCGCACACATCGACTCTCCTCGTCTCGATTTAAAACAAAACCCGCTTTATGAAGATTCGGATCTTGCGCTCTTTGACACACACTACTACGGCGGCATCAAAAAATATCAATGGACGGCTATTCCGCTTTCCATGCACGGTGTCTTTATAAACGAAGCGGGCAAAAAAACAACAATAAAAATCGGCGAAGAGCCCGGCGATCCTGTCTTCACGGTGACAGACCTTCTGCCTCACCTTGCACGTGAACAAATGGAAAAGAAAGCGTCGGCGGCTGTAGAAGGCGAAGACCTAGACATATTGGCAGGTTCGCGTCCTTACGACGATTCGCAGTATAAGGAAGAAAAAGAAAAAGTAAAACTTGGAATCCTCGATTTATTAAACAAAAAATACGGCATTACGGAAAGAGATTTTACAAGCGCCGAAATCGAATTCGTCCCCGCCTTCAAGGCAAGCGATGTCGGGCTCGACCGAAGCCTTATCGGCGCTTATGGTCATGACGACAGATGCTGCGCATACCCGGCTCTTGCGGCGATTATTGCGCTTGCGAAGGAAAAGAGCGCGCCTGAAAAAACGCTTGTGCTTTATTTGTCCGACAAGGAAGAAACGGGTTCTGCTGGAAACACAGGCGCGCGCTCCGTCAACTTTGAAAATTTTTTAGCATACCTCAGCATCGCGGGCAAAACGGACGGCGGCAGTTTTGAAAAAATGCGCGAGGCTTGCATGCGCTCTTCGATGCTTTCCACGGACGTGAACGCGGCGTTCGACCCAACTTATGCAAGCGTGTTCGATAAAAAGAACGTATCCTATTTAGGGAAAGGGATCGTGCTTGAAAAATACACAGGCTCGGGCGGCAAGTACGGCGCAAGCGACGCCAACGCGGAGTATGTCGCCAAGGTGCAGGCAGTTTTGAACCGCAACAAGGTTCAATGGCAGTGCGGAGAATTGGGCAAGGTTGATAAAGGCGGCGGCGGAACCATCGCTCTGTATGCGGCAAATTTGGGAATGGACGTTTTGGACTGCGGCGTACCTGTGTTGTCGATGCACTCGCCTTTCGAAGTGATCAGCAAAATTGATTTATATACTACATATAGGGGATACATAGCTTTTTTAAAGGACATATAATTTTATTGCCATATTAAGCAAAAATAGGTATATTTATTATTGGGAGTAAGAGGCCATGAAAAAGCAGAAAAAAAAACAAATTGAAAAACACCATGACCTGCAATCATTTAAGGGTATATCAACAAAAGCGGTTATTTCGTCTTTGATTTCTCTTGCCTTCTGCGCGTTCATTGTCAGCGCGACAATTATCGACAGAACAAATGTTCACAACCTGAGAGTGGAACAGCAAATATACGAAAAAACCCATAAAATCAGCGAAACCATCACAAAGCTTCTATATAAAACCGAAGCGCTGGCCGCGTTAATAATTCTGGACAGCATGGAAAATTTTGATATCATCGCTCCAACCATTGTTGATGACCCGTCAATCAGAAACATACTCTTGGCTCCGGACGGTATCGTGACGACTGTTTACCCCCTGGCCGGAAATGAAGGCGTCATAGGATTAAATTTTTTCAGCGATGGCGCAGGCAACAAAGAAGCAATAATGGCAAGAGACCTTGGCGACCTTGTAATGGGCGGACCTTTCAATTTGATTCAGGGCGGAAGAGCGATAGTCGGAAGGCTGCCCGTATATATTGATACTCCCGAAGAAGAGCATAAATTCTGGGGTCTTGTTTCTGTAACGCTGGATTTTCCGAAAGTGCTGGAATACGCAGAACTGGAAGTCTTTACCTCCTTCGGTTACACATATGAATTATGGAGAATAGATCCAGACACAAACGAAAGGCAAATAATCGATACCTGCGAAGGAACATCGCAGCCAAGGGGCGGCTATCTGGAAAAACCGATAAACATTCTAAACGCTGATTGGTTTTTAAGAATCTCTCCCATCCGAAGATGGTACAGCTTCCCGGAAAATATCGTACTAATAATTATCGGTTTATGTATAAGCATAATCGTTTTCCTTGTTATGCAGAACAACTTTCAGCTTAAAAACATGCAGCACGTTTTTGAACTAATGGCGATAACCGATCCGCTTACGGGCATTTTTAACAGGCGCCACTTTTTCGAGATATCGCGCATCGGCATAGAAAAAGCAAGACGGCTTAATGAAAACTGCTACTATATAATGATGGACATAGACAGGTTCAAATTGATCAATGATACATACGGACACCAAATCGGCGACAAAGTTCTTATGGACGTATCGGCACGAATCAAAGCCGACATTCGTCCATATGATTTATTCGCGCGTTACGGCGGAGAAGAGTTTGTAATTTTTGCAACAGGCATAACAAAGAATGAAGCCATGGACATGACAGAACGCCTGCGGCTCAGTTTATGTAACAGAAAATTCACATACAATGACCTTTCGCTTGTAGTTTCCGCAAGTTTCGGGATAGCGTGTATAGAGAATAATAATATTGACAAGGCAATCAAACAATCCGATGAAGCGCTCTACACTGCAAAAAGAAACGGAAGAAACTGCGTCATATTTTACGAAGAGGCTCTGGTTAATACCGAGACACCCGAAATAACTTAAGCAGTTCTAAAAATTCTTTGCGCGGCATTTCTTCGCCGCCAAGACTCATCAAATGTTCGGATGGAACCTGGCAGTCAATAAAACCAACGCCGTGTTCAAACATGGTTATCGCAAGACTTAAGAAAGCCGCCTTGGATGCGTTTGGTCTTTTCGCAAACATTGATTCGCCGCAAAAAGCTCTGCCCAAAAGAACGCCGTAACAGCCGCCTGCAAGTTCTCCGTCCTGCCAGCTTTCAGCAGAATGAGCCCATCCCAGCTTGTGCAGTTCGGTATACGCAGAAATAATGTCTTCAGTAATCCATGTGCCTTTTTGATTGCGGCGCACAACTTCGGAGCAGCCCCTGATTACTCCCTCAAAGTTTTCATCAAAAGTAATTTTAAAAACGCCGTTTCTAAAAATTTTTTTCATGCTGTCGGAAACATGCAGTTTATCGGGAAAGATCACGCAGCGCGGGTCGGGTGACTGCCAAACAATTGGGTCTTCGGGGCCGAACCACGGAAAGATTCCCTGTTCATAGGCGGAAAGCAAAAGCCCCGGAGACAAATTGCCGCCGACAGAAACTATATCGTCTCTCCATTCTTTGGGATCCGGAAATGGAAATTTTATGGTCGAATCAAGGTACGGAAAATCCGGATCGGGACCTGCTTTAATCATCAGTTATTAATCAACGGTCATTTCGTTGGTCATTAAAAATTGACCGTCCTGCCAGTCCACAACCGCGCTGCCGCCCTCGCTTAGGCTTCCAAAGAGAACTTCGTCCACAAAGAAACTTTTAATTTTGTCTTCGATCAATCTGCCTGCGTTTCTCGCGCCGAATTCCTTGCTGTAGCCTTCTTCCGCCAATTTGTCCACGCATGTCCCAGTCACAGTAAGGGTAACCTTCTTCTCTGCAAGCTGAACCGTGAAAGCATCAAGCTCTTTACGGACAATGGAAACCATAATGTCGCGCGAAAGATGACCAAAACGCACAACCGCATCAAGGCGGTTACGAAACTCGGGCGTAAATATTTTTTCCACGGCATCGTTCACCGCGCTGTCGTCCATGATGCGATCTCCAAAACCGATGAGTCCCTTGCCGATATCGCGCGCTCCTGCATTGCTTGTCATTATTAAAATTACATTGCGAAAATCCGCTTTGCGTCCCTGATTGTCGGTAAGGGTCGCGTAATCCATGATCTGTAAAAGTATATTAAAAACATCAGAATGCGCTTTTTCAATTTCATCCAAAAGGACTACAGCGTGCGGCTGTTTGCGAACTGCGTCCGTAAGCTGTCCGCCGTCATCATAACCAACGTACCCCGGCGAAGAGCCGACAAGACGCGAGACTGTGTACTTCTCCTGATACTCGCTCATGTCGAAACGAATCATCGCGACGCCGAGAATCTCTGCAAGCTGACGCGCAAGTTCCGTCTTGCCGACACCAGTTGGTCCCGCAAAAAGAAAGTTCGCGACAGGTTTGCCTTCCGCCCTGAATCCTGCGCGCGATCTTTTAACAGCTTTAACAACTGCCGCAATCGCATCGTCCTGACCAAAGACCCGCTGCTTTAATCTATTTTCCAATTCTTTAAGTTTGTCCTTTTCGCTTTCGCCGACCGACCTTTGAGGGATACGCGCAATCTTTGAAACCACAGCCTCAATCGCGGGCAGGGTAATCTCAATTTTTTCGATTTGCGCTTCCTGCGCGGTCGAAGATTCGCCTTCCTCGGCTACATTAGTCGCCGCAATCAATTCCGATCGCGCCGCAGTCGATTCCGACCGCGCCTCAGTCGATTCCAGCCGCGCCGCAATCGATTCCAACCGCGACTCGTTGACAGTTTTGTACGCTTCGATTCTTGCGCGCGCGCCGGCTTCATCTATTACATCGATTGCCTTGTCTGGTAATCTGCGCTCTGTAATAAATTGCGCGGATAAACGCACCGCTGTTTCTACAACTTCGTCGCTGTAATGAACCTGGTGATAATCTTCGTACCTGGATTTTAAACCTTTAAGTATGTCGATGGCGACAGCTTCGGAAGGTTCGTTAATGTCGATCTTTTGGAACCTGCGCGAAAGCGCGCGATCTTTTTCAAAATACTTGTTGAACTCTTCATGAGTTGTCGAGCCGATACAGCGAAGTTTGCCGGAAGTGAGGGCTGGCTTTAAAAGATTGGACGCGTCCAAAGCGCCGCCGGAAACAGAACCGGCTCCTACCAGAGTGTGAATCTCGTCGATAAAAAGGATCGCCTTTTCTTTCTTTAACATTTCTTCTACGACGCGTTTAACCCTTTCTTCAAAATCGCCGCGATACTTTGTTCCCGCGACAAGCGCGCCCATATCAAGCGAAAAGATGCTGAACTCTTTTAAAACAGGCGGAACATCGCCTGCGACAATTCTTTGGGCAAGCCCTTCCGTAATCGCCGTTTTTCCAACGCCGGAGTCGCCCACATGAATCGGGTTATTTTTTAATCTTCGGCAAAGCACCTGCACTGTGCGATCAAGTTCTTCTTCCCTGCCAATGACAGGTTCAAGTTTTTGCTCGCGGGCAAGAGCGGTAAGATCGACAGCGTATTTATCAAGCGCGGTTTTTTTATTTGGTTTTCTCTGCCCTTCGAAAGAATCATTTATGGGTTCGTCTTCTGCGGCGGGATATTTACCGTCACCGAAATTATGGGAGAGCATCTGTAAAAGTTCCAGCCGTTTAATCCCTGCCTTACGCAGATAGTACGCGCTGTAGCATCGTTCTTCGTCATAAAGGGAAACAAGAATATCCGCCACATCGATCATGTTCTTTTGGGCAGATCTGCTCTGCATTACTGCGCGTTCGATGATGCTGTGAAAGCCGACAGTTTTTGTAGGCTCGCCTGTATTTGAAACCGGGAGCTTTTGCTCAAAGTAAGTCTCCATTCCGGACTTTAACTGCTGCAAATCCGCTCCGCAGGAAAACAGCACTCCCTGAACTTCGTCAAACGCAAGCGCCGCATACAATAAATGCTCCGGCGTGAGGTATTCATGATTACGAAGCCTTGCCTCGTTGTAGGCGGCATCGATAATTGCCTGTACATGACCTGATACTCTCATATCAATCCCTATCCTTTCTTCTATAATACTTTATTATAACGCAGAAATCATGAAGCGCGCTACTCAGGCTGGCTCCACAATGCAGCGAAGCGGAAACTCATTAACCTGCGCAGCCGCATGTACCTGTTCAGCCTTGGTCACGGCGATATCCCAGGTAAACACGCCAACCACTCCTCTTCCTTTTTCATGAACATCCAGCATGATCTTGTTTGCGTCTTCAATTCCCTTATGAAAAATGATCATTAATACTTCAACCACAAATTCCATTGTTGTGTAGTGGTCATTGAGGAGTATAACCAAATATTGCTCAGGCTCTTTAACCTTTTCATTTGTTTTCGATGCCGGTTTATCCTTTACTCGCGGTTCCATTGTACTATTTTAAGGGATTGTCAGGCAGGTTGTAAAGTCGAGGGGTATAGTTTATCCTGAAATAACCTGATATGGCAGATTCAAATAAAGCATTGATTGTTCAAAGCGACAGAACTCTTCTCCTCGATGTTCACTGTGAAAATGCCGAAGACGCAAGACAGGCAATCATTCCATTTGCTGAACTGGAAAAATCCCCTGAGCATATTCACACTTACCGAATTACCCCGCTGTCACTCTGGAACGCGGCAAGCGCAGGTTTTACTCCGAAGGATGTTGTTAAAGCATTAAAAGAACACAGCCGCTACGAAATTCCTGACAGCATAATGGAAGGTTTTTCGCTTCTTATGTCGCGTTACGGAAAAATTAAAATGATTCAGGAAGGCGATGACTCGTCGTTTTTATATTTACAAATTGATGACGAGGCTATACGTCTGGAAATCAGTGAAACCAAAACATTAAAAAAATATCTTACCTTTTCGTCAAAAGGTTTTTCGCTGCACCTCATTAACCGCGGAACTGTTAAACGCGAATTGATACGAATCGGCTGGCCGGTGCAGGACGAAGCTCCTCTCGCCAAAGGCGAAGATTTGGAAATAAAGTTTCGCGATACCTGTCTTTCGGGAAGACATTTCGCCGCAAGAGATTACCAGGTAACAGCAGCATCCGCGTTCGGCGGCCACGGCGTAATAGTGCTTCCGTGCGGCTCCGGGAAAACAATTGTCGGCATGCTGATTATGTCGATGTTAAAAACAAACACGTTGATTTTAACAACCAATGTTGCCGCCGTTCATCAATGGATTGATGAATTGCTTGATAAAACAGAACTTACAAAAGAACAAATCGCGGAGTATTCGGGAGATAATAAATCTGTCGCTCCTGTAACTGTCGCCACCTATCAGATAATTTCGTGGAGACCGGAAAAAGGCGGAGAGTTCCCTCATTTTAAATTGTTCCGCGAAAGAGCATGGGGCCTTGTTGTTTACGATGAAGTTCATCTGCTCCCCGCTCCTGTGTTTCGCGTAACGGCGGAGCTTCAGGCGATAAGACGCCTTGGGCTTACAGCAACCCTAATCCGCGAAGACGGCGAAGAAGACGCAGTCTTTAGTCTTGTCGGTCCCAAACGTTATGATGTGCCATGGAAAGATTTAGAATCGCAAGGCTGGATTGCAGAGGCTCTTTGCACAGAGATAAGACTCGACCTGCCGCAAAAATTAAGGATAGCGTACGCAACAGCTTCCAGAAGAGAGAAGTACCGTATTGCCGCAGAAAATCCTTTAAAAGAAGATATCGTCTTACAATTGATTCAAAACCACAGCGAAGAGCAAATACTCGTTATCGGGCAATACCTGACGCAGCTTGATTCGCTTGCAAAACTTTTAAACGCGCCGCTTATCACAGGGAAGACGCCTAATGCAGAAAGAGAGCGTATCTATTCAAGGTTTAAAAAAGGCGAAGTACGTGTTATAGTTGTCTCTAAAGTTGCAAACTTTGCAATTGATCTTCCTGATGCTTCAATGGCAGTGCAGGTTTCTGGATCTTTCGGCTCGCGTCAGGAAGAAGCCCAGCGTCTTGGACGGATTTTAAGACCCAAGACGATAAAATCAGGTAATGCGCATCGCGGCAGCAATGCGTGGTTTTTTTCGCTTGTGTCGGGATATACAGCCGAAGAAGAATTTGCGGCAAACCGTCAGAAATTTTTAACAGAGCAAGGTTATAAGTACACTATTCAAAAGTGGGATATCAATAAAGGAAACGCCATATGAAAAATGAATTATTTCGTTCTGCGCAATTTTGGAAAGCCGCGTTTATATCAATGCCCGACGCCTCATTTTTTGAATTAATGCGAAGCGTATTCGGGAAAATTAAAACGCCCTTTAATAAACAGCAGCTTCTAAACGATCTTGAGTCATTCTTGCTGCGTGACGACATACAGGAAACAATCGCTTCTTTTATCGATGAAAAAGATATAAAAATTATCACGGCAATCGCGCTCTTTGGAGAGCCTTCAATGAAGCAGATTGAAAAATTTTTCTCTGACGAGTACAGTTCCATGGAGCTTCAGGACATTATTGTAAATCTTGAAGAACGTTTTATTTTATACAGCGCACCTTGCGACAGCAGCACATCAAAGACAGCGCACACAGATGCCTGTTTAGCATTAAATCCAATTTTAAAACAGGTTCTCCTTCCTTACGCCATGGATACTTCCTCGCTCTTTCCTGCAGCCCCCGAAGATAAAAACAAATCAAAAGCTTCCCGCGCGCCGAAAGCCTCGTCATCTGCAATCATCAATGACCTTACCCTTGCCGCGATTTATTCATTTGTTTCCATGCAGGATAATTTTTACAAATCGGAAAACGTCCTCCGTAAAAAAGTCATTGATGGAGGAAAAGCCCTTTTCCCGGAACTTGATCTTCCCAGCATTCTTGGCGCATTGCAAATACTTGGGCTTTTTTATACACAGGAAGATAAACTCCTTGCAGACAAAAAACGTTTTGATGAATTTGCATTGCTTTCGGCGCGCGAACGCGGTCAATATCTTGCCGCGGCATTTTTACTTTACAGTCAATTATCACCTCCGTTTGAGATTCTGCCTCCGCTTTTCAGAAGCAGAGTAAAAGAAATTGCATATTTAATTCACAACTTTTTAAATTTATTAAAACCGGAATCTGCGTACCTGGATACAACTCTTAAAAGAATGATGGATGTAACTAAAGCGCAAATCGATATAGCTTCGTATATCGGCGTGAACGCCGACTCTGCTTCATTATTGGACGCATTAATAAAAACCGGCGTATTACAAACAGAAAATGATTTAGTACGTCTTGTTCAGATTAACACAGATAAAAAAAACGCTCCTGTTATCGCGATAGATTCCGGCACTTCGGTTATTGTTTACCCGGAAATAGATTTTTGCGACGCGATTAAACTTTCGTCTTTTATGTATATCTGCGAAACAAGTTCGCAAAATACAGCGCCTGTCGTTCGTTTTGAACTGGACAAAGATTCTGCCGTCCGCGCTTTTAACAATAACATTACTGCAGACGAAATGATTGAGCTTTTAAAAAAGCTTGCGGGAGAAAATGCGCAATACGATACATTAATATGGACCATAAAAGACTGGGAAAAACGTCATAATGAGGTCTCATTAAAAAAAGGCGTAATATTACAGCTTGCAGAAGACCACAGGTACATAGTGGAAACAAAATCTTTTTCCTCGCTTATCGTAGAAACGCTTGCTCCCGGAATTTATCTATTGGGCGAAAACGCAATGAGAAATGCGCAAGAGGCTCTTAAAAGGGCAGGTATTGATATATTTGCGCAGCGTAACGAATTACCTTTGGAAAAAAAAGAATCTTTAGCCTTGGGTCTCAATTATTTCCATTCTTTCACTTCACTTGTATCACAGAAAAACGATATCGCGTCCGAAGTTTCAAACATGGAAGAGGTCAGCCAATCTTTGCGTACAGCCAGATATAATGAAATTAAAGATAAATTCCGCGCGGCGCTGGATAAAATACAATTAAGCGAAACGGAAAAAACAGAATTAAACGCGAGAATAGACAGAAAACTTGTATTATGCGAAACGCAGTTAAAAAACGCATGCGTACGTTATGAAAAACTGGAAGCTCGTCACATGGATTATGCCGGAAAGCAAAACATTGTAAAACAGGCAATATCGCAGCGTTCGCCTGTGGAAGTTGTCTGGTCAATCAAGGGAAAAGAAACGAAAAGTTACGGCATCCCAAAGGTCCTGGAAAAAAACGGAAACGATTTAATACTTGTTATGGAAGATATGCAGCAACGTATCCCCCTTGCGAAGATAAGCCTCCTTCGCAGAATTAAAAAATCAATATTTGAAAAATAATATTAATTTAAAAAGCCATCAGCAATAACGGCGGCTTTCCGGAACTCACTGTGCAATAACTGCAGGGCGATGTCATCTAACGCTTTTTCAATATTTTTCGGCCATTCTTTTTGTTTTAAATCCTTTAATGCGTCTTTAGCCGTTTTTTTATCAATTTCCGCGCAGGCGTTTTTAATAATCGACAGTTTTTTTTGCAAATACTCGCGGTCGCTGCCGGAAACCATTTCATCGCCCGCTTTTAATAAATTTCTTTCTTCTTCCGCTGATCTGTATCTGTCAATTAATGCCTGAAGCGAATTTATAAGCATTGGAGTTTCTGCCGCGATTATATCCAAATCACGCGCTCTGCCCGCTCTTTCAAGTCTTAATGATGTGTCAGACAGCTCTTTTTCGCCGATATTAGCAAGCGCGCTCTTTATTCCATGGACAGCAATTATGTACGAATACATTCCAGCTTCATCCAGACTGCCGAGCTTGTCTTTTAAACCTTCCAGAACGTTTAAAACATTTTCTGCGTCCATTATAAAAAACTTTTCTATATCGGAGGCTTTTGACATATCCTGCGCGGAAATAACCATATTTTTATTTTCCAGCTCCCGCTGTTTTTGACGCGCAGCTTCAACAACTTCGGACGGTTTTCTGTTTCTTATAAAATCATTGAGCAGAAGATTCATTTCGCGCGAATCGATTGGTTTGGAAATGAAACCGTCAAAACCATTTCTAAGAAACATTTCCGCCTGTCCGACCAAAGCGTTTGCTGTAAGCGCGATTATAAACCCTGAATAACCCATGCCGCGTATAATTTGCACAGCTTCGATTCCGTCCATTTTCGGCATCATGTGATCCATAAAAATAATATCGTAAACATTTCCATCTTTAATTTTATCGATTATTTCAAATCCGCTGGATACCGTTTCTATCTTTAAACCGTAGGGCAAAAGCATTCCTTTCGCAACGTATAAATTCGATTCAACATCATCAACAACAATAACGTTTCCGTACGGCATATACTCGCGAAGAAAACGCACCTTTTTGGAAATTGCCGTGCTGTAGAAACGGAAGTTCCTGAGCTTATCTGCCAATTCAGGACCGCATACAGCAGAGCCAATACGTTTTTGCGGAATACGAACTGTAAAAGTTGAGCCCTTGTTAAGTTCGCTTTCCACGGATATCTTTCCGTTCATTAAATCAACAAGACGTTTTGTAATGCTCATTCCCAAACCCGTGCCGATAGTCGAACGGTTTGCTTCCAAATTAAAACGCGTATATTCGTCAAAAAGCGCGTTTATCTGTTTTTCTGTCATGCCCTGACCTGTGTCGCTTACGCTGAAAACAATCACTACGTTATCAACCTGTTCCTGCTGCGGCTCGCTTTCGGCATCACATGAAACAGAAAGTTTAATCTCGCCATTGTTTGTATATTTAAACGCATTGGAAAGAATATTGTTAAGAACCTGTTTAATCCTAAGTTCATCGCCGAATAAATCATGCGGCGTTTTTTCATCAATTTCCAGCAAAAATTGAATGGGATTGCTTTCAAAACGCAGACGATTCAATTGAGCAGTATCGTTAATTAAACTTGGAATATCATATTTAACGGGAACAAGTTCAAGCTTGCCAGCTTCGATTTTAGATAAATCAAGAATGTCATTTATTATATTTAATAATAAATCGCCTGATTCATATATCTTGCTTATTGCTTCTTCCGTTTCCTGCGAAAGAGTTTTATTCTGCAATTGGATTTCCGCAATTCCCAGAATCGCGTTCATTGGAGTGCGAATTTCGTGGCTCATGTTTGCAAGAAACGCGCTTTTGTAACGGCTGCTCTGTTCTGCGTATTCTTTCGCTTCAACAAGTTCTGTTGTATCAACAGAATATTGCATATGAACGCATTTGCCATTGGGCCAGTTTATAAATCGGTCAACGTTACGGTAAATGCGCTTTGTTAATGAACTGTGTTCTTCCCATACAACCGGTTTGTCGGGTTCTTTTTCAAGTTTGTAACACGGGCAAAATTCGCATCTTTGATCAAGATTATGCTGCAGAATTTTATAGCAAAGCTGACCAACACAGTCGCCTTCAATACCAAAGTGTTTTTTCATGCTGTCATTCATAAAAATAATTTCGCCTGTTACAGGATCTGTTACATAGATCATTACATCAAGACCGTTCATTATATTATCTAAATTGGAGAGCATGTCTTTTTCTTCCAGCGCAATATTAGCCAATTTGTCCGCTCTTACTTTTTGCGCATGAATACGCAGTAAAAACGCGCTTAAAGCCGAAGCCATAAGGACGCCGAAAAAAACAAAAAACAACAATAAACTGTTCAAATTTTCATGATAACTTTCTATGGGAGTTGATACGCCCAAATACCAGCCGTTATCAAGCTGACGGACAGAATGCACTCTGACTTTTCCAAGAGGATTTACGAATTTTTGCGATATAACAGGAATCCCTTTTTCAAGATTGTCTGCAATATCATCAATACCGCTTCCTCTGGCATCGCGCACATGCATTCCAAGAAATTCAGAATACGGAAACGCAATTATTTCCATATTTTTATTCAGCATCATCCATGAATGAACGCCAAGACTGCGGCGTTCTGATGAAAATTTATATATTCTGTCAAGCAAAACATTTAAACCGATAACAGCCATGCGGTTACCTTGATCATCAAAAATGCAGCGGGAATAAGAAAAAGCTGTTTCCAGCGTTACTACGTCAACGTACGGCTCGGTGCCGGCAATTTCACCGTTTGCTTCAACAGCCGCTATATACCATTCCCTTTCATGCGGAACAAACAATCCTCTCTCAAACAAGTCAGCCCAGTCTGTTTCAGGCGCGTTTCCGCTGAAACCGCCCTGTTCAGGCCAGTTAAAAACATCAAACATCGCGAAAACGCTTAAAAAACCAATTACATTTGCATTGTGTCCGAATTCTGTCATTTCGGTTATATATGCTGTAACATCTTCATAGGAAGCGCCGTTTATCAGCATTCTGCGAATTGTTTCAGATACAAGACCAAGTATCGTTTTTAATTCCCTGAATTCTGCGTCAAGCAAATCCTCAATATTTTCAGATAACACATTGGCGGTCTCTTCCAGATAACGTCTTTCTGCGTTTGCCGCAAGAAAATAACAACCGATTCCCGTCAAGGCAAAAGCGAGAAAAACGCAAATTATTTGAATATAAGGAAGTTGAGCAGAAAATATTTTCTTTAAAAACGCATTAATCCGCGTCATAAACCCCTGCTCTCACTTAAAGAAGCTGAATTTTCCAAACTTGTGCAGTTTGCCATTTGAACGATTTGTTATCTCATCAAGCGTTTTAAAAATAAAAGCTGCAAAGGCGTTTTCATTTCCGGCGTCAGATGTAGAAAAACCAACGGTAATGTATGACTCGTTATGCGCAGCCGACAACAAACCTTGCGTAAGAGCGCGAAACGACGCAAGCGCCGACGGACCCAAAACATCAGCAGCATCGTCCTTGGCCGTTCCTGAAATATCAGAATACACAAGCGCAAGGGTTCCGCGTTTACGTGATGAGAAAATCGCCGCTATTTCTTTAACAAGAAAAAACCATCCTTTAATATGATCGTTAATCATTATTTCTACATCAGAGATGGGGATTTCCGATGCGCTGCTGCGTATGGAAGGAGGCGAACAAATCAGAATTGCTTCGTCTATACGTTCAAGACGATTTTCTGCGGCAAGCGCCAAAGTTCGGGCAGAAATCGGGCTGGAAGGGTTCCAGTCCAGAGTCAGGCGTTGAGCCGTTTCATTCACAGAATTTTTTGGTGCGCCAGAAAGCCTGTTAGGTATCAAAGCAGCTGTATATTGTTCTACTTTACTGACAGTTTCAGCCTCAACAGCCCGGCAGAGAGCCGACTCATTCCCGGCAATGAATATTCCCCTGGTCATTGTTTCATTATATATGCAGAATTGTTATCTATCAATACTGTAGTTTATGGGATAATATCTAACAATGCATATCGTAAAAGCCGCCATGATAGGGGATATAGTGGGCAATCAGGGCTTGGAAACTCTTGAATCCCAGCTTCCCGGTCTTATCAGGGAAGAAAATATTGATTTTATAACCGTAAATGGCGAAAATGCGGCAGAAGGTTTTGGCATGACCGAAAGCGATTATAAGCGTATCATTGCCGCAGGCGCAGATGTGGTAACCTCGGGGAATCATGTTTGGGAAAAACGCGAATTTTGGGAAGTTCTTGAAACAGAAAAAAATATGATACGCCCTGCAAATTACCCGTCAAGCTGGGAAATTTCCCAAAGTGTTTCCGGCACGGGATTTGTCAGCATATACAAAAAAGACATAAATTGGATAGTTATCAATCTTCAGGGCCGCGAGTACATGAGCGCAATCAATTGTCCGTTTCAGGTTTTTGATCGTTTAATAAAAATGTTCGAAGGCAGAGCATCCGATCTTCATCCGCTTATAGAATCGGACGGCGCAACTGCTCCATACGCTCTTCCTTTAATATTGGTGGATTTCCATGCCGAATCAAGCAGGGAAAAAGAAGCCCTTGCCTATTATATTGACGGACGCGCGTCTTTAATCGCGGGCACCCATACGCATGTCCAAACTGCAGACGAAAAAATTCTTCCCAAGGGAAGCGCATACATTACAGATCTTGGTATGACAGGTAATATCGACAGCGTAATAGGAATGAATCCATCCATCTGCCTGAATCGCGCACGCAAACAGGTTTTATACCACATGGAACCCGCCGTATCAGATAAACCCGGAAAGATACAAGGCGTAATCGCAGAAATTGACGCAAAGACGGGCAGTGCGGTTTCGATTAAAAGAATTTAAGTTAATTAAAAAGACTGGCGGCTAATCGGGCTTCCAATATAAATTCCTTCGCCAAGGTAATCAAGTCTTCTGCCTTCTACAAGGAATTGTACATCTCTTACATTCTGAAACTCTGTGACTGTCCAGACAATCTGACGAAGCTGCGCTACATATCCTTCCACGCCGAAAGTGTTGTATAAAAAATCTTCGCTGAAATTAATGTAAGCGGTACTGCCCCGTACAGCGGCGGAAAGTATGCGCGTGTTCTGCGGTATAAGATTTAAAATACCGCGTCCGACTTCATCCGATGATGGCCCTGAAAGCAAAACATTAAGCGCATCCTGCATGGGTGATTCAGAAACAGGAATTCTTCGCGTAACTCTGGAATGAAGTATCTGCCCGTCGCTTCCAACCTGAGTAAAATAAATCGCCCTCTCCCTTGTTTGAACAGTTGGCGGGGTCTGCGGTCTTTCCGGCTGCGCAGCCGGTCTTTCCGGCGTAACTGCGGGCGGAGTTGCAGGCTGTGCGGGTCTTTCCGTCCCGGTACCCGGCGGTTCCGCTGCCGGCGGCGCCGCGGGCGGTATAGTTTGAGAAGGAGACACCGCAGGCGGTATGGATTGCGGTTCAATTACAACTGTTGTTGCAGGAGGTATGGGCTGCGGCTCTTCTTCCATTTCCAGAAGTTCTTCTTCTGCGCCGGGTGTGCCTGTCATGCGGGACCAAAAAAGATTAAAATTTTTCTGTATAGTATTTATATTCAGCATGAAAATACTGATAATAACAACAGCAAAAACAAGCCAAAAGATGACTGCCAATTGAGAGCCTTTTTTTGACTGCCTTACAGTTTTTCGTTTTGCCACAACTTAATTATACCTCATAAATAGCATGCAGGAAAAGTGCGGCAGCTTGCGATACATTAAGGCTGTCGATATTTCCGGTTCCCGGAATACGCAGCAGATGCAAACATTGATCTTTTACATTTTTTGGCAAACCTGTTTCTTCATTGCCAAGAACAAGCACAATTCCGGGTCTTGTGCCTTTTTTATTTTTTACACGATTATTCATAATGCTGCCTAAATCTGTAATGCGTTGTCTTGCTCTTATATCAGTTCCAATTGTCACAAGCCGCTTTGACGCGTCTTTTAAAAAAGCCGCGCTGCTTGAAATTCTGCGTACTGTTAAATGTTCAAATCCGCCTTCTGCAACGCGGTATGCGCTTGTCGTAAGGCGCGTTTCTTCTTCTTCAAAAGATGAATCGTTTTCGTTTAATATAATATAACTTACATCGAAGAAAGCGGCGGCTCTTGCGATTGCGCCAAGGTTGTGATCGTTTCCAATCGAATGAAGAAGAACGCCCGTCTTTCCTTCATCTGCCCAGATGTCAAGATCTTCAATGCTTAACGGCTCAACCACGGGTTCTTCGATCATTGCCACAACACCCTGATGGTGAACGCTTTTGCAGATGCGTTCCAGTTCTTCGTCTTCGCAGATTTTATACGGACGTTTGCGCTCGGCGAGCTGTTTGCAGATGTGGGTAAACGATTTGAATCTATCTTCGCGCAGAAAAAGCCGGTTTATTGCCTGAGGATGATGCTCGCCGACTGCAATCACTGCGTTCATTCCGCAGACGGCAAGCTCATCTGTCAATCTATTATACATGCCTTAATGGGTGCCAAATCTATTCACCATAAGCTGAGGCTGATGCGTTGCGTCAATGGTATCGCGCCATAAGCTGCTTTCGGGGTTAACCTTGTTGCGATGGGTAATGACAGTTTTAATCGGCAGGTGAACGAACCTGTTGTTTACAAGCCCGATAATTAATTTTGTTTTTCCTGCCATCGCAGCATGTACCGCCGCATTTCCAAGCCGTTCGCAGTAAATTGAATCGTCAGGGTTTGCGGGAGCGGATCTAAGCGCATAACTTGGATCGATATATTTCAGGTTGATTTCCATCTTTTTTTCTTCAAAGTGCTTGAGTATTCTTGAGCGAAGATAAACACCAACGTCCGCCATTTTAACATTTCCGCCTGCGTCGAATTTTTTTTCGGTAAGCAGCTGATCCTGCATCGCACCTTCGGCGACAACGATAACCGCATGGTTTCGCTTTCTGATGCGTTCTTCAAGGTGGGTTAAAAAGCCGTTGTAACCTTCAAGATTAAACGGTACTTCAGGAATCAATACGAAGTTAACCTCATGACTTGCAAGCGCGGTATGCGCCGCGATAAATCCTGAGTCCCTGCCCATAACTTTAACAAGACCCACGCCGTTAATCGCCGATACCGCTTCAACGTGCGCCGCCGATACAACCTCAACCGCTTTGGCTACTGCTGTATTAAACCCAAAAGATCGATCTATTAAAGCAAAATCGTTATCAACAGTTTTGGGAATACCAATCAATGATATCTTTAAATTTCTTTTATCAACTTCTTCCGATATATCGAGGGTTCCGCGCTGAGTACCGTCACCGCCGATAACAAAGAGCATATTCAAATTGAGCTTTTCCATTGTATCGACAATCTTTACAACTTCACGGCCGCCGCCGCGCGCGCTGCCTAAAAAGGTACCGCCGATTTTATGAATATCGTCAACAACATCAGGATCGAGCGGTCTAACCCCATGTTGATGTTCGGGAAGAAAACCCAGATAACCGTAGCGGATACCTGTGATTCTTGTAACGCCATAACGCGTCCACAAACAGCGGACTATCGATCTTATAACGTCGTTTATTCCCGGGCAAAGACCGCCGCAGCTTACAATACCCGCATGAACATGAGCCGGCGTAAAGAAAATATTTTCCCTTGGACCTGCGCGTTCCAGAACCTGCGATCTTTTTACAGACGGTTGCTCTCCGGGAATTATGAATGAACTAAGCCGTACATACCTGTCGTCTGTAACATAGTTCGCGGCTTTATCACCTTGTATCTTTGACATTTCGATCGGCGACGGAATCGACGCTATTCCCAGCTCATCAATCGTAAAATCCATTTCATTTTCCATTACCATGAGATCCCCCTATATATCATGATTATACTATTACTTGCGTATGTATACAACTAACTATTGCACAGTTGGGACTGTTCCAAAACCCGGTCAGTTTCGGAACAATCTCAATTGGCTTGAGTTTTATTTTTATCCATATTATAATCCTATCCTATGAAGTTTACTCCACCAAAAATGGGCAATATGAGCCCAAAAAAATTAATTATGATCATTGCGGGAATATTGGCGCTGATAATATTGGCTACCAGTGTTTTTATTGTCGATCCGGAAGAACAGGCGGTTATTACCCGCTTTGGCAGGTTTGTTGACACAAGGGATCCTGGTCTCCATTTTAAGCTGCCCTTTGGGATTGATCGCAACTATACGGTCAACGTACAAGGGGTTCAGGAACAGGGTTTTGGCATTTCTGCGCAGCGAAGTACTCAAAGCGGCAGAAGCGCAACCAGAGAGAATGAATCAGTTATGCTCACAGGTGATTTAAATATCGTCGATGTTCAATGGGTTATCCAATATCGTATTGTAGACCCAAGAGCGTGGATTTTTAATGTGAACGATCCTGTAAGAACAATCCGCGATGTATCGCGCTCGGCAATCAATATGCTGGTCGGCGATCGCGCCATAATGGATATCATGGGTGTTGAACGAAGCGCTATCGAAAGCGCAGGGTTGGCTTTTATGAATGATACGTTCCGCTCTTACAACCTTGGCATCAATGTTATAGGCGTAAGGCTGAGGGATGTTACCCCTCCGGCAGGCAGCGTACAGCAGGCCTTCGAAGATGTTAATAAAGCAATTCAGGACAGGGAGCGTCTAATCAATGAAGGACAGCAGGCTTATAACGAAGAAATCCCCAGAGCCAGAGGTCAGGCTCAGCAGATGATTCAGGTTGCGGAAGGATATGCAATTGAACGCGTAAACAGGGCAAACGGCGATGTAGCCCGTTTCAATTCGGTATACACCGAGTTCAGCAGGGCGCCCGAAATTACAAGGCAGCGTCTGTACTATGAAATGATCGAAGAAGTATTCAAAAACGAAGATGGCATGACAATTATCGACCGTAATCTTGATAATTTTCTGCCTCTGTTAAATTTAAGGGGAGCAAGATAATGAAAAAAATATATACCTCTTTAATTATTATTGCTGTGATACTCATGGGTATTGTAATAGCAGGTCCGCTTTTTGTAATTAACGAAGGAGAACAGGCTGTAATTATTCAATTGGGAAGAATTACAAGGGTTATTACAGAAGCGGGTCTTCATGTAAAGGTTCCGTTTATTGACGAAGTAATCCGTTACCCGAAAAAAATAATGTCGTGGAACAACAATCCTCAAACAATACCTACAGCAGAAAGACAGTTCATTTATGTCGATGTTGTAGCGCGCTGGCGCATTTCGGATCCAAGAAAATTTTATGAAGCTTTAAAAACTGAATCTACCGCAATTGACAGGCTTGGGCAGATAATTGATTCATCAGTTCGAACTGTAGTTGCCGAAAACCCGCTCATCGAATCAGTTCGTAATTCCAATATCATCACTGAACGCGTAACAGCCGGCACAACTCAAACAATTGGTGAGGAAGAAATTGATATCGTAATTGACGACATAGGCGCGTCTTCGCAAAATGAATCGAATCACAGACCAATCACAAAAGGCAGAAGGCAGCTTGCTGAATTAATTCTTGCCCGTTCATCACAGAATCTGGAAGAAGAGTTTGGCATTGCGCTTATTGATATCGTAACGCGTCAGATCAGCTATTCGGACGAACTTACCCAGAGCGTTTATCAGCGTATGATTAGGGAACGTAATCAATGGGCAATGGCGTATCGTTCTGACGGCGAAGGTCAGAAAGCGCGGCGGCTTGGTGAAATGAGCAGGGAAAAAGATTCTATTTTATCTGCCGCTTATTCACAGTCACAGGCAATTATGGGAAGGGCCGATGCCGAAGCTGCAAGGATTTATGCCGCGGCATATTCAGGCGGAGACAGGGCGAATTTTTATAGTTTCTGGAGAGCGATAGAATCGTATCGGCAAACCATGCCTAAGTTTGACAAAACGCTTACCACAGACATGGAGTATTTCCGTTATCTTTATTCGCCAAGGTAACATTTAGGAACCAGAATGGAACGAAGTATCCATATTTCCAGTATTAATGACAGCCCGGCAATATGTTTTGAAACCGGGCTGGATCCGCGGGCTTTTGCCAGAACAAAAATGTCTCAGAGTCTTATCGAGGAGGGGTACATTGTAAACCCCGACGGTTCGCACGAAATATGGAGACCCTCAGGCGTTAACGAAACAAATAATGTAATGCGTGTCTGGGGCCCGGCGTTTCAGGGTAAAAGGCTTGATATTCTTTTAAACGAAGCCTGCTTTTCCGTGAACACTGCAAATGCCGCAAACGCGGCGCAAGCTGCTCTTCAGGCGTTGGTTTTTTGGATGAGGGCAAAAATGTGCATGGGAGACAAAAGGTCCGTTTTAAATCCAAGCGCAGCTTTTATAAATCCAAACGGCAGCGTTTTCTTTGCGCCGGAACATTTATCGAACCGCTGTCTCTTCCTTGAAGGAATAGAGTTGGATCGATACAACTGCCATGATCTTGTCGGCATGGACATCTCCGCTTTTTGCGCAGGCGTAATGCTGTACCAATTGTTTACAGGCGTTCATCCATTTCCGTCAAAGGAAATTTATCAGGACATGAGGGAAGGAATTTTTCTTCCCCTTCATTTAGCCGCACCCAACCTTGATAACAAACTGGCGGGATTAATTCAATCTGCGCTTATGCTGCCTGTTGCGAAAAAGCGTCCGGAAAAAAGCGGCACAGATATTATTTCAAATCTTCTTGAATTGTTGCTGAGCAAGGAAAATAAAATTACCGCAATATCTTCGGTATTAAATAAAACTGCGCCTGTAAAAAGCGAGCAAATCGAAAAAGAAAAAAAACTTTATCTGTTAAAACAAAATACGTTTATAAAAGCAAAGCGTTTTGCTCATGGCAATAAACCGCTATTGGCGGGAATTTCGATAGGCCTTATTTTTATTGCGTTTATTATGATTACCACGGCGCAAGGTATGTCACGGCGTCCGACGACGGCGGGGTTAACATCAAGACAGGTAGTAACCGCGTACTATGAAGCTTTCAGTAATTTGAATCATCAGTTTATGGAAGCCGCCATTCAGGGAGCGAGTAAAGTTGACCTTAACGCTGCCACAAGTTTATTTGCAATTGTAAAAACAAGACAGGCTTATGAAGCGGGACAGAGATCCTCAATTTTTCCCGCCAGGGTATGGAGAGAAAGCGGAGGTGAACTCCCGTCTCCAAGCGCATTTGGCGTTACAGATCTAACAGTTGATTACGCAGGCGGCAGCGAAGAAAATCGTCTAATAGTCTACCGCACCGAATATCTTTTATGGACACCTGATGAAAACTTTGCAAGAAATCGAAGCGACATCCTTACTTTAAGACTAGACAAGAACAGAAACTGGCGAATTATCGAGATAATACGAACCGAAAGATAGTCCGCTTTTTTTCACGCATCGGCACATTAATATAAACAGGGGATATTTTGAGAAAAAATGCGTTCTACTTTCAGGGTGACAATTTAATTTCTCCTGTTGATATTTCCAATTCATTAATTTGCGCGGGACTCCCTATCGAGTTAGCAGAAATATTTAAGCAGCCGGATATTTTTGACATACCGGCAATAGACGAATCCAGTTCCATCATAACAGGCGTTTCCATCTCCATGGAAGAAGTTTTGCCGGAAAACTGGAAAGTTATACCTGTACGTCAGATGATCACAATAATGAGTACGGAAAATATCAATCTTTCCGGCGTTCTTCGCACATTCCACATTGCACAATGGCGCAAAGATTCAAAATACTGCGGAACCTGCGGCGCAGAAAATAACACCATACCTTTTCAAACACAGCGTCTTTGTCCAAAATGCGGACGGCTGGAGTTTCCAAGAATTTGCCCTGCTGTTATTGTGCTTATTACTGATTCAGAAAATCGAATCCTTCTTGCACACAATAAAAGATTCAGAGAAGGGCTTTATAGTCACATCTCGGGTTTCAATGAAGCCGGAGAATCGCTGGAAGAAACAGTTGTACGTGAAATAAAAGAAGAAATTAATATCGAGGTAAAAGATATTGAGTATATAAAATCCCAATCCTGGCCATTCCCTAATTCTTTAATGCTGGCTTTTAAGGCGCATTATTTATCGGGAACAATTAAACCGGATGGAGAAGAAATTATAGACGCAAAATGGTTTACCAAAACTAATCTTCCGGAACTTCCGGGTGAAGGCTCTGTTTCACGCGCTCTTATTAATAATTGGCTAAAAGAATAATTAAAGTTTCATGCCTCTATACCGAATTTTATTGTTATTCAATTATTAATGCTTTATATTGTATTTGGAGGGAATTTTGAACCACATTAATTACCTTGAAATGCTGCCCTTGGGAAGTATCACGAAATACGCAAAGGGCCATCCTAATGACGGCGTGCCGTACATAGGTTATCCAAGAGTACATTCATCTGACAATGGAAAATTGCTCCTTGTAAGTGATCCGCTTGGAGACGAGCCTGTGATCCTTGAGTTTAAACTTGAAGATATAATGTTTGTGGAAGAAGAACCCTCCGCTGTCACAGAAGCAGGCGAAGGAGTGCCGCTTGTAAAACTTTGGATAAAACGCGGCGCTTTCGGCGTAAAACTTGAGCCCTTTGAAGTAAAATGACAGAAGCATCAGCTTTTTCACAAATTATTCGCCAGCCGTTATTCATGACACCTGCCGGTGAGAATGTTCGCTGCGATCTTTGTCCCAATGTCTGCGAAATAAAAAGCGGAAGTTTCGGCATTTGCGGCGTACGCGGCAACAAGGGCGCAAAGGGAATTATTCCTTTTTATGGATTTATCTCCGCGCTTGCAATCGACCCAATCGAGAAAAAGCCTCTTTATCATTTTATGCCCGGCACGAAAATTCTTTCGCTGGGTTTTGCAGGCTGCAATCTCCATTGTCCTTTCTGCCAAAACTGGCACATTTCACAAAACACAGATATTCCCGGAAGGTGGATGCAGCCCGGAGAAATAATTTCCGCCGCGCTTAAACATCAAACTCCTTCTATTGCCTACACATATTCCGAACCCCTCGTTCACATTGAGTTTGTTCTTGACTGCATGGCTCTTGCGCAAAAACACGGCATCGCAAATGTGCTTGTAACAAACGGCTGTATAAACGATACCGCCGCTTCCGTAATTTTAAAACTAACAGACGCCGCAAATGTTGATTTAAAATGTTTTTCCGCAGAATCATATAACAAATGCCTGGGCGGCGATTTGGAAACGGTTCAAAACTTTATTAAACTTTGTCATAACGAAAAAGTCCACACGGAGATTACAACGCTTGTGGTGCCAGACCTGAACGACACAAAAGAAGAACTGAACGCCGCAGCTGATTTTATTGCTTCGATAGACAGGGAAATCCCATGGCACCTAACGGCATACCATCCTGATTACCGGTGGAATGCGCCTGCTACAGACCCGGGTTTTTTAAAAAATGCCGCAAAGGAAGCTTGCAGAAAACTTGCGAATGTTCATACGGGGAATATTTAATGTGTTTGCCTTATTTTCTGGCATTTTTTGTGTAAAATATGGAGAGAATGCAGCAGGGAACAGGATTATAGCAACCATTCGTGGTTAAAAAACAAAGGAGTATTTATGAGAGTAAAAATCGGTTTAATCGCAATCATCGCAATTACAGCAATGGCTTTCACAGCCTGTAATCGGGGTGCAAGCCAATCCACAGCAAGCAATGAAGCGCAAACACATATCGCCGATACAGAAGAAGGTTTTACCGCAGGCATTGACCCTTACGAACAAAGTTCATTAGCAAAATTCCTCGCAGGAGATATGTCTGATTTCGCGGGAACATGGGTAAACGGTTATGGATGGAAAGCGCGGCTTTCATCGGCAGGAGTTTTTGTCATAGAAACTTTAGGAGGAGCAAACTTGACAGCTTACGGTTTTGAAAAAACCGGCGACAGCGCGAATGAGACTTATTCATGGTATGTATCTTCTGGCGGCGAAAGCATGGGTAATTATTTTACATTGTTTCCTGCCGGAACTGAAGTAATGGATAACAGTTATCCCCCGCATCTCATAGCGACAGATACAACAAAAGTCCGTATTGCTGATACAGCTAAAAACATTGGCTCAAGCGCTGAAGTATATTACCGCGAAGGGGAATTGCCAACCCAGACCGCCGCGAACATTCCCTCAGACATTGCGGAAATAATACATAAGCGCGTTGAAGCCATAGAGAACGGCGACATAGCGGCTTTCAGGGCTACGTTAGCTCCTTATGAAGACAATTCGGATTATAATTTTCAGTTTAGAATATTGGCAGCGTTTTTCGGCGATTTATTCGGTATAAACGCAGATACCGCCATTGAAGCGCTTGCGAACGGAGATGATGTTTCAGAGTACGCAAGATTTTTATTTCACGGGGTTCACCGCCCGGTAAGCAGAAATACCGGTTTGCGCATAACAAAAATAGAAAGAAACGAAACTTATGGTTACAATGTAACTGTAGTCGATAACAGAATGCAGGAAAGGATTATCAGTTTTATGTTTTCCAGTTTTTGATGAAGCAGTGAGGAAAAAATGACTGAAGCTCTTAAGGACATGTTTAATAAAGAATTTTTCAATAGGTTTACGAATGATCTAAAGTTTATCATTAAAGATTTTAATACTCGCAAGTTCATATCACAGATAATGGACAATGAATGGGATAAAAAAGAATTTAAGCAACGATGTTGGCATATCACAACAGTTCTTAAAAATTATTTGCCAGCAGATTACAAAGAGGCAATCGCTAAAATACTTGAATTATTAGACCATTTAAAAG